>Ga0123335_1002469_pt1 | contig 27584 bp, 21 predicted proteins | sample BiotimSIPDNA_2_FD_89707 | JGI IMG/M metagenome (GOLD analysis project Ga0123335, IMG submission 89707) | Anaerobic biogas reactor microbial communites from Washington, USA - Biogas_R2 time_0 SIP DNA | ecosystem: Engineered > Bioreactor > Anaerobic > Unclassified | place: Washington, USA...
GATTTTTACCATACCATGGAGCTGAAAAGAAATCAGTTAAGACAATTTGTAAGGGTTGATGTTAATTTGCCTCTGAAATTCAGGATTATTAAAACTGAAAATGAGGAGAGTAAGAAGCAGGCCTGGAAATTCAATGAAGGTAAAATAGTTGATATCAGTGGTGGTGGATTGAGTTTTCTTTTTTCCAGGCCATTGGTTCCGGGAGATATAGTTTCATTTAAATTCCAACTGACAACTGCTCATTTTTCCGGAATTGATGCAAAGATATTACGGGTAAGTATTCAGGAAAGCAAAACTGCAACTTATTATAAACATCATGTGCAATTTATTAATATTGAGCAAAAACTCAGAGAGAAGATTGTAAAATATATTTTTGAAAAACAGCGGCAAATGTGTCAGTGGCGGTAAGGAGAAAATTTGAATAAAAGTACAATTGCTCAAAGAGGTGGAGTTATAATACGTGTGCTTGTTGCCAGTGCGACACTTATGTTTATTGGAGGTGCAATTTTTGGTCTTTTGCACACATACGGACAAAAACAGCAGGTCTATCACAGAAAAGCTCTTGCTATAAGTGAATATGGTTTACTCACAGCATTGCAGAAAATCGGCGAACAGCCATCATGGACCAGTGGCTTTTCTAAAGTTTCGTATGAGGATGGGTGGTATGAAGTAAAAATTGAACACATGTTTGAAAAAGATACATTGCTTATGAAAGTTGTTTCTACAGGACATTATGGACCGGTATCCGACTCCCGACAGTGTGTACTAAAGCTGGAAACTTCAGGAAATGATTCAATATGGGTTCGCCACAGCATGTACTGAAGTTCTTAAGTTTCCGGTAATATTCTTCCGTTGCGTAGTCTGCTTCTGCCCCGGCATACAAAACAATTATATCCGATAGTCATATTCAGTTCAGTCACATGATAAGAGAAGCAGTCCCGAAAGGTCAATTCTGAACTCTGCGTAGTCTCGCATACTGCAAATTAGAATCTCACACTATATACGGTATCAAATAAAGATACTGTCCGGTTATATTGAGTAAAAAAAAATATTGTTCATTGGTCTTTTTTTTAAAAGTCCTTAATGATACAATTATTACATAATATTGTATCATTGTTGATTAGAGAGTGTTTAAAAAGCAAGTATGATGAGACTTCCAAGTATCTTTATTCAGGGTGATGCTTAATTTTTTGAAGAGGTTGGTGGGATGTATCTGCTCCATAAAATACGAGGACAACGTTCTACTGTTGGATTGGATATAGGAAACCATTCAATAAAACTTGTAAAACTGCTTTATCAGAAGAACTGTTATTATCTGGAAGCTACCGGGATAAAAGAATTGCCCCCTGGTACAATCGAAGGCAGTGAGATAAAGAACAAGGATGTTTTGGCTGATGCAATTACAAAATTGATAAACCAATGTGATCCCTCAATAGTTGAAGTTGTAATTTCGATGTCCGGGCATGGAATAATTTCTGATAAATTCACATTTAAAATAGACCCGAATGAAAATGCTGAAGAATTAATACTATGGGAAGCGGGGCAGCGCAGTCCTTTTGATGTTGAAGATATTACTCTTGATTATAAAATCCTTCATCGTAATCCTCAGACAAATGAGATTGAGGTACTGCTGGTAGCAGCAAAAAACAATATAATGCAAAATTATATTGATTTGCTTTATGAAATCGGATTACGTCCTGTCATAGTTGACGTTGATGCGTTTGCAATTAATAATTGTTATGCATTTGAATCCACCGGAGTATCCCGCAGTGGTGTGACAGCACTGATAAATATTGGTCATGAACTTACAAATGTAACATTCGTTAAAGATGGAGTTTATCATTCTACCAGGGATATTTCTACTGCAGGGGATTTTTTCAATAAAACTGTACAGCGTAATCTGGGGCTAAACGGTGAGGATTCAATTCTGGCATTAAAAGGTCGAACTACTGATTCTATTGACAGTACCAAACTCGCTCAAAGTATAGAATATGCTGCAGAAGAACTGTCTTCAGGTATTGATCTGGCTTTTTCATATTACAAAAGTTCCGAAAAAAGTGATTCAATAGATAGAATTATTTTATCTGGAGGCGGTGCTTATATACCCCGTCTTGTTGATTTTCTTGAAAAACGGCATCAGACTTCGATTCAGATTTCCAATCCGCTCTCTTTTTTAAAATTTGATCCAGGGTTATTTGGAAATATTACACCTCAGAGTATTTCGGCATTATTGACTGTGGCTATTGGACTGGCATTAAGGAAAGTGGAAGAGTGATGGCGCATAATGAAATAGAACGCATAGAAATTAATCTTCTGCCTGCTGAATATCGGATTCACAGGGGAAGTTTAAAAATTCAGCGTGAAGTAATCTATCCGCTGCTTCTTCTGCTTGTTTGTTCTATTGGATTTACTTTCTGGAGTTTCGGGCTGAAATTCGAGATAAGCAGGCTCAAAAATGAAATAAGTGCTATTGACAGAAAAATTCAGCAGAACAGGCCTATTCAAAATGAAATAAATGAGTTGAGAAAAAATAAAAACACTATTCAGGAAAAAATCAGGGCGCTTGAAAGAATCAGCGTTAATAAGGAAAAATGGGTTTCTTTGATGGAAATAATCTCTGAAAATCTGCCGCAGTACAGTTGGCTCGTTTCTATCAAAGAACAAAACAGTATGCCTCCGGTTCTGCATTTAGAAGGGCGGACATATTCTTTCCCTGACGTGGCTAATTATATGTCAAATTTATCCGAAAGCGAATATGTACAGAAAGTCGATCTGGCAAATATTGAACAGATCGATTCAAAACTGGGTGTTTACCGATTTTCGTTATCTTGTACTGTTAATCCGGATATAAGACTGGAAAAAATCGTCTCATTAGAAAAGGCTGAAGATAAAGGGCAGAATCAATGAGTAAAATTAATCTGAAAAACCCCCGTTACAGAATTCCTATACTTATTGTATTGATAGGAATTGCGGGTGCCTTTTTATGGTATCAGCAGTTCTATATTCCTACCAGGGAGATAATTGTCAGAACAAGACAACAGCATAAAAACAAGGAAGATACATTACGGACAATTCTGGCTCTGAAACCACAGCTGGAAGGACTGAAACTTGAATTTTTACAGGTACAAAACAGGCTTGATTCATTAAAAAATATATTTCCAGATCAAAAAGAGATTCCTAAACTGATTAATGAGATTACTGGAGTTGCCAGAGCTGCTGGTATTGTAACTACAAAATTTAATCCTCTTACGGATATTGAACGTGAGTACTACATAGAGAACCGATACAATATCTCTGTAACCGGTACTTATCATGGGCTGGCAAAGTTTTTTGCTTTTTTGGCTAATTTTAAACTGATAGTGAACCTGACATCAATGAATATCGCAGCAAATAACGACCAGACTGTTTTTTCAGAATATAATGGCGAAGAGCCGGTTTCAACTATAGTATCAATGTTTGAAATGACAACCTTTTCTTCGAAAAAGTGATATGGCCGGAAAATTTTATAAACAGTTATTTAGATTTAGTCTGGGGATTTCATTATTCCTGGCATCTGGCATATATGGATCAGTTCCTGTTATCAATGAGCTGAACATTATTGGTAGTTCAAAAGGAATTGCATTGTCTGTTTCTGCAGATTCTCCTTTTGATGCTCAGTTCATAAGCAGGGAACAGTATTTACTTGATATAGTTTTGAAAAACTGTATCTATGGACTGGATTCTTTTATTTATGATAATTTTGGAAAACATGTACCAATAAAAAAAATATCTGCAAAAGAAAACGGAAATGGAAATCAGATTACAATATCAATTGAGCTTGGACAAAAACTGCTTTTTCCGGTTAAAAAAAGCCGCAAGGGTAACAAATGGCTTGTACTGCTGACAGATAAAAGCACGCATGATTTTGTATGGCGTGGTTCTGTCAGGTTAAACGCCCTGAGTCTTGATAGTTTAAACAGTAATAAACTAAAGGATGCTGTTCTTGAAAAGATTTCAGTTTTACAGCGCGACAATATATGTAAACTGAGTTTCGATTTTACAGGTAAAACTGAAAAGAGAATAAGACAAATTGGGGATTCGTTGCAGATCCTTTTTAAGGATGCCATAAATGCTACCGGAAAAAGCATATATGATTTGCCCGAAAATATTTCATTCAAATCTGTACGCCTGAAACAAAAATCGTTTAATGGAACACAGTGGCTTGGGGCTGCAGTTAAACTTGATCCTGAAATTGATGTTAAACCATTCAGTACCGTAACTTTTAATGGTCAATCCCTGGTATTATACATGAAAACTGAAAACAGAAATATCAGTTTCTGGACTTCAAACAAAGGTCATGAATGGGAATATCCTTTTTATGAATCTCCGAATTATAATGTTGATATGGATTCATTAAGCCAGAGAGCTCAACATGATGTAAACAGTGATACAGAACAGGATGAATATTTTACAATAAAGGACGAACCGCAAAACCTGCCTTTGATAACTGAGAAAACTGATAAACAAAAAGGTATAAACAGTTCTGATGAAGAAAAGTCTCAGGATAAGGTAAAATCTTTGGTTGTAGAAGAAACCCCGGTTAAAAAAGAAACTGAATCAGTGAGTCGATATCTGGTTGCCACTGCAGATCGGATAAATGTACGTTCCAGACCATCAATGAACGGCAATGTTATTGATCAACTTGAAAGTGGATCAAGGCTTGAATTTATCAAGAAACAGGGTGCCTGGACTAATGTCGGTTATGCTTCCAAAGACGGGTGGGTACATAATTCACTTTTGGCTCCTGATAACAAGGTTGAGGAAATAAAACCTGAAGAAGATCAGGTGGTAGAATATGTAAAAGAAGCACAGGAAAAGATAAATAAAGTATCCATACAATTGCCTGACGACAAAAAAGTGAATACTGAAAAAGAGGAATATAAAGTTAAATACAAAGGTTTCGGACGAGATCCGTTTGTTCCTCTGGTTAGTGATACAATATCTGAAAACGGCATACCATTTCTGGAAAATCTGAGGCTTGTGGGAATACTGTACGATAAAAATGATAGAATCGCCTTGTTTGAAGATTTTAAAAACCGTAACCGGCCATTTGCACTCAGGGAAAACGACAAAGTCGATAATGGAAAGGTACTGAAAATTTACAGGGATAAAGTTGTCTTTTTGTTGACAGAATTTGGTATTTCACGATCTTTTTCGATGTCCCTGTCCAGTTTATCTGATCAGGAAGTGAGGAAACAATGAAAAGGGTACTTTCAATTTTGGCAGCTATCCTAATCTGCTGTATCAATGTAACCTTTTCCTTCGGGCAAACAACTCAACAGGAAAGTGTTATCGATTATTTTGAAGTGCATAATGCAGACATGATTTCAGTTTTCAGGCAACTGAGTGAATTCAGTGGCGTTGACATTGTAACCAGCAGGGATGTAAAAGGATCTGTAACCCTTTCAGTTTCAAACAAATCCTGGAGTGAAATTCTCAACATTATATGTAAAATCAATAATCTTACTGCATCTGATGAGGGCTCGTATGTATATGTCCTGACTGCTGATGAATTTAATAAACGAACAATCGATAATGCGTCGTCGATTCAGGTCTCTCAGGAACTGCAGCCACTTAAAAGGGAAATAATCAGGTTAAATAATATTTCTGCTTCTGAAGTTCAGACATCAATTCAATCTCTTCTTTCGGGCAGAGGTAAAACTACAGTCGTTGAGAACAGTAATGCTATTATTGTATATGATACCGAAAAAAATATTGATGAAATACGGGGAATGATTTCTGAGCTGGATATTGAAAGTGAGCAGATCCTGATTAAATGCAAGATTATTGAGGTAAATTCCGGTGTGATCCAGCGACTTGGTATCCATTGGGGATATTTTGATGCCGGGAAAAGTATTGAGGCATCACATATTAAAAGTAGTGATAATATCATTTCAGGAGCTCTGGAAAGGATAACATACGGAATTATCAGTCCTGAAAAACTTTCTGTTGCACTGGAGTACCTTTATTCAGATAACAATGGAAATGTTGTAGCTCAACCTCAGATCACAACTCTGGATAATAAGGAAGCCAGGATTTTTATGGGACAACAAATTCCGGTTCCTTATATTGATGAAGCTGGCAATACGGTTTATCAGATGATTGATGCAGGTACAGAACTTATTGTCAAACCGCATATTGCCGGTAATGGCAGAATCCTTCTTGAATTAAAACCAAAAAAAGAATCTTATACTCTTCAGGAAGGCGGGCAGCCAATAATTAACCAACAAAGCGCAAACACAACTGTATTCGTTGATAATGGCGAAACTGTCGTAATAGCAGGACTAACTTCAAATGAAACTCATAATGTGGAAACTGGTATCCCGGTTTTAAAAGATATTCCCCTTATTGGAAATCTTTTTAAAAGATCTGAAAGAAATAAAGATAAAAAGGATCTTATTATTTTCGTTACACCGCATATTATTGAACGAGGTTATAGTGCTGCATATAAACAGGTTTATGAAGATAGCGAGTTATCAACAGAAAATAAGTGATCAAATTCTCCTGAATTAACTTCGATACAGCCAAGAAACTCACCCGGTTTTATTCGAATTTTATAGTTTTTAATTTTTTTAAGGCCCGAAAAAAGTTTTTCCATTAATCACATTGACAGTACCTTGGCATATATTGTATAATCTTGTCTTAATATGTAGCACAGATTGTGGTCATAAAATTTGATTTAACATACCTTCGAGGAGAATGCATTAATGATCTCTACTATCAGAAAGCGGGACGGCAAACTGGTTCCTTATGATAACTATAAAATTGCGAATGCTATTTATAAAGCAGCAGAAGCGGTTGGTGGCAAGAATTTTGGATTGGCGCTTTCTTTGGCAAAAAAAGTTGAAGAGGTTCTGAATACAAGGTTTCATCCAAATTCAATACCTGCAGTTGAAGAACTTCAGGATATTGTAGAAAAAACCCTTATTGAAAGCGGACATGCAAAAGTCGCCAAAGCTTATATCATATACCGGGAACAGCACAGGCGTTTCAGAAGCACACATGATCTGTTACTGGATATATCAAACACGATGGACGGGTACTTGAAAAGGGAAGACTGGCGGGTTCATGAAAATTCTAATGTCAATTATTCCCTTGGAGGTCTGATTCTTCATAACAGTGGTGCTATTACTGCAAATTATTGGCTCGAAAACATATATGGCCATGATATCTCTTCTGCTCACCGTAACGGAGATTTTCACATCCATGATCTTTCGATGTTTTCTGGATATTGTGCAGGATGGTCATTGAGACAGCTTATTGCTGAAGGGTTAGGCGGTGTAAAAGGAAAAATCTCTTCGAAACCTCCGAAGCATCTTTCTACACTTGTTCAGCAGATGGTGAATTTTTTGGGAATACTTCAAAATGAATGGGCTGGAGCACAAGCATTCTCATCATTTGATACATATCTGGCACCATTTGTAAGAGTGGACAAACTCTCGTATGAAGAGGTAAAGCAGCAGATCCAGGCTTTTGTTTTTGGAGTTAATACTCCTTCCAGATGGGGATCACAAGCCCCCTTTACGAATATAACACTGGACTGGGTTGTACCGGATGACCTTAAAGATCAACCAGCCGTGGTGGGTGGAAAGCCTCTTGATGAAACTTACAGTGAATTCCAGAATGAAATGGATATGATAAACAAGGCTTTTCTTGAAATACTTATTGAAGGGGATGCTGATGGAAGAGGCTTTTCTTATCCTATTCCGACGTACAATCTTACAAAAAATTTCAATTGGGACAGCGAAAACGCACAGTTGCTTTTTAAAATGACTGGTAAGTATGGTACTCCTTATTTCCAGAATTTTATCAATTCACAGCTTAATCCAGGTGATGTGCGTTCAATGTGCTGCCGTTTGCAACTCGACAAAAGAGAGCTGCGTAATCGGGGCGGAGGATTGTTTGGTTCAGATGAGTTTACAGGTTCCATTGGTGTTGTAACCATAAACCTGCCAAGGATTGGCTACCTGTCAACTAACAAGGATGATTATTTCAGACAACTGGATCATTTTATGGATCTTGCAAGAGATTCCCTCGAAATTAAAAGAAATGTAATTACACGATTAATGGATCAGGGACTGTTCCCATATACTCAAAGATACCTCAGACACTGGAATAACCACTTCTCAACTATCGGTCTGATTGGAATGAATGAATCGGTTCTCAATTTTATGGGAAAGGATATGAGTGATCCTGCGGCCCGTGAATTTGCCAAAGATGTGCTGATTTATATGCGTAACAGGCTGATGAAGTATCAGGAACAAACCGGCCACCTGTTCAATCTTGAAGCTACTCCGGGTGAGGGTACTTCCTATCGTCTGGCTAAAATTGATAGAAATAAATTTTCACGAATGGTAATTCCCGGAGAAGATAATCCATTTTACACAAACTCGACCCAGTTGCCGGTTAATGTTACTGATGACCTGTTTGAAGCGCTTGATATGCAAAACAGTATTCAAAAACTGTATACTGGCGGAACTGTTTTTCATGCGTTTATCGGTGAGGCAATCGATGATACAGAAACGTGTAAAAAACTGGTTCAGAAAATCGCAATCAATTATGAACTCCCTTATTTTACAATTTCACCTACATTTTCAATTTGCAGATTACACGGTTATATAAAAGGGGAGCATTTTTCATGTCCTAATTGCAGTGAAGAAACTGAGGTTTATTCCAGAATCGTTGGATATTACAGACCAGTCCAGAACTGGAATGCAGGTAAAAAATCTGAGTATGCGATGCGTAAATTATTTGATGTCTCTTGCGGTTCAAGCGAAATGATCCCTGAACAGGAAAATGATATTACTCAGGAGACCGTATGCCAGGTATCGACCCAGATATAACAGGATGGTTAAAACATTCATTTATCGATTATCCGGGAAAGGTATCTACAGTTCTATTTTTTTCTGGATGTAATCTGCGTTGTCCATATTGCCACAATCCATCAATTGTTAAGAACCTGCTGCCACCGGTTCCGTTTGCAAAAATAAAGGATTATCTGGCATTGCGAAGGTCGATTATTGATGGGGTGGTTATAAGTGGAGGTGAACCAACCATTCATCAATCCATGTTGCCTGTGGCAGCATCACTTCGTAAGGAAAAATTTTCCATAAAGCTGGATACAAATGGGCTCAATCCCCAAATGATCGAAAAATGCAATCCTGATTATCTGGCTGTTGATATCAAGACTTCGTTTTGCCGTTATTCCGAATTGTCATGTGTCATGAACGACTGTAAGGAACGATTGACAGATACTCTTGAAATAGTCAGGAAAATGGGTGAACAGGCTGAAGTCCGCATTACAGTGGCACCTTTATTAATAGATGATTCAGTTATAACTGAACTGGCAGATATTCTTAAAGGAGTTGCAAAAATATATCTTCAGCCATTTAATCGGACCTCTGAACTCCTTGATCCCTCTTATAAGGAACTGGAACCTGTTTCACAAGAAAAAATCCAGGAATATCGTGATTATATCGAGCAGATTACAGGGGCATGCAAGATAAGAGGGGAGTAGAATAATTATCCTATCTGCTGCAGCTGAGCTTTACCTTCCGAAAAACAGTACATTGATGAAATGTTATTTTTGTAAAGCATCTTGATCAGGTTCGGAAAGGATTTACCGACCATTGATGGGTCATGGGCATCTGAACCGATCGTAATCGGGGCATGGTTTTTGGAAATCAGTTCCAGAAATATCTCGAAAAGATTATACCTGTTATTCTTGTTTGCTCTTGACCACAAATATCCATTTGCATTTACTTCCAGACAAGTCTGGTTCTGCAGGGCTGCATTTATGGTGTTGTTGATTTCGTCAACAAGCTCATCATGTTTTTCTTCTGGAAATGCAATGTAACGCCAGATATAGTCAAGATGACCAAGAGAACTGAACAAACCGCTTTTTACAGCAGATCTGGCTTGATGAAAGTATTCTTTGTAAACAGGTATGGTATTTTTCCCCTTATAATCCGACAGATGTTCCCAACTGAATCGTGGAAGGCAGTGGATTGAACATATGCTAAAATCCAGAGATACCTGATCGAGTATACGCAACAGCAGCTCTTCAGCACCTTCAATGTAATCTATTTCCAGGCCTGTTTTTATTGCAATCTGATCTGCATAAATCTCTTTGAGATCTGATAGTTCAGAAATATACCGGAAAATATCTCTTTCATTCATACCCCAGTCCCAGTAACGTTTTTTCTGGGTTTGGGAAAGGTAATATCGTCCAAGATGGTCAGCGAATCCAATTTCCTGAAATCCGAACTGAATTGCACTTTCTATGTATTGGATAATTTTGCCCTTTGCATGACCGCAATAAGGAGTGTGTACATGATAATCTGCCAACATAGAAAGACCTTAGACCTTGAGTTTTGCAATCTGTGCGTTGCCATAATCCCGTGATGCATTTTGCAACAGAGTGTCTATGTAATTTTCAATAAATTCAAAGACTTGTGCAGGAGCACGGCCAATGAAAGCTGAAATATTGAGAATATTATCAAGATCTTCACGGCTAAGGCCAAAAAGAGGGTCCTGGGCTATTCTATCAAGCAGGTCGTTGGGTTTGCCTTCCATTTTCACTATGCGTGCAGATTCCATGGAGTGTTTTCTGATCTGTTCATGCAAGACCTGACGGTCACCACCTTTTTTAACACCAGCCATAATAATAGTTTCTGTAGCCATAAAGGGCAGCTCTTCCCTGATTCTTCGATTGATAACCTGTGGATAGACAACTAATCTGTCGCATATATTTGATGCAATTAAAAGAGATGCATCTGCTGCAAGAAACATTTCTGGAATCGAGAGCCGTTTATTTGCAGAATCGTCCAGAGTTCGTTCAAACCACTGTTCTGCAGCGGTCATTGCAGGAGATTGGGAGAGTGAAATAATATAGCGGCAGAGTGCGGTCATGCGCTCCGATCTCATAGGATTTCGTTTATATGCCATGGCTGATGAACCTATTTGATCTTTTTCAAAAGGCTCTTCAATCTCTTTCAGGTGTTGTAACAAACGGATATCATTTGCAAGTTTGTGGAGAGACTGGGCGAGGCCGGAAAGTAACGATGCTGCCTGGAAGTCTATTTTCCGCGTATAGGTCTGCCCGCTTACCGGAATTACATTTTTAAATCCCATTTTTGCTGAAACTTCTTTGTCCAGTTTTTTGACCTTTTGATGATCACCTTCAAAGAGGGATAGAAAACTGGCCTGGGTGCCTGTGGTTCCTTTTACTCCTCTGAAAGGTAATGCTAAAAGAAGATTCTGAATCTGTTCAAAATCCAATAAAAGATCATACATCCACAGTGTAGCCCTTTTCCCAACTGTTGTTAATTGAGCCGGCTGAAAATGTGTAAAACCAAGAGTTGCACAATCTGCATATTTTGTTGCGAAATTCCTGAGGATCTGAAGTAAAACATTTATGCGGGAAAGAATTAACTTCAATGCATCACGGATCTGTATCAAATCAGTGTTGTCTCCCACATAGGCACTGGTTGCACCTAAATGAATAATTGGTTTAGCCAGCGGACAGCAGTCTCCGAAAGTGTACACATGAGCCATAACATCATGACGGGTTTGAGATTCGTATTGAGTCGCAAGTTTGAAATCTATATTATTAACATTTTTTTTCATTTGTTCTATCTGCTCGTCTGTGATTGGCAAACCCAGATCTTTTTCTGATTCAGCTAAAGCAATCCAGAGTTTTCTCCATGTGGTGAATTTGTTTGCAGGTGAAAAAATATAAGACATATCATCCGATGCATATCTGTCTAAGAGCGGATTCTGGTATTCATTCATGTTTTTGTTCATCATAACTCCTGGAAAAAAGCCAAATCCTCAAAAAATCAATTCAAAATATACAATATGCCTGCATCTTTGGATTTATTGTGCTAAATTAAGAGATAAAACTTGAAAGAGATAATCGGTATAGTTATTTTATCTTATTGAAAGTGCAGGGGTTCAGTCTACTAAATATAAGGGGGAAATGGTGGATAATAGACTTAAAAAGACATCAGTAGTATTGCTGTTGTTATTCAGCTTTATTTCGGCCCAATCTATTGAGAGTATGATGGCTGCTGGTCAGGAACTGTTACGTGCTGGTGCATTCAACCAGGCTGTAACTCAGTTTCGCCAGGTAGTAAGCAGAGAGCCTGCAAATTTTGAAGCACAGTACAATCTTGGGTTTGCTTATCTTGGGTGGGGACGCCACTCAAATGCTGTTGAAGAGTTTAAAAAAGCCCTGAGATTAAATGCAAGAAGTTCCGAAGTGTGGTCAAATCTCGCTATAGCGTATGAAAACCTGGGTAAAAGTCAGGATGCAATTAACGCTCTTTATCAGGCTGTCAGTATAGATCCTAACAATCTGACTGCACGGGCTAATCTTGCCGCTATGTATGCAAATCAAAATCAGATAAAGCAGGCTGTCGCACAGTATAAAGAGATTATTAAAATTGATGGCATGAATGAGGATGCTCTGACAAATTTAACAAAATGTCTTGTTGGGGCCGGACAGATTGAAGAGGCCAAGCACTATCTGAAACAGTTGATCGTAGCTAATCCAAATGATGGATATGCTCATTGGGAACTGGGAAATATCTACTGGAAAAAAGAAAATGATATTGATCGGGCAATTAATGAGTATAAACTTGCAATCTCTGTTCAACCAGATGGTGGATCTTATTACGAGAATCTTGCACTTGCCTATGAACAAAAGAATGATAAGAAAACAGCAATTGATACCTGGAAAACATCATTGATTTATCTTGATGATGCTTTGCAGAAAGAAAAAATCGAGGACAGGATAAAATTTCTTGAGGGCGGCAATGTCGGACCAAGCGGCGAAAATCTGGAAATGAAACCTGCTTCAAGAGAACAAATCAATGATCTCCGAAAAGAGTTACGTAAAGAGGAGAAGAAAACCCAAACCAAACGTATCACAACAGCTCCGGTTGATATCATGGGCGATTTTAATGATCTTAATGCAGAAGAGGACGAAAGTAATCCGCTTGATTTACAGTTTGAAGCTAAAAAACGTGCAAAAGAATAGTACTCTAAAAAAGTGAGCAGGGTAAAACATCTGCTCACTACCCTCCAGTACCAAGTAAAATGAAAACAGAACCCCGGGCTTCACGCTATAATTCTTATCGAAGATATATAAAATCAAAATTCGGGAACCCTGTTCTTAAAATTCCTCTCAATGGTGGATTCAGTTGCCCCAATCGTGACGGATCAAAAAGCTTTTCGGGGTGCATTTTCTGTGACAATCGCTCTTTCAGTCCTGCTGCAGAAAACCAGGAATCTCTGTTAAAACAACTTTGCAATATTATCAATCGGTTTGAGGGACGGTTTAACGCTTTTATCCCTTATTTACAACCTTTTTCGAACACATATGGAAGTGTAGATAAATTAAAATCAGTATATGAACCTTTGCTCTCAATTCCGCAAGTTATCGGTATTGCAATTGGTACACGACCGGATTGTTTTACAGATGAAATATTTGATTATCTTCATGATCTTTCAAAACGCACTTATCTGAGTATCGAACTGGGTTTGCAGAGTGTACATCAGGAAACACTGGATAAACTTAATCGCGGACACTCTTTTTCAGATTTTTGTAATACTGTTGAAAAATTAAACAGCTACGGTATTGAAACTGTTGCACATGTAATGTTGGGCTTACCTGGTGAATCGGTTCAAATGATGACAGAGACTGCCCGGAAATTATCTCAACTTCCTGTTTCCGGAGTGAAAATTCATCAATTAATGATTATTAAGGGTACAGAACTGGAAAACCAGTACAATAGCGGGCTCGTTGAACCATTGACGCTTCAGGCTTATGCCGAAATTCTTTGTGAATTCATATCCCGACTGCGACCAGATCAGTATATTCATCGTCTTATGGCTGATTCAAAAAAAGAACTTGGATTAATTGCTCCATTATGGAGTGAGAAGAAACAACAGTCTTTGTCCAGAATTTATTCGTATATGGAAAGTAATAATGTGAAACAGGGGTCTGCAACTGATAATATTTAAACAGTTTTCGTTATCTTTTTTATCCGCCTCCATACTGTTGTCCGGTCAATGCCTAATCTTCGTGCTGTTTCGCTTTGGTTTCCGTTACACTCTTTGAAAACTTCCAGAAGTTCATTATCACTTATTATATGATGGCGAGGCGGGTATAAAGATTGTTTTTCAGCAGTGGTAAAGCTGTCCTGGCTTGAAGAGTTACAGATGTTTTTTCGTAATTCAACTTTTCGTATCTCAAGCGGTAGATCAAAGATATCGATTAGCTTGTCCTGGCATGTTACAAAAGCATGTTCTATGGCATTTTCCAGTTCCCTGATATTACCTGGCCAGCAATAATCCATCATTGTTACTGCTGCATCATGAGTCAATCCATGTATCGATTTATCTGTTTCCTTATTGAACCGGCAAATGAAATGATCTGTCAGAAGGCCGATATCTTCTTTACGTTCCCTGAGTGGAGGTATGTTTACTACAAAAACTTTTAGTCTGTAATAAAGATCCTCTCTGAATTCACCATTCTGTACCATTTTGCGCAAGTTCCTGTGAGTAGCAGCTATAATACGTACATCAGTCTTTCTGGTATTATTTTCTCCAACACGCTCAAATTCTTTTTCCTGGAGAAAACGAAGCAGTTTTACCTGTATGAGAGGTGATAATTCACCTATCTCATCCAGAAAGAGTGTACCGCCATCAGCAGCTTCAAATCGCCCGGGTTTATCGTTTATTGCTCCTGTAAATGAACCGCGTGCATGTCCGAAAAGCTCACTTTCAAGAAGATTCTCCGGCAGCGCTGAACAGTTTAATTTTACAAAAGGACCATTTTTTCTGGAACTGTGGTTGTGGATAGCCTGTGCGGCAAGTTCCTTTCCGGTACCTGTTTCACCAGTAACAAGAATTGTGGCATTTGATGCAGATGCAAGTTCGATCAGATAATACAGTTCCTGCATCACATGACTTTTTCCTACTATTTCACCCAACCTGTTTTTCTTACTGTTTTGTTCAAGCTGTTGTAACCGTATCTCAGCTTTACGGAGAACTGAAATGTCGGTTATTGTTTCAACCGCACCAAGAATTTTTCCTTGAGTGTCCTTTAAAATACGGGCATTTTTAAGTACCGGAATTAATTTTCCTGATTTGTGTATTATCTGACACTCTTTATTTATAATTTCCCCTTTTGAAAAAAGGGAGCAATCTGGTGGGGGATTGCATACTTCTTTCATCAGTGTGCAGCAATTTTTTCCAATTATCTCTTCAGTGCTTTTTCCTGTCAATTCTTTCAGCGAGTCGTTGCAAAAACGTATAGTACCGTTATTATCTACAAGGAATAATCCCTCTGCCAAGGTTTGCAGTATTGATTTAAGACACTGGGGAGTTAAATCTTCATTAACAAAACAGTCCATATATTTCTTTCTGATGCATTGATGCATTTTCCATGTTGCATAGTTGCATTGCAATATACTTAATTCGCAACAGAAGTGGAAATATTGAGTTTAAAACCGGTTTTGTTATTGGCATATAGATTGCATATAAGGAAGGTGTTTATAAACAAACAAAAAGGAGGATCTAATGGCTAATGAGACTACTGATGCAACTTTTAAGGATGATGTCTTGAATTCAGAAATTCCGGTATTGGTTGATTTCTGGGCTCCCTGGTGTGGTCCCTGTAGAATGGTTGGGCCGATAATTGATAGAATCGGTGAAAAAATGAAAAATAAAGTCAAAGTGTTCAAACTGAATGTTGATGAAAATCCTTCAACTGCGGGTTCGTATGGAATTACCGGAATTCCTACTGTGATCATTTTTAAAAATGGGCAAATAGAACGTGAATTTGTTGGTGTACAGCCTGAACAGGTGTATTTAGACGCTTTGGTTGCATAGGAGTATTAAAATGCCTATTTACGAATATAAGTGTAAGGAGTGTGGAAAAGAGTTTGAAGAGCTGGTACCAATTGGTATCGACAAAAACCCTTCTTGTCCGTCATGTTCTTCTGAAAACACAGAGAAAAAATTCTCAATATTTGGCAGTCTGGGGGCTGGTTGCGGGAACTCAGGATTTACATGAGCATCGTAGGGTAAAAGATCGGTCTGGTCTTGAGTTGTGATGGGTGAGGGGTTCTTCGCCCATTTTTTTAAAATTACAAGTTAAATCAAACATTCTGGGTGTAAAAAGATGAAAAAGATTGTTGTTGTAGGTGGTGTTGCAGGAGGTGCAAGTTTTGCAGCCCGTATGCGAAGACTTGATGAAAAAGCAAAGATTATCATGTTTGAAAGAGGAACCTATATTTCGTTTGCCAATTGTGGACTCCCATACCACATTGGTGAGACTATAAAAGAGCGTGAAAATTTGATAGTGCAAACTCCACAAGAGTTTAAGACAAGGTTTAATGTTGATGTGCGAACTGAATCTGAAGTCGTTTCTATTGATACATCCCGCAAGTGTGTAAAAGTCCAAAGCAATGAGACAACTTATGAGGAAACATATGATTTTCTGGTACTGTCTCCAGGTGCTGAGCCAGTTAAACCTCCTGTACCGGGTTTGGAAAGCAGCAAAATATTTACCTTGAGAACTATTGCAGATATGGATCGAATAAAGGAATTAATTGATAATGGAAAAGTAAAATCTGCAGCAGTTATAGGTGGAGGATTTATCGGGCTTGAGATGGCAGAAAATTTAAGACACCGGGAAATTGATGTGACTCTCTTTGAGCTTCTAGATCAGGTATTTGCACCGGCAGACAAGGAAATGGCTCAAATTCTTCATCAACACCTTCTTCTTAACGGAATAGAATTAAGATTAAATAACGGAGTCAGGAAGTTCAAAAAAAGCAGTGATGGCAAACTGGATCTGTTTCTAGATAATGATGAAATGGTAAATGTCGATATTGCCATTATGGCTATTGGTGTAAAACCTGATACAGGCTTTGTAAAAGAAGCTGGAATCAGTGTAAATGAACGTGGTGCAATAATTGTTGATGAACATCTGAGGACCAGCATTGAAGATGTTTATGCTGTTGGAGATGCAATTGAGGTAACCGATTTCGTGAGCGGAAACAAGGTTCATATTCCCCTTGCAGGTCCTGCTAATCGTCAGGCAAGAATTGTTGCAGACAATATTGACGGTCGAGACTCTGTTTATAAAAATACCCAGGGTACTGCTATCTGTAAAATTTTTGATCTTACAGCCGCAACAACCGGTCTTGATGAAAAAAATGCAAAAAAAAATAAAATTGACTATCTTAAATCCTATACCCATTCATCAAATCATGCATCCTATTATCCCGGTGCATACCCTCTTACCATAAAAATTCTTTTTTCTCCTCATAATGGAAAGCTTCTTGGCGCTCAGCTTATTGGTAAAGATGGCGTTGATAAGAGAATTGATGTATTCGCTGCTGCAATACGCCATGGATTGACAGTTATGGACCTTTCGGAACTTGAATTATCTTATGCACCGCCGTATGGAAGTGCAAAAGATGCCGTGAACATGGCCGGGTTTACTGCCGAAAATATATTGAACGGGACAATGCCGGTTTTTTACTGTGAAGACCTGCTGGAAAATGAACCAGATTCAATACTTCTGGATGTGCGTACAAAAGAGGAGTTTGAACAGGGAGCAATTGATGGCGCAATAAATATTCCCGTTGACAATCTCAGATCAAAATTGAATGAACTTGATAAAAACAAAATGATAAATGTCTACTGTCAGGTTGGTATCCGGGGGTACATAGCTGTAAGAACCCTGGTTCAAAATGGTTTCAGAGCCCGTAACCTTTCTGGTGGGTACAAGACGTATACTTCATTCAGAAATCTTTCTAGTGAACTCGAATATATTAAACCTGTTTCGCAGTCTGCTTGTTCGGCACCATCCGCTCATTATGATAACAGGAAAAAGATTGTCATTGATGCATGTGGGTTACAATGTCCGGGACCAATAATGAAACTGAAGCGTGAAATAGATAAAGCCGGCGAAGGGGAATTAATTGAAATCAGGGCTACAGATGAGGGATTCATGGCTGATATACCGTCATGGTGTTCACGAACAGAAAACACCCTGTTATCATTGTCTTCATCGGGTGGTGTTTATCTGGCCCTGATAAAAAAAGGAAAGCCGGTTGATAATTGTAAAATCAGATCCGTTGCAGAAACCAGTAAAAAAACCATGGTGATTTTTTCTGATGATTTTGATAAAGTGATGGCTGCTTTTATTATTGCAAATGGTGCTGTTGCAACTGGCAGTGAAGTAACGCTGTTTTTTACTTTCTGGGGCCTGAATCTGCTTCGTAAAGACAGCAGGGTCAAGGTCAGGAAAAATCTTGTAGAAAAGATGTTTGGTATCATGATGCCCAAAGGGCCAAAGAAAGTAAAGTTGTCCAAAATGAACATTGGTGGAATCGGTAAACTTATGATACAGAAAGTGATGCAGAATAAAAACGTTTATTCACTTACAGATCTCATTGAAGAAGCAAGAAAAAACAGAATTCAATTTGTTGCATGCGCTATGTCGATGGATATTATGGGAATTAAAAAAGAAGAGCTTATCGAAGGAGTAGAGATAGGTGGAGTAGCAACATATCTTGAAAAAGCCGACAAGTCGGCATACAATCTGTTTATTTAATCAGGTTGCGGTTGGTTAATTCATGTCAAGAATCGTGAAAAGAAAAGGTAGCTGTTCAAAGTACAATGCATGATAACCTGCTATCAAAGGCTCAAGATGTTATGTTTTAAACTGGTTCACGATTTTTTCCAGTTCTGATGATGTATTTGATAGTATGACTGCATTTGACTGTAGTTCTTCTGACTTTTTGGCAACATCTGAAGATGCAGATTGTATACCATGAATATTTTCAGATATTTCTGCAAGTCCTCCTGAAGAGTCCTTTACATTATTCGTTACAGTTAACGCGCTTTCTCTGGTAGTGCTGATTTCTTTGGCAACTTCATTTATTGTTGCAGACTGTTCTTCCATAGAACTGGCTATTGTCTGAGAAATATCATGAACTTCGCTAATGGTTTTGGCAATAATATGAATATCTTCGATAGATTTTGATGAATTGTTCTGGATTTGTTCGACTATAAGTTTAATTTCCTCAGTTGAAGAAGTCGTTTGTGTTGCCAGTGCTTTTACTTCACTGGCAACAACTGCGAATCCCTTGCCTGATTCACCTGCCGATGCAGCTTCGATAGTTGCATTCAATGCGAGAAGATTTGTCTGGTCGGCTATGTCTGTGATTACACCGATAATTTTTCCGATTTCCTTTGCGGATTTATCCAGTTCGCTCATTTTTTCCTGTGTGGTTGATATCTTTTGATTAACGTCTGTTGCAATCTGGAGTTCATGTTGACAGTTTCGAGATACTTCCTGAATAGAAGAACTCATTTCTTCAATTGCTGATGCGAAATGAGCTACAGAATCCGACATGTTTTCGGCAGATTTTGATATTTCTTTGATATTAGCAGACGTTTGTTCACTGCTTGATGCAACTGCCATAGTCTGATTTGTCATTTCTTCGACACTTGAGGCAAGAATGGTTGAGGTAGATTTGAGTATTCCGGAAGATTCAGCAATATTAGCCGTATTCGAGGATAGATTTTTAATTATAGTTACTAATTTTGCTACAAAGAGATTAAAGTATCTGGACAGTTCACCGATTTCATCTTTGGATGTGTCATCCAGTTTCTTTGTCAAATCGCCTTCACCCTGTGAAATGTCTTTTAGCATTTCTGTGACATTACGTAATGGATTTGCTATGACAGTTGTAAGCATCCATAATGTCAGACAAGTAACAAGCAGACCGAATACAATAAGAAAGATAAAAACTGCCGTTACTTTTTCCTGTAATTTTTTTGAAGCAATATCTGCCTGGTTTGACAACTCAAGATTGATTTCTTCAAGTTGGTTTATATAATTGCGCATTATCTCAAATTTTTCGGCGGCTTCAACAAAAGAGACTTTTTTGGCATGTTCTCTGGATTCGCTTGTGTACTGTTTACATAGATCAATAACCGAACGGGATACCGGTAACCAATCAGATCGGGCTTGCTCGTAAAGTGAAAATAATTCTTTTTCCTCATCTGTTTCCATGAGTTTTCGATATACTTCAAGCCGTTCATATGATTGCTGCAAGTTTTCTTCGTAGTCAAAAATAAATTTTTCAAACTCACTGCCGGGTTCAAGGTTTAATAGCGAACGTTCAGCGACTTGAAGCTGTATGAGGTCTCTATCTGCCTGATCAAGATTGTCTGTTTTGGGAAGGTAGTTTTGGCTAAAATTGTTAAGCAATTTTTCAAATACTTTTATACTCAAGATTCCTGCACCACCTGTAATTAACAGAAGTACGAGAAAAATACCTGTGCTGGTCATGATTTTTGGAATAATTTTAAGGTCTCTTATCAGTTTTATCATTTTTCCTCCATTAAACAATTAATCATTATAGTGTCTTCTGCACTTCATTTCAATTGAAAAAATTGGTATTACCTATATCTGATGAATTATGAATTATGAATTGTGAATGAAGAAAAAAACTACAATTGTTGTCGTTGTCGTAATCGTATAACTGCATTTTAAGCGTTTTGGATCTAATTTTTGGAAATGGTAAAGCGATAAAAATAATAGCAGAGAAATCCGGTCTGAATTGATTTTTGTATTATGTGGTTTAATAGTATTAAATTTCGAATATTTTCTTCAGCTCTGAAAGAGCGTTTTATGAAAGCCCGGGTTAATGTAAACATTTACATTCATAGCCCTGGAAGGGCGGGAAATTCCTAAAGCCAAGACGTGTAATTTATCCTGTAAACCGGAAGCTGTTCACTGGTTTCCACACGCCCCCAAACCGTAAGTAACAAAGCTGCAACAAACTGCCCGGGGGTCGTGTGCGCTCGGCGAGCATGATCTTTTTTAAAACACATATAGTGCCGCTCGGCGACCCAGATGACTTATATTAATTCTTATTACTAAGAACTTGTTAATAATTACACCCTGATTTTTAACTGAAATGCTTTTCCATAAATTCCAGATCCAGTTCCGGATAAACCGGATAGCGATCAAGAAGAACCTTTACTCTGTTTTGAGCATCTGTTACGATTTTCTGATCTGTTACATATTTCGCTTTACTGGGTTTGCCTGCATTATTTCCGCTTTTGACTGTGTCTGGCTTTAAATTGGATAAAACAAGATGAATCACAGATGCAATTTCCTGCATTTCTTCTTTACCCATACCAAGCGTTGTAACAGCAGGAGTACCTATTCTCAAGCCGCTTGTGTACCAGGGTCCGTTAGGATCGTACGGAAGAGAATTTCGGTTTAAAGTAATACCACATTCACGCAAGGCGCTTTCTGCTTGTCTTCCTGTGATTCCAAACGGAGTTACATCAATAAGAAACAGATGATTGTCTGTTCCGCCTGTTGCAATAGTCAGACCTTTTTCGATACAGGATTGTGCAAGAGCAGATGCGTTTTCAACTATTGATTCTGCATATTTTTTAAATCTGTCACTAATGGCTTCAGTAAGAGCTACAGCTTTTGCAGCCATGACATGAGCAAGGGGGCCGCCAATAACAAGAGGGCATCCTTTGTCTACACTGTCTGCAAACTCTTTTGTACACAACACCATTCCACCGCGAGGACCGCGAAGAGTTTTGTGAGTTGTTGTGGTTACCACATGTGCATAAGGAACCGGATTGTATTCTCCTTTAAAAACACCGCCGGCAACCAGTCCGGCAAAGTGTGCCATATCAACCATAAAAACAGCACCGGCTTTATCGGCAATTTCTCTCATACGGGCAAAATTTATTGCACGTGGATAAGCACTGTAACCGGCAAGAAGAATCAGCGGTTTAATATCAAGAGCCATTTTTTCAATTTCATCATAATTAAGGAGTCCGCTTGATTTGTCAACACCATAATTAAACGCTTCGAACATCTGTGCAGATACATTGTGACGATATCCATGCGTAAGATGTCCACCGGAATAATAATCCATTCCAAGCAGACGTTGGTTTCCTGTTTTTGCACGGATTTTGTTCCAGTTATCATTGGATAGATTTGAAGGATTAGTTTCACCAAGTTCTTCAAGAGCCGGTATCTCAACTCTGTTATTGAGAATCGCCCAGTATGCAATCAGATTCGCATCAGCTCCACTGTGAGGTTGGACATAAGCATGATCACAGCCAAAAAGTTTGCATGCCTGTTGAGAAGCGTAAGCTTCAATTTCGTCGATATTACTGCAACCTGCATAAAAACGATGAAATGGAAAACCTTCAGCGTATTTGTCTGTAAGAAGATTACCCATTGCAAGCTGTGTAGAAAGAGAACAGTAATTTTCACTGGCTATCAGTTTTAAATTGCTTCGCTGGTCGGCAAGTTCTTTAACGATATAACGTGAAGCTTGTGGTAATACGGCAGAAATTTGTGTCAGATTTGCTAAATAAGCAAGGAAACCAGTGTCGATCTGATCGGGACTTTTATCTTTAAGATAAGCTGAAACTGCTGAATCGGGCATAATAGGTCTCCTTTTTTGAAAGTTTGACCTGTCTACCCAGGCGCGCGGTAGATCAGAATTACTCCCCGATGGTTAAACCCACCTTGATTGCGCCAGTCGTTTAAGTTCCAAAATATAATAAACGCACCCGGTATCTGAGAATACCTTAATAAACAAGATGGATTATTTCTGACTATAAATATGCACGTGATATAGTTTTGAATAGATGAATCGGATTAACAGAGCTATAATGTTATTTGTTATTTCATGTTTGTCAACAGTTTCCGCTGTTGAAATAAAACTGAAAGGGTATGTACCGCCAGATTTCAGTGCTATTGTATTACATGAAGAATATGTGAAAATTCGTCAGATTCTCCAGCCTGGTTTTATTGATGAGCCGGATCCAGTTACAATAATTTTTTATTCGGGAAAAGATGAACGTATTCTTGGTGTGAGGCTTCCTGAATGGGGAGGGGGAGGAGCAATAGGAACCGATTCTATTATTGTTCCTGTTGATCGTCCTTCGGCATTTTATTCATCTGACCTTCTCAAAGTGACTCTTCATGAACTTGTGCATATTGCTGTAAACCGTACTTATGGATATATCAGAATACCTCGATGGGTTCATGAGGGCCTGGCGATGGCGCTTTCGGGAGAGATTGCTTTTGATGAGCATATAATTTTATCCAAGGCAGTTCTGACTAATTCGCTTGTACCTCTTGACTCCATCGAAAAATTAAATTTTTTTCCTGAAGCAAAAGCACGTATAGCTTACAGTCAGTGCCATTTCGCGATGAGATTTTTACTCGATAATTATGGATATGATCTTTTACCGGAATTATTAAATAATGCGGTTAAATATCGAAATTTTGAAACTGCTGCGATTCATACTTATGGTTTGGCAACAAGTGAACTTCAGGATATTCTCACAAAGGAGATTTCGGCCAGGTATCGTTTTGCATTTCTTTTTTCAGATTCATCATTGATATGGTTTCTGATTCTGTTGCTTGCAGTAGTTGGTTTTATGGTGACCAGATCCCGTAAAAAACAAAAAATGTTGCAAATGGAGTATCAGGAACAGCTCGAAACCGAATCGATCGATTCAGATTCAAATATTTAGGTTTTATATCTTAAGATCATATCTGCCAGGCCTTTTTTCTGTCTCGTTGCCGTTGCCGTAATCGTTGTCGTAATCGTTGTCGTAATCGTTGTCGTAATCGTTGTCGTAATCGTTGTCGTAATCGTTGTCGTAATCGTTGTCGTAATCGTTGTCGTTGTCGTTGTCGTTGTCGTTGTCGTTGTCGTTGTCGTAATCTTATCTTATCTTATCTTAATCGAGCACTTCTTAAAAATTAGAAATATTAAACCCGAAATTCGAAACGAGACTAAAGCAAAATCTGTAGATAAACGAGCAAAATCGAGGTAAAAATAGAAGTCTTCAAAGTGTAATGGTCGAAAATATCATGAAATACGATTCAGGTACCGGAATTGGAAAAGATATCAACATAAGTATTGTGAAATTGATTTGAACCTTTTCTTACTATAAGACGTTTTCCAATACGTAGAATCGTGCTTGATTTGATACCATTGAGTTTGCAGAGGCTTTGTACAGTTGTTCCATTGCGTTTTGCAATTGCACTGAGAGTTTCACCTTTACGAATTGTATGTACAACTGTTTTTCTGAGATCTGTAAGGTAAGAAAAATTATCTTTGCACAAAAAAAGCGTATCACTTCTTGCAGTATAGTTTTCAAAATCGATAATAAGATTGGGATCAAAAGGTTGTCCATAAAGCCGGATTTCGAAGTGAAGATGGCTTCCTGTAGCTCTGCCGCTTCTTCCACCAAGACCGATTATGTCACCGGATTTCAATTTGTCGTTTTGTTTTACTGTTGTCTTTGAAAGATGAGCATACAGTGTTTCAAGTCCGTAATGATGTCGGACAACAACAACTTTGCCATATCCATAACGGTCATTCACAATTATACGTACAATCCCGTCAAGTGCATTTTTTACAGTATCTCCGACCTGCAGCTTTATATCCTGGCCAAAATGCCAGAATCCTCGTCTGGAACCGAATGGTGAAGTAGTGTAGTTTTTAAAAGGGAATGTAAAATAGCGCTTATGAAGAGAATCGATAAATGGTATCCGAAGCGTATCATTCAATGCTGAATAATCAAAACGCCAACCATTTATTTGGTTAATGAGCCAGCCGGTTGTATCGATATCATCATAATTTGAATCAAATAAGGAGTTTATTTCATTCTGAAATCGATTCTCTTCAAGATCTGCTTCAGTTTGTTTTCTATATTTATCTGATTTTGTTCCAGCAAAATCTGCTTTCTTTATATTTTCTGCAAGGATTGTTGAAAAAAGTAAAAGGAAACAAAAAAGCAAAATTACAGGATTAAAACCGTTTTTGGCTTGATTTGATGTAATCATTTTAGCGATTAAATTAAAAGTGACAGTTATAATTATTTTCACTTAATATAAATAAAAAAAACAGATTATAAAATATCAAAAAGACCATCCGATTTCAGCAGCGATTAATGTGTTATAATCACTGAAAGCAGTTTCGTAGAAGAACTGTCCCCAAAGAGTCAGATCGATACTTTTAAAAACCGACCATTGAAATGTTGGACCCAAGAAAAACAGGTAGTCGTCCGTATCGCCAAAACGGCTTATAATAGTGTAGAATGATCCATTGGTTAAAGGAGTAAAGGTGTAAGCAATTTTCTGCAAATAGTGATACTTTAGCAGGCGAAAGATTTTTTGATGTTATTGGTTGTGACGGATCTGTATTCTGCAATACTGTTTTAGACGTACTGCTCTATTATTTCCAGACCGTTGTACAGAATCTCGGAATGCAGATAAAAATCCTGAATAGTGTTGGTAATCTTCCAGTTTTTTAACCGATTTACAAATAAATACATTTAAAATATTTAAAACAGTCTGTGATTCTTTTCTGCTGTAAATATTGTTGTAATGACAATGTAGAGCAATTTGTCATTCTTTTTGCTCTTTTATACCCATAAAGAGCTTCATCATGGGGAAAAACAGCTAAAGTACTATTATTTATATGATTACAGTAGGTATTTGTACGTATAGACGTCCCGTATATCTGGAAAAACTGTTAACCGAACTTTCGAAACAGTATTGTGAAAAAGGTTTCGGGTATTCGGTATTGGTAGTGGATAACGACATTAATGGGTCGGCAGAAGACATAGTTAAAAAAGCTGGAAAAAGCGTAGCATATGATCTTCGGTATATGGTAGAATCCCGAAAAAATATTTCAAGAGTGCGTAACAGGATAGTGAAAAACTGTAATGAGGAGTTTCTGGCCTTTATAGATGATGATGAATTTCCGGACAGTAATTGGCTTCACAATCTCTATACACAATGTATAAAGCATGAAGCAGACGGGGTATTAGGTCCTGTCGTACCATTTTTTGATTTAACTCCACCTTTATGGCTTGTTAAAAGCGGAATATGCAACCGGAAAGCATTCGTAACCGGTACACTCATGAACAATCCAAAATATACAAGAACAGGAAATGTACTATTTCGAATGAGTGTATTTGGTAAAGAAAACAATCCATTTGATGAAAAGTATGGAACAACCGGTGGTGAAGACAGCCGATTCTTTGAATCTGCAATAAATAGGGGAGCAAAATTTGTATGGTGTAATGAAGCAGTTGTCTGGGAGGCTGTTCCTGTTGAAAGATTTTCGCGTGTGTACTATCTCAAACGAGCTCTTTTACGGGGAGCCATGAATGCAAAAAAAAGTAAAATATGCAGTATCTCGACTGCAAAAAGTCTGATCGCCTCTGGAATTTATACCATTACACTTCCCTTTTTACAGATCGCGGGACATCACTATTTCATGAGATATCTCGTAAGAAACTGTGATCACATCGGTAAACTTCTTGGTCTGTTGAGGATAGAACCGGTAAAAAAACGTTCATTCGAATTTAACTGAAAAAGCAGGATAACATATGTGGGAACAGGAATTTTCAAATAAAAAACGTTGGAAAAAAGAGGATCCATTTTCAGAAAGGGTAAAAACAAATCTTTCACCCGAAAAGGTAGATTATGCACAGGTAATTTTCTGGAAGGAACATTGTCTGGAATGTTCTCCACCGGAGTGCTATCACAGTTGCCCTCTTTACGAAAAAAGAATAGACAAAAGATGTGTCAGAATGACATATGGGATATATAATAACCCTGCTTTCAAAGGTGCTTTCAATTTTGGAGCCGATGTACGTTTCAAAAGATGGGCAAAGCTTGGGACAGTTTTATATCCTGGTGTTCTAACAATAGATGAGATGAAACGATTTCAGAAAATTGATTCTGTCATTGTTAAAATGATAAAACTGATTACATTTATATCATATCCTCTTAAACCATCCGATCTCCTGAATTTAACTTACTATAATCCTCAGCGTATATTGTATAAAATATACTCGAATGTAAGGGAAAAAATCCTGTGTTCAGCAGGAATAGACAAACAGACCTCTCTACTTGATTGTTTCGTAATGGAATGCTATTCATTTGAGCAATCACCTTTCATGATGCAAATGGAGTATAACAGTCCGAAGTGGCGGTTCAGGGATTCGGTAAAAATTAATCCTGGTGTCAATTATTTCGAAATCCCGGTGCAAAGGATATTGCCAGATCCACATTCGCCAAAAGGCAGTATGATTATCTATCCTGAAAACAATTTAACAGTTCGAACAGTTTTCACCTGGATGGATTTCATAAAAACAAGAAGAGTTCATATAAATCCTGTAAAAAAGGAAAAACAGGTTCATAAAATAAAATGTGTAGCCTGGGATCTTGATAATACTTTGTGGAAAGGTACCCTCATTGAAGATGGCAGGGAGGGAATAAAAATATTATCTGAAAATCTCAGAATGATAAAGTTACTGGATGAAAGGGGAATCGTTCAGACTATTATCAGTAAAAACAATCATAATGAAGCCTGGAGTGTTATAAAAGAGTCTGGATTGCAAGATTATTTCATATATCCTGCCATAAACTGGGGCGC
>Ga0123335_1002472_pt1 | contig 27568 bp, 22 predicted proteins | sample BiotimSIPDNA_2_FD_89707 | JGI IMG/M metagenome (GOLD analysis project Ga0123335, IMG submission 89707) | Anaerobic biogas reactor microbial communites from Washington, USA - Biogas_R2 time_0 SIP DNA | ecosystem: Engineered > Bioreactor > Anaerobic > Unclassified | place: Washington, USA...
GGAAGGTATCTACAGAGGTTTTCCTACTGTCGATGGCCTACAACGTGAACAAACTGCACGCCAAGATACAACAACATCGGACGGGGCGGCAGTTGTTTGAAAAACTGACGGTTTAAGACGTGAAAAACTGAATAAGGCGTGACCCAAGACCACGACAGCAGGCGGCGGTTCTGGTTAAGGCACGCACATTCAAGGCAAACTCCCGACATTTGCGGGAAACAGGGCTGTTTAAAGTCGGGCAAGCAAGAAAAAGGGTAAGAAACAGGGGCTGCAGCAAACTTTGCATTTTGCTACAGCCCCTTTCCGTGTCAATTGTGTATACCGATCTGACTGGAATCACTATTCAAAGGCGTCGCTTTGCTCCGTTGCCTTGCTGGCTTCCTCAGCCTTGAGCGTTGCGATCAGCCGCTCATGCGTGATGCCGTTGAAGGCCTGGCCTTTGCGGTTGCGCACGGACACCGTGCCCTCCTCGGCTTCACGGTCCCCGATAACCAGCATATAGGGTATTTTCATCAATTGCGCTTCTCGTACCTTGAAGCCGATCTTCTCGTTGCGCAAGTCGAGTTCCACGCGCAGCCCGGCTTTTTCCATTTCTGCCTTCAGGGTTTTGGCGGCTGTGTCCGCGCGCTCGGTGATGGTCAGGATGCGCGCCTGCACGGGGGAGAGCCACAGGGGGAAGGCGCCGCCGAAGTGCTCGGTCAGAATGCCGATGAATCGTTCCATGGAGCCCAGCACAGTGCGGTGAATCATGACCGGGCGGTGCTTTTCTCCATCAGGGCCTGTATAGGTCATATCAAAACGCTCGGGCAGATTCATGTCCAGCTGCAGCGTGCCGCACTGCCAGCCGCGACCCAGGCTGTCCTGCAGGTGAAAATCGATCTTGGGGCCATAAAAGGCGCCATCGCCCTCGTTGATGGTATAGGGTACCTGCATCTCATCCAGCGCCTCTTGCAGCGCGCGGGTGGACAGGTCCCACATCTCATCAGAGCCGATGCTGTTTTCAGGCCGGGTGGACAGTTCCACTTTGTAGGAGAAACCAAAGTCCCTGTAGACCCTGTCCTCCAGTTTATACACGCCGATGATCTCGTCCTTGATTTGCTCTGGCGTCATATACAGGTGGGCGTCATCCTGGGTGAAAGCGCGCACGCGCATCAGGCCATGCAACGCGCCTGATTTTTCATGGCGGTGCACAAGACCCAATTCCGCCACGCGCGCCGGCAAATCCCTGTAGGACCACAGCCTGCGCTTATAAGCCAGGATACCGCCGGGGCAATTCATGGGCTTGATGGCAAATTCCTGTTCATCAATCTGAAGCGTGTACATATTCTCGCGGTAGTTTTCCCAGTGACCGCTTTGCTCCCACAATTCCCGGCTGAGGATCAGGGGCGTTTTGATTTCTTCATAGCCTGCCTGGCGGTGGATTTTCCGCCAGTAATCCTCCAGAAGATTGCGCAGCACCATGCCCTTGGCGTAAAAGAAGGGGAAGCCCGGGCCTTCCTCCATCAGGTCAAACAAATCCAGCTCGCGCCCCAGCTTGCGGTGGTCGCGCTTTTTTGCCTCCTCAATGCGCGCCAGATGGGCCTCCAGATCGGCTTTGTCTGTGAAGGCAGTGCCATAGACCCGCTGCAGCATCTTGTTTTTCTCGCTGCCGCGCCAGTAGGCGCCGGCGAGGCTGGTCAGCTTGAAAGCCTTGATTTTACCGGTAGAAGGCAGGTGCGGACCGGCGCACAGATCAATAAACTCGCCCTGCCTGTAAAAGGACAGCTCCTCATCCTCCGGCAGGTCGAGGATCAGCTCCACTTTATAGGGCTCATCGCGCTGCTGCATCAGCGCAATGGCCTCTGCGCGCGGCAGGGTGAAGCGTTCCTCCCGCTCGTTCTTCTTGATGATGCGCGCCATTTCTTTCTCAATACGCGCCAGGTCCTCCGGCTGGAAAGGCTCCTCCACATCAAAATCGTAGTAAAATCCGTTCTCAATGGACGGGCCGATGGCCAGCTTGGCCTTGGGAAAGAGGTTCTTCACGGCGCTGGCCAGCACATGGCTGGCGGTGTGGCGCAGCAGGTGGCGTGCTTCCTCATCCTCAAAGCCAAGGGGTTCCAGCGTGCCCTCCTCATGCAGCGGCGCCATCAGCTCCACCAGCTTGCCGTTGTGTCGGGCAGCGATGGCGTTCTTGCGCGCATCGGGCGCCAGATCCTTGAAAGCATCCAGGGCGTTGACGCCAGGCTGGTATTCCCCGGAGCGTCCCATGACAGTCAGTTTCATCTCGTCCTCCTTGATTGAATCCGGTATAAAAAACATCCGCCCACACAGGGACGGATGATGTTGTCCGCGGTTCCACCCAGGTTGCCGGTTGCCCGGCCGCTCTTATGCGCTTTAACGCTCGCCATGCGCTCGTGTCAGGCGGTGGTACTGTCCCCTTCCGTGACCGGCGCGCTTTCAGCCTTGGCGCTGCCTCTCTTGTGGGACGGTCAGGGGGAGCTTGTCCTCCCTCATCCACGAATGGACACAGTATACTCCCTGCTGGCGCCGGCGTCAACATTTTGGTTCGTTAGGATTCCGGGCGCGGGCTTTTATTATGCGCGGACAGCGCGCTTTTCAGGGTTGTTCAAACGTGATATAATCATAAAGCACAGGTGAGGAGGACGAAGGATGCGCAGCATGACCGGGTATGGCAGGGGACATTCCAGCAAAGAGGGGGTCAACCTGACCGCAGAAGTCAAGACGGTCAACCATCGTTACCTGGATATATCCGTTCGCCTGCCGCGGCCGCTGCAGGCCCTGGAGGTGCCGCTGCGCAAGCGCCTGAGCGAACGCTTTTCCCGCGGCCGGGTTGAATTGAGCATCACCCAGGACCTTGCCGGCGCCCAGGCTGCGCTGGTCAGCGCCAACCTGCCCCTGGCGCATGAGTATGCCCAGGCTGCGCAGCAAATCGCACAGGCTGCCGGCATCAAAGGCGCGCTCAAACTGAATACCCTGGTGACGCTGCCGGACGTGCTCACCCTGATTCCGCTGGATCCCCAGGCAGATGTGCTGCTGGACGCGGCAAACGAGGCACTGGACCTGGCCTGTGACGCGGCGCAGGAGGATCGTGAGCGTGAGGGAAGCCAGCTGAAGTCCTTTCTTGAGCAGCACCTGGACGCGCTGGAGGAGGCTGTGAGCCAGCTTGGACCGCAGGCAGCCCAGCAGCCGGTTTTGGCGCGTGAGAAGCTGCAAAAGCGCCTGGCCTCCATGCCCGAGGTACAGGCTGATCCCCAGCGCCTGGCCCAGGAGATCGCTTTATTCGCCGACCGCTGTGACATTGCCGAGGAAATCAACCGTCTTGGCGCCCACTGCGCGCAGATGCGCATCCTGATTGAAAAGGACGGATCCATCGGGCGCGATTTGGATTTCCTGTGTCAGGAAATGAACCGTGAAGCCAACACCATCTGCAGCAAGTCAGCCTCGCTCGCTGTCACCCGGCTGGGCCTGGTCTGCAAGGGAGAGGTTGACAAAATCAAGGAACAACTGCAAAACGTGGAGTAAAACGATGAAACAACCCCCGGCTTGCGACGCCAAGAAACCTGATGTTGACCTTTGCCAGCAGCCTAGCCATACGCGCAAGGGCATGCTGATCATCGTGTCCGGCCCCTCGGGAACGGGCAAAGGAACCCTGTGCGAACGCCTTTTGGCTTCGGATCCCCACATTGTTTTTTCCGTCAGCGCCACCACCCGCGCGCCAAGGGATAACGAGAAGGATGGCGTACATTACTCCTTCATCACGGAGAAAGAGTTTGATCAGCTGCTTCAAACCGGCAACTTTCTGGAGCATGCCACTGTACATGACCATCGCTATGGCACGCCCCGGCCGCCGGTGGAGGCTGCGCTGGAAAAGGGCCTGGATGTTTTGCTGGATGTGGATTCCCAGGGCGCCATGAGCGTGATGAAGCAAATGCCGCACTGCGTTTCCATTTTTATCATGCCCCCTTCCTTTGACTCCCTCAGGCTGCGCCTGCGCACCCGCAATACCGATGACGCGGACGAGATTGCCAAACGCCTGCGCAACGCGCGCGCCGAGATTGCCCGCTACGTCCATTATGACTACGCGCTCATCAACGATGATCTGGAAAGTGCCTTCAAGCGCCTTCTGTGTATCATCGCGGCGGAGCGTATGCGCACCCTGCGTTATCACCCGGACATTCCGGAACAATAAAATCGGAGGACCCTTATGGCCATCAACGAACCCGGTATTGAATCCCTGATGAAAAATGTCGACAGCGCCTACACCCTGGTGGAAATGGTCGCCAAGCGCGCCCGCATGTTGATTGACGGCGCCCAGCCATTGATTGAAGGCGAGGAAAAAAAGCCCATCGCTGCCGCGATTGAGGAAATCCAGCATGGCTTGATTACTTACCACCGCAACCTCGAGGATGAGGAATAAGCATGAACGCTGGCGGTAAGACGGTTGTTCTGGGCATCACAGGAGGCATCGCCGCCTACAAGGCGTGCGAGGTAGTCTCCCGCCTGGCCAAGGCTGGCTGCAAGGTACACGTCATCATGACGCGCAACGCCTGTCAGTTCGTGCAGCCGCTTACCTTTCAAACGCTGTCTCACAATCCGGTGGTGGTGGACACCTTTGCGACGCCCACGGTGTGGGAGGTAGAGCATGTTTCTCTGGCGCAAAGGGCAGATGTATTGCTCATTGCGCCGGCTACGGCCAATGTGATCGCCAAACTGGCCCATGGCCTGGCGGATGACATGCTGACGACCACGGCTTTGGCGACCCGGGCTCCCCTGCTGTTGGCTCCGGCCATGAACACCGTCATGTGGGAGCATCCGGCCACCCAGGCCAACCTCGCGCTGCTGCGCCAGCGCGGCGCGTCCGCCATCGGCCCGGAGGGCGGCCTTTTGGCCTGCGGCGATGTAGGGGCCGGGCGCATGAGCCAGCCAGAAAAGATTGTGACCGCCTGCCTGAGGCTGCTGCACCCGCTGAAGGACTTGAAGGGCAAGAAGGTGCTGGTGACCGCCGGCCCCACCCGTGAAGCGATTGATCCTGTGCGGTTTATTACCAACCGTTCCAGCGGCAAGATGGGTTATGCCATTGCGGAGGCGGCGCTTATGCGCGGCGCAACGGTCACCCTGGTGTCCGGGCCGGTTTGCCTGGACCCGCCGCAGGGCGCTGAGATGGTGATGGTGGACAGCACAGGGGATTTGTTCGACGCGGTCACGCGCCTGGCGCCCGGGGCCGATCTGCTCATCCAGGCTGCTGCACCCGCGGACTTCAAGCCCCGTGTGTTTTCTGAGGAAAAAATCAAGAAGCGGCATGATGACAGCCTGCGCCTTGACCTGGTGCAAACCCCGGATGTGGCCGCTGCCGCAGGGCTCAACAAGCGGGCCGGGCAGGTTTTTGTTGGTTTTGCGGCGGAGACGCATGACCACCTGGACAATGCACAGCGCAAGCTGGACGGCAAGCACCTGGATCTGATTGCCCTCAACGATGTCAGCCGGACGGACGCCGGATTTGACGTGGACACTAACGCGCTGACGCTGATTTCCCGCCAGGGCACGGTGGAGCTGCCGCTGATGAACAAGCTGGATGCCGCCCACAAGCTGCTGGACGAGGCGGTTCTTCTGATGCAGGGCGCGACGAATGCCTGAGGGCAAACCGTATGCCCAGGTCATCGTTGACATTGCCTCCGCCAACACCGACCGGGTCTTTACCTACCGTGTCCCCATGGGCATGACTGTTCAACCCGGCACGCGCGTGCTGGTGCCCTTTGGCCGCCAGCGCCTGGAAGGCGTGGTGTTGTCCCTGGTACAAACGACAGACTTGCCGCAGGAGCGCGTCCGGGACATTCTTGAGCCGCTGGAGGACTACCCGGCCATCCTGCCGCCCCTGGTGGACCTGGCCCGAGAGATCGCCCGCAAGTCGCATTGTCCCCTGGCGCTGGCGCTGCGCCTGATGATCCCCTCGCAAATGCGCTCAGGCCGCGTCAGGGTGAAGACCCGGACGGTGGCGCGCCTGGCGATCGATCCAAAGCATTTAAGCGCCGCGCTGTCAGCTAACAGCCGTTCTGCCAAATGCAGGCTGCTGCTCACCTTGCTCAGCGATGGCCTGGCTCATCCTGTGAGCGAGCTGCGCGCCCTGGTACGCGATCCGATGCCTGCCCTGCGCGTGCTGGAGGAGGCAGGCAGCGTTACGCTGCAGGAGGAAGAGGTCTACCGCTCTCCCTACCAGCATACCGAACCCCTGGGTGAGGATCCGGTGCTGACAGCGGCCCAGCAGGAGGTGCTGGGTGAGATCCTGCCCGCGGTCCGCTCTGGCAGCGGACGGTTTTTGCTGCACGGCATCACAGGTTCGGGCAAAACCGAGGTCTATATCCGCGCTGCGCGGGAGTGCCTGGTTCAGGGACGAGGCGTGATTGTGTTGATCCCTGAAATCGTGCTGACGCCGCAGATGGTCAGCTGGTTTCGCGGCCGCTTCGGCGAGGTGGCTGCGGTGCTTCATTCCCGGCTGTCCGCCGGTGAACGCTTCGACGAATGGCGGCGCATCCGCTCCGGCTGCGCCCGTCTGGTCATTGGGGCGCGAAGCGCGGTGTTTGCCCCGGTAAAGGACCTGGGGCTGATTGTGATCGACGAAGAACACGAGCCCAGCTACCAGTCTGAGAACAGCCCGCGCTATGACGCGCGTGAGGTGGCCTGCTTCCGGGCGGACAATGAGCGGGCCAGTCTGCTCCTGGGCAGCGCCACGCCCAGCATCCTCTCGTTTGCCAAGGCGCAGCGGGGGGACTATATGCTGCTTGAGATGCTCTCACGCGTCAACGATCATCAGCTGGCGGCCGTCACGCTGGTCGACATGCGCGAGGAGCTGCGCCTGGGAAACCGGGGCATGTTTTCCGGGCTGTTGGTTCAGCGCCTGAAGGCCTGCCTGGACGCGGGGGGCCAGGCAATGCTGTTTATCAACCGCCGCGGCTACGCGCCCAGCGTCATGTGCCGAAAATGCGGTGAAGTCCTCACCTGCTCGCAGTGCGATGTCAAAATGACCTTTCATCAGGCTGACCGGCATATGCATTGCCACTACTGCGGCCAGTCCGTTCCTCCCCCCGCCGCCTGCCCGGCTTGCGGCAGCGCATACCTGCGTCCTGTGGGCGCGGGTACCCAGAAGGTGGAGGAGGAGTTTCTCAAGCTGTTCCCGCAGGTGCCCTTAATCCGCCTGGACGCGGATACCACCACCGGCAAGGATGCGCATGAGCGCCTTCTCAACCGTTTCCGTTCCGGGCAGGCGCGGGTGATGATTGGCACCCAGATGATTGCCAAAGGCCTGGATTTTCCCCAGGTCACCCTGGTGGGGGTGGTGCTGGCGGATTTGACGCTCAACTTGCCTGATTACCGCGCGCAGGAGCGTACCTTCCAGTTGCTCACGCAGGTTGCAGGGCGGGCCGGCAGGGCGTTTATGCCGGGCGAGGTCATCATCCAGACCTACAAGCCCGAGCATGAGGTGATTCAGGCGGCTGCTGCTCAGGATTTCCGGGGCTTTTTCAATCAGGAGTTTGCCCGGCGCCGCCAGTTGCTTTATCCGCCTTTTACTGTGATCGCAAGGCTTTTGTGCGAGGCCAGGCAGGAGGAACAGTCCCGTGTGGTTTCCCGGCAGCTGCAGCAGCGCATCGCGCAAAAGCTGATGAAGCAGCCTTTACTTAAGCGCCGGGTGCTCTTTGTCAGGGAGGATGCTGCGCCCATCAAACGCATTATGGGTCAATACCGCTCCCAGGTGCTCCTGAAGCTGCTGGAGCATCGTGACAGCGAGGAGCTGTTCGCTTTTCTCAACGAACTGGTACAGGAACCATGGCCCTGCAAGGTCAGCCTGGAGATTAACCCGGGCAGCCTTGCCTGACGCCTGGTCAAGGAGAACTGGATGTCAAAGAAACGGATTTATACGATCGGCGCGAAGGAATTGCGCCTCAAGGCCAACCCCATCACCAAGTTTGACGGCCGTCTGGGCGTGATTTTACGCGATATGGCCGATACCATGTATCAGGCGGAAGGCGTCGGCCTGGCCGGGCCCCAGGTGGGCATTGCCAGGCGTTTGGTGGTGGCCGACGTGGGGGAGGGTCTGATTGAGTTTGTCAATCCGGAGATTACTAGTGCCGAAGGCAGCTGTGGCATGGTGGAAGGCTGTCTGAGCGTGCCAGACCGGCGCGGCTTTGTCACACGCCCTGAAAAGGTCGCCATTAAGGCCCAGGACAGGACGGGCAAGCCGTTTACCCTGGAGGCGGACGGTTTGCTGGCCCGCTGCATACAACATGAGATTGACCACCTGGACGGTGTGCTGTACGTGGACAAGATGGACCACGAGGTCTTCCCGGAGGACGAGGAAGAGGCAGATAAAGACAGGCTTTCAGCCGGCGGAGAAAACTAATGCGCCTTGTGTTTATGGGTACCCCGGAGTACGCCGAAATACACCTGCAGGCCCTGCTTACGGCAGGACACAGCGTGGTCGGCGTGTTCACGCAGCCTGACCGTCCCAGCGGCCGCGGGAAAAAGCTGATGCCCTCCCGGGTCAAGGCGCTGGCTGAACAGGCAGGCATCCCTGTGTTTCAGCCCGGGTGGATCCGTGTTCAGGGGCTTGAGGATTTACGGGCGCTCAAGCCGGATATCTGTGTCACCGCGGCCTATGGACAGATTCTCTCGGAGGAGATCCTGGCTGTTCCGCTGTTGGGAACCGTCAATGTGCACGCCTCGCTGCTGCCGCGCTACCGGGGCTCCGCGCCGGTGAACTGGGCGATCATCAAGGGAGAAACCCACACCGGCGTGACCACCATGATGACTGACAAGGGGATCGATACCGGGGACATTCTGCTGCAATCCGGGCTGGCCATCCACCCGGAGGAGACCGCGGGCGAATTGACTGTGCGCCTGGCGCATGCAGGCGCGGAACTGCTGCTTGAGACTTTAAAGCGCCTTGCGGCGGGAGATTGCCCCCGTGCTAAGCAGGATGAGCGGGCAATGTCCTATTATCCGCTTCTGACCCGCGAAGCGGCGCAGATCAACTGGCAGGAAAAGTCCAGGAACTTGGTCAACCTGATCCGGGGCACCCAGCCCTGGCCGTGCGCCTACAGCGCCTCTCCCTGGGGCACGCTCAAGCTGCTGTCCGCGCGTGTGGAACCGGCTCCCGGTCTGGCTGCGCCGGGCACTATTCTGGCAGCGGACCCCAAAACCGGCTTGCTGGTGAAAACCGGGGATCATGCCCTGCGGGTCATCACTCTGCAAGCGCCGGGCAGCAGGGCGATGAGCAGCGAAGACTTTTTACGCGGGCATCCGCTGAACCTCCCGGCCGTGATGACAGCCAATGAGGAAATATCATGAGCGATACCTGCAAACGCGACAAAAAGCCCAGCAGCCAGGCGCCCAGCCCTCCTTTCCGGCAGCCAGGCAGAGGTCCTTACGGCAAGCCGGCCCCTGCCCCCGAGCGCCGCTATGGCCGCCCTGCGCCTTCGCAGCCCGGGGAGCGGCAGCCAGCGCGCCGCGATGCCAGACCGGCCCCTGTCCCCGAGCATTGCTATGGCCGCCCTGCGCCTTCACGGCCCGATCGGGAGCGGCAGCCAGCGCGCCGCGATGCCAGACCGGTCCCTGTCCCGGAGCGGCGCTATGGCCGTCCCGCCTTGCCGCAGCAGCACCGGAAGCCTGAACCCATCTTAAGCCAGGACGCGCGCAGGGCAGCCTTGCTGGTGCTTCACAGGGTGCTTCAGGATGGCGCTTATGCCTCCCTGTCCCTGGATGAGATCTTTGCCAATATGCGCCTCAGCCAGCAGGACAAGCGCCTGACCGCTGTCATTGTCTATAAGACTATTGAGGACCTTATCAAGCTGGATTATGCGCTGGATCAGTTCCTGAAGGACGCCCAGGCTTTGAATATTAGGGTTCGCAACATCCTGCGCCTGTCGGCCTGCCAGATCCTGCTGATGGACAAGATCCCTGATTTTGCGGCTGTCAACGAGGCGGTCGAGCTTACGCGCGCCAGCGGTTTTGAGGACATGACCGGCCTGGTCAACGGTGTGCTGCGTTCTTTGATCCGCCAGAAGGATGCGCTGGCCTGGCCTGCGCGGGAGGACCCAAACTACCTGAGCGTGACCCATTCCATTCCGCAATGGCTGCTGGGCATTTTCCTGGCTTCTTATCCGGAGGATACCGCGCTTCAGATCATCGCTTACCGCAATCCGGACCACGCAACGGTTGTGCGGCGCAACCGGATTCTGGTACGCCAGGAGGAATTTGATGCGCTGCTGCGCAGGAAGGTCTGGGATTTATCCCCGGGAGTACTGGAAGGCGTATACCGGGTCAAAGGCGCTTCCGACATCGGACGGGATCTGGATTTCCAGGGCGGCAAGTTTTCCATCCAGTCAGAGGGCAGCATGGCTGCCGTATTGGCGCTGGCGCCCACGCCCGGTATGACTGTGCTGGATTGTTGCGCGGCGCCGGGCGGCAAGACCTGCCTGATTGCCGAGATGATGCAAAACACAGGCCGCGTTTACGCATGGGATATTCATGAGCACCGTGTCAACCTGATTTATGCTCAGGCTGAGAGACTGCGCCTGTACAACATCCGCCCGGCGGTGCGTGATGCCGTTATCTACCAGGAGCGTTTTGAGGGCACCATGGATGCCGTGCTGCTGGACGCGCCCTGCTCTGGCACCGGCGTGATGGACAACAAGCCGGACATCAAATACCGCCTCACCCGGGAGGGGCTGGACGAGCTGGTTGCGCTGCAGGCGGACCTGCTGGATACTGTTTCACGATACCTGAAGCCCGGCGGGGTGCTGGTGTACGCCACCTGCAGCCTGCTGCCCGCCGAGAATGAAGCGCAAATCGCCTCCTTCCTCCGCCGCCATACGGATTTTGCCATGGATGAGCTGCCCGCGGGTTTTCCCGATGTCTTCAGGCCTCATCAGCGAACGCACGGGCTGCAGCTGCTGCCGCACCGCGATGGTGTGGACGGGTTTTTCATCGCGCGGATGAGAAAGGCACGGCATGACTAAGTCCTGTCTGTGTGGAATGAATCTGGAACAGCTGACTGACTTCGTCACCGGTCTGGGCCAGCCGGCCTTCCGCGCACGACAGCTGATGGCCTGGCTTGTCAAATGCATGGATTTTTCACAGATGCACACCCTGCCCGCCGCCCTGCGGGAACAGCTGGACAGGGTGGCCGTCGCCCGGCCGGCCCTTGTGTCTGAACGTCATGTGTCCGCCCTTGACGGGACAGAGAAGCATCTCTACCGCCTGCTGGACAATCACACGGTTGAAGGCGTCCTCATGCGCTACCGGCACGGCATCACCTTTTGTCTGTCCACCCAGGTGGGCTGTGCCATGGGCTGCGCTTTCTGCGCCAGCACGCTGGGCGGCAAGCTGCGCGATTTGAGCGCGGGGGAGATGGCCGGCATGACCTACGCAGCCAATGCCCTTTGCGCGGACGAAGGGATAGGAAACATCGTGCTGATGGGCAGCGGTGAGCCGCTGGACAACTATGAGCAGGTGATTGCTTTTTTGCGCCTGATTTCCTCGCCTGACAGCCTCAACATTGGCCTAAGGCATATCTCGCTGTCCACTTGCGGTTTGCCCGAGCAAATGCGCCGTTTGGCGCGGGAAGGGCTGCCGGTCACGCTGTCGGTTTCACTGCACGCGCCCAATAACGAAATCAGGCGGCGGATCATGCCGGTTGCGCGCGTTTACCCAATGGCCGAGGTCCTGGATGCCTGCCGTGACTATGTCCGGCAGACCAGCCGCCGGGTCGTGTTTGAGTATGCGCTGATCGCCGGCATCAATGATCAGCTCCATCACGCGCAGGAATTGGCTGCCAGGCTGCGCGGCATGCAATGCCATGTGAATCTGATTCCCTTAAATGATGTTGCGGAGCGTGATTTGCGCGCTGCTGATCGCGGGCAGATCAGGGTCTTTGCCAATCGTTTGGCTGAACTGAACGTCTCCGTGACAGTGCGCAGGCAGCTTGGCGATGACATCTTTGGCGCCTGCGGACAGTTGCGCGCGCAGCGGCTTAAAGTGCCATTTATCGAAGAGGAGGTGGGGACATGATTGCCATTGCCAAAACGCACCCGGGCAAGGTGCGCTTGAGCAACCAGGATTCCTACCTCTTGCGGGAGGAGGCTACCTGCCTGTACGCCGTGGCGGATGGCATGGGCGGCCACCGGGGCGGCAATGTAGCCAGCGCCATGGCGGTGGAAGCGCTTCAGCGGCTGGATCTGTCCGCGCAACCCAGCCCGGTGCATCTGCGTGAGGCTGTGGAGGCAGCCAATGACGCTATTTGGGAACGTCAGCTGACCGACCTCAGCTTGTCCGGCATGGGTACCACCCTGACCGTGCTGTGGGCAGGCCAGGACAGCCTGCTGGTCGCCCATGTGGGAGACAGCCGCTTGTACAGCTTCGTGGAGGGGACCTTGCATCAGGTGACTACCGACCATTCCCTGGTGGGTGAATTGCTGCGCTCTGGCGTTATTACACCTGAAAAGGCGCGCAGGCATCCCTATCGCAACATTGTGACGCGGGCTGTCGGCACGGATGTCTCCGTGACGGTCGATCTGCTGGAACTGGACAAAATCCCCGGGACGCGGTTTTTGCTGTGCTCGGATGGCTTGACAGAATATGCGCCGCCGCAGGTATTGGCCAGCAGCCTGGCAAAGGATTTGGACACAGCCGCGCAGGAATTGCTGGATATCGCGCTGTCCGGCGGCGGACGTGACAACATCACGCTGATTGTCTTAGAGGTACCGGTATGATAGGCGTGCTGCTGATGGGCCGTTACCGCCTGGAGGAGCGCATCGGGGAGGGCGGCATGGCCGCGGTCTACCGCGCGCTGGACCTGCGCACCGGGCACAGGGTCGCGGTAAAGTTCCTGCGCCAGGAGCTGCAAGCCAACCAGGAGTTTTTGGACCGCTTCCGCCGTGAGGCCACCGCGGCCAGCCGCATGTCCCATCACAACATCGTCAACCTCCTGGACATTGGCGACAACCCCAGCTCGCCTTATCTGGTGTTTGAGTTTGTTGACGGAAAGACGCTCAAGGAGATTATTGCTGAACATGGCAAGTTGCCCCAGGGTACGGCGGTGCAGATTGCCATAAGGATTTTGTCGGCCTTGCGCCACGCGCATGAGGCAGGGGTCATCCACCGTGATATCAAGCCGCAAAATGTGCTGGTGGACCGGCAGGGTTATATCAAGGTATCCGATTTCGGCATTGCGCGCATGGTGGACACCAATACGCAGGATGGCGAAAGCAGGCAGAGCGTGATGGGCTCCGTTCATTATTTTTCGCCGGAGCAGGCGCGCGGGGAGACAGCAACCGCAGCATCGGATCTATATTCAGTAGGCTGTGTGTTATATGAAATGTTGACGGGCAGGATGCCTTTTGAAGGAGAAACCCAGGTGTCCCTTGCCATGCAGCACCTCCAGGCGGAACCCAGGCCGGTGCGCGATCTGGCTCCGGAAGTCTCGGCTGCGGTGGCGGCTGTTGTGCACAAGGCGCTGGCCAAGGATCCGGCCGTGCGGTACCCGTCCGCCTTGCTGATGGCGCAGGCGCTGCACGATGCGCTGTTGCCTGAAAAGGACAATAAGCTTGCCACAATGTCGGAACTCCAGAGAAAGCCCAGACCCAGGATACGCATGCGGACCCGCCATACGCTGCTGACCGGCGTGTTTGTGACGTTGCTGGCAATCGTGCTGCTGCTGGGCGTGTTTGGTGGCGCCTATCTGATCTACCGCGATGTGGTCAATACGACGCGCACGCCCTTGCTGACCGGTTATTTGCTGGAGGCTGCCATACGGGAGGCGGAGCAGGACGGCATCATTATTCGCGTGGCTCGCAACCCCAGCGATGAGCCTGTGGACACAGTGATTGACCAGAGCTATGATGTAGGCACACCCATCAAACGGGGCGACGTATTGTTGCTGGTGGTTTCCTCAGGCCCTGCGCGCAAGCCGGTTCCAGGTCTTTTGGGGAAAACTGTCAATGTGGCGAAGTCACAGCTGGAACGCATCGCACTGGAGATCCTGGTCATCAAGGAGCTGGTCAACCCTGCGCCTAAGGGCACTGTGCTTTCCCAGGAGCCCCAGGAGGGCACGGTGGTAGATGCAGGCAGCATTGTACAGTTGGTGATATCAGCAGGCCAGACGGTGGTGCCCGAGCTGAGCGGTCAGGTCTGGACAGAAACAGCGGACATCCTGCGCAAAGTCAAGCTGGTTCAGGGCAAGGTAAGTGAGATTGAGACCGAGGACGTCACGCAGCATGGCAAGGTTGCTTCGCAGCTGCCTGTGGCAGGGGAGAAGGTGGGGGAGAATACCTCAGTGGATCTGGCGGTATATGTAGCTCCCGCGCAGCCGTCACCCAATCCCAAAGATGGGGGTGGTTCATGAACCTGCGGGGCCGCATCATAGAAGGCCGCGGCGGGTTGTATACCGTTCGCGATACAAAGGGACAAAGCTATGTCCTCCGTGCAAAAAACCGCTTCCGCCGCGAGGGGATCAGGCCGCTGGTGGGGGATGAGGTGCTCTTCACTCCCGGACAACTGGAGGAGCACGGCTGGCTGGAGGAAATTCTGCCGCGCCGTTCGGTCAGCCTGCGGCCGCCTGTTGCGAACATCACACAGCTGATTATCACCCTGGCAAGCGAGCCGCCCCCGGATTTGATGCTGGCGGACAAGCTTCTGGTTTTTGCTTTCCGTCAGGACATTAAAGCGCTGATGGTCATTAACAAGTCTGACCTGGATGCCGCCCTGCCCCTGAAAATGCAGGAAGCGTATGCACCTGCCGGGGTGCAGGTGCTGGCGCTCAGCGCGCTTAAGGGCAGCGGCCTGGAGACGCTGCGCGCCGCCATGAAGGGGCACCTCAATTGCTTTGCCGGGCAGTCCGGAGTAGGCAAGAGCACCTTGGTTTCAGCCTTGACCGGACTGGATCTGGAAACCGGCGCGGTCAGCCACAGAACCAGGCGTGGCCGGCAGACCACCCGTCACATCAGCCTTATTGACCGCCAGGGCCTGGAGGTGCTGGACACCCCGGGTTTCAGCCTGTTGGAGTTGCCCACGCAGCTTGAGCCTGAAAGGTTGCGCGAAGTTTATCCTGAATTTCTTCCGCTACAGCCGTTTTGCCGCTTTGAGGTGTGCCTGCATGATCAGGAACCGGGCTGCGCGGTGGAGCAGGCACTGGAAGCAGGCCGGCTGAACAGCGGGCGCGTGGAACGCTACCGTCAGCTGTTGGCCGAGCAAAAAGAGAAATGGAGTACTCGTTATGATTGAAATCGCACCGTCTGTACTGGCGGCCCACCCGCTGTATGTCGCCCGTGATGTAGGACGCCTGCTGGATGCGGGCATCACGCTTTTGCACCTGGATATCATGGACGGGCATTTTGTGCCCAATATTTCCTTTGGACCGGCCATGGTCAATGCGCTTCATCAGCAGTATCCTGAGATTCGTCTGGATGTCCATTTGATGCTCTCCCGGCCTGCATCGCTGCTGGATGCCTTCATCAAGGCCGGTGCGAGTGAGATCACGCTGCATTCAGAAGCAGAGGGCGACCTGCGCGCCTTATTGCAAACCGTCAGGGCGGCAGGGCTGCGCGCGGGTTTGTCGATCAAACCGGCTACGGCAGTGGACACGGTGCTGCCCTACCTGAATGTGCTGGACCTGGTGCTGATCATGTCAGTGGAGCCTGGTTTTGGCGGTCAGAAGCTGATGGCAGATACCCTGAGCAAAATGGGACAGCTGCGCCAGGCAGGCTTTCAGGGTGCTCTCAGTGTGGATGGCGGGGTCAAGCAGGATAATGCCGGAATGGTCAAGCGTGCCGGCGCTACGCGCCTGGTCATGGGTACAGCGGCTTTCACAGCGCCTGATCCCCGTGCCTTTTTAGCTGCTGTGCAACAGGCATGACGCAGGGCCTGCCCGCCTTTGAGTATAAGATTTCCCTGGGACAGAATTTTCTTTTTAACCAGGATCTGCTCAACCGCCTGGTGGACAGCGCCATGGTCGGCCCGGAGGACACGGTGCTTGAAATCGGCGCCGGCCGGGGTGATTTGACTCAGGCGCTGGCGTTGCGGTGCAGACAGGTGGTCACGCTTGAAATTGATCACCGCCTCTCGCCAGTGCTTGAGGCGCGCTTTGAGCATCAGGATAAAGTGCGTCTGGTCATGGCTGACGTCATGCAGACTGATCTTGGACAGCTGATGGCGCCCTATGGCGCCTACCATGTGGTTGCCAATCTTCCTTATTATTTGACAACGCCCATCCTGCACCGCCTCTTCACCATGCGTGCGCCCGTCCAAAGCGTCAATGTCATGGTGCAGGCTGAAGTGGCGCAGCGCCTGACGGCGCATCCGGGCACCCCGGAGTATGGCCCGCTGACAGTTCTTGCGGCTTACCGCGGGATCCCGCATCGCGCGGTAGAGGTGCCCGCTGCTATGTTTACCCCGCCGCCCAAGGTGGACAGCGCCTTCATGACCATTCCCTATCACCGGCACATGTCATTGGCACCACAAGATGAAGAGATGTTTTTTTCTCTGATCCATGTGGCCTTTGTCATGCGGCGCAAGACGCTGGCCAACAACCTCATGCGCGCCTTTTCCATGCATCGCGCTCAGGCGGTGTCCTGTCTTCAGGCAGCAGGCCTGCCGGAGCAAATTCGCGGCGAGCGCCTGGATGTGCGTGATTTTGTAGCTTTGTCGGATGTGCTGTCAGACAGGAACGAGCGTCAAAAGAAATAAAACTGTAACAAATGTTTACAAATAAGAAATAATATGATATCATGCGCACATCAAGGATAAGGAGTGTACTGGTGAAGCGCAATCGGAATCTTCTCACTGCCTGGCTGCTTGCCGCCCTGATGCTGCTGCCTGCTGTGTCAGGGGCCGCGGCTGTTTTTGAAACATTGCGCCCCGGCCGCCAGGGGGAGCAGGTTCGGGCGATGCAATCGGCCCTTCGTTACCTGGGCTATTCCCTGGGAGTGGATGGCAAGTATGGTCCACAGACTGAGAACGCCGTGACTGCTTTTCAGCGTGAAAACCGTCTCACGCCTGACGGGCTGGCCGGCAGCATGACCTTGAACGAGCTATACCGTCAGGCGCCGCAGTTTTTGCCGGAAAACCAATCTGAGCTTACAGCAACACAGGCACCCGCGCCCACGGTCACACCAGGATCCCGGGCGTCTACAGCCCCGGATGGGGCCAGGAGCGCCGCTGTATATACCGCCAACAGAGGTTCTCTCAACCTGCGCAGCCGCCCCGCCCGTGGCAATACCACCATCGCGCAGCTTCCGCTTGGCACACAGGTGACTGTTCTGAGTGTCCAGGGCGCCTGGACCCAGGTCATCGCCCTGGGGCAGCATGGCTATGTGCAGTCTTCCTTCCTGCGCTTCGGGACACAACCTGCCAACCCGCCTCCCTCATCCCAGCCATCCCAGGATGCAACACCTGCCCCATCGAATAGCCCGCCGCCGGTGGCTGAACAGGCTGCCGTATCATCCCGGGCCATGGTGTACACTGCCAACCGCGGCAGCCTCAACCTGCGGGACCGCGCCTCCTATGCAGGCAAAGTCCTGGATCAGATTCCCTGTCACACGGAGGTGCAGGTGCTGTCCAGGCAGGGAAGCTGGTCACAGGTATCCTACCGCGGCATCACAGGCTATGTGGTGGACAGCTTTTTAAGCTATCAGATCACTCAATCCACCCAGGCACCGGCCAGCGCCCAGCCCGCGCAGACAGGGAGTCCGCAGGCGCCTGCTCAGAGGCTGGCGTATGTCAATACACAAAACGGCCGCACCCTCAATTTTCGCAGCGCCCCCAGCCAGGGAAACAACATCATTGGACAGCTTCCCTATGGCGCAGCCCTGTCAGTACAAAGCAGGGGGGAGATCTGGTGTGAGGTGGAGTACAAGGGCCGCAGCGGATTTGTGATGAGCTCCTTCCTGCGCTTTGACACAGAACCCACACAGGAACCCGCGCCTGCGCAGCAAGCAGGCCCGACGCCCACGCCCAGCCCACAGCCAACGGAGGCGCCTCTGTTTGCCAGGACGCTTCGACTCAACGACAGCGGTGAGGATGTCAGCTTGTTGCAGGAGCGTTTGATCGCGCTCAAGTATACTGTGTCGCGCACCGGTGTTTATGATAATATGACCCGCGAAGCGGTCGCGCATTTCCAATTGCAAAACGGTTTGACAAGCGACGGCATCTTTGGCAGCGCAAGCTCCGCCGTGCTCCTGTCCGGCAATGCGCGCAGCGCGGATAGCCCGCCTTTATCCTATAAAACCCTGCGCATTGATGACCGCGACCCGGCGGACGGAGCCCTGAGCGCCATGCAAAAAGCCTTGCTGGAATTAGGCTATCCGCTCACAGTCAACGGCCGGTTTGACGTCACCACTCACCAGGCGGTGGTCGCGTTCCAGCAGCGCAATGGCTTGCCCATTTCAGGCATTGCCACGCCCATTACCCAATCCACCCTGTATTCCGGTTCCGCCAAGCCTTATTCCACGCCGGTGGAAAGCCTGGATGCCGGGCTGGGCAAGGGCGGCGGCCCCTCAACATCCCAGATCAAGCTGTTGCACTGGTTTAATGACATCAAGCCGCGCGTGGCCGCCGGGCAGCGGGTGACGGTCTATCATCCTTCCAGCGACACCAGCTTCACGCTGCGGCTGTATTCCCTGGGAAATCACGCGGATTCCGAGCCCGCCACCTGGCAGGACACCCAGCTGATGAACCGCGCTTTCGGTACGCCTTCATGGAACATCAACACGGTATATGTCAAGCTGCCCGACGGCCGATGGACGCTGGCTGCCATGCACAACCGGCCGCATCTGACCGGCGCCATCACCAACAATGGTTTTGGGGGACACCTGTGCGTCCACTTCCTGCGCGATATGGACGAGGTGCTGCGCAACGACCCGGATTACGGCGCCTCCAACCAGCGCGCCATCCGCAAAGCCTGGCTGGCTATGACAGGTGAAACCGTAGACTGAGAATATATGAATTCTGACTGTAAGCCGCTTTTGTCAAGGAGGCGGCATTTTTATTCCGCAGCCTTGAAGTTGTAGACCGGTTTGATGTGTTTGAGCACACGGACAGTAGGCGTGATTTGCGCCAGTAATGATTCCATAGGCTTGTAGGCCATGGGCGCCTCATCCAGGGTATCCCTTGAAACGCTGGTGGTAAACACATCCGTCATCTGTGCCTTGAAGTCGCCCAGGTTCAGCTCCTGGCGCGCTTCGCGGCGGCTCATCACGCGCCCGGCGCCATGGGGGGCGGAAAAATTCCAATCCGGGTTGCCCAGACCCTCACACAGCAGGCTGCCATCGCGCATGTTCAGAGGAATCAATAATTTTTCGCCCTGCTGCGCGGATACCGCGCCCTTGCGCAGGATATTGACACGCAGATCAACATAGTTATGGATGGTGGTGAATTCCTCCAGGACCGTCAGGCCCATGCCGTCCAAAATCACATCCATGATGGCCTTGCGGTTGAGCACCGCAAAGCGCTGGACAAGGCGCATATCATGCAGGTAATCGTCCATCAGCTGGCCCTGTGCGTAGGCCAGATCCCGGGGCAGACCGCCAGGCAGAGGACCGGCTTTTGCTTTTTGACGCCCTGTTTTCTTCTTTCCGGAATCATTCTGCCGGCTCAGCCGCTCCAGCGCCCGGCGCTGATAGCCCATGGCGGTCTCATGCCCCAGGTGCCGGCTGCCTGAGTGCACAACCAGGTACAAAGAGCCGTCCTCATCATATCCGGCTTCAATAAAATGGTTGCCCCCGCCCAGGGTGCCGATGCTCAGCCTGGCGCGCTGAAGGTTGACCAAACCGGCGCACCGCAGCTGCATAAGGTCAATATCCGAATTAAGCGGGTGCGGATTTCTCCGCACCTGCCGGCCGGAGGGAATTTCCCTGCGGATCAGTGTGTCGAGCCGCTCAAAATCCAGTTGCCCTTCCTTCAGGCGCACTGTTTCCATGCCGCAGCCAATGTCCACGCCTACCATGCCGGGCACCACTTTGTCATGGATGGTCATCGTTGTGCCGATGGTGCAGCCTATGCCGGCATGAACATCGGGCATGATGCGGATCTTGCACTCAGCGAAGGCTTCCTGGTCGCACAGGGTTTCAATCTGTTTGCGCGCGGAAGCCTCCAATTCATCAGTAAAACAAACGGCTTGGTTGTGTTTTCCCTTGATGATGATCATTGCTCATATCTTCTTTCCAGCATCGGTCCCTGAACAAAAGGCTGGCTGATGATATATACACAAAAGAGCTGCGCGCATGCCTTGTTCCGCCACAGCTCTTGTATATAAGAGAGGGATGGGACCTATTTGATCAGCAGCAGCGCCAGCAGCACCACCAGGCCCAGGGCGAACAGAATCAATCCAAAGGACAGCGTGCGAAGCAACCTGCGTACAGTGTCCCGGAAGGTGGTCAATACCGCGGCGTACAGGTACACATAATGATTTGGGTCCTTGGGCGCAAGGCCAAAGGCGCGGCGTGACAGGTAGTTGATGCGTCCGGCAAAGCGGCCCAGCGCGAAGGTGGCGCGGTTGCCCACCGGGGGATAGACGGGAATCTCAGAGGTGCGTTTGAATACAGTGCGCATCAACAACAGCGTTACACTGTCCACCAACGACTCCAGCAATCGTGACAGAAAGGTAAATACCACATTCAATGCGGGGAAGACCCGCTCAATGGCGCCCAGCGGGATGGCGATGGCATAGCCCAGCTTGACCGTAAACGGAAATAGCTTCTCAATGGCGCCCAGTGGGATGGCGATGGCATACCCCAGCTTGACCAATGCCTTCACCATTGGGCGGTAGAGCCTGTCCTCCATGTCCAGCCGGGCAGGCCAGCGGTTCAGATGAATGCTTTGGCCGTCGTCATCCTTGCCGCTCAGCCAACGCTGCACAAACAGCGCATAGAAGACAATGCCCAGCACAAGGGACTTGCCGCCGCCTGAAAGGTTGACCCAAGCCAGATAATCCACAGCGTGCGCTGGCTCATGAGCCTTCAGGAAAGGCAAAGAGCGGTTGGCAAGCTCAGTGAGCGGGCCCTGAGGGAAGAGGCCCAACACGAACAGCACAAGGGCTGAGCCACCCAAGGCAAAGGCTGACAAGGGAGTCATGGAAGCGCCCATCCGGTCATATTCTTCCTGCCGGGTGGGGTGCTTTTGCACAAAGATGGTGATGAACAGCTTGAGCATGTAGCAGAAGGTCAGCCCGCCGGTAATGACAAACAGCCATTCCGCGATCTGATAGAGAAGGGCGTTTTGACCCAGATCCTGCACATGGACGATGTATTCAATCATGCTCTCGTGCAGCAGTGTCTTAGACGCGTAGCCGCTGAAGAAGGGGATGCCGCTGATGGAGGCTGCGCCAACCAGGAAGATCAGCATCAGGCCTGGCTTGCGCCGGCCATAGCCCCGCACCTCGTTGAGGTCCAGGGTATGGGTGTTCAGGTAGACAACGCCTGCCGCCATGAAAAGCGCCAGCTTGATCAGGCTGTGGTTGAGCATGTGCAGCACGGTGCCCTGCGCAGCCAGGGCGTTGTGTTCGCCCAGAAGGCAGGAGGTCCCGATGCCAAACAGGATAAAACCGATTTGGCTCATGGATGAACAGGCCAGCGTGCGCTTCAGGTCGATGGAAAACAATGCCAGCACTGCGCCCAGCAGCATGTTGATCAGGCCCAGCCCCAGCAGCAGCTGTCCCCAGGTCAAATCTGCGGCAAACAGCTGGATGGACAATACAAGAATGCCATAAATGCCCACCTTGGTCAAAACGCCGCTCAGCAGCGCGCTGGCCGGGGCCGGCGCGACCGGGTGCGCCTTGGGCAGCCACACATGCAGCGGGAATATGCCGGCCTTGGCGCCGAAACCGGCCAAAATCAGTATGCCGGGAAGGTAAAGGCTTTTCCTGGGCATCCCTTCAAGCGCGCCGGCCAGTTCCTCAAAGCGCAGGGTACTGGTCTTGCCGCAGAGCATCATCAGGCCCATCAGCATGGCCATGCCGCCCAGGATGGCGATGGCCAGGTAGGTCTGCCCGGCGCGCATCGCCCCGGGGGTTTGCTCATGGATGACCCAGCAGTAGCTGGTGAAGGAGAGGACTTCAAAAAACATGAAGGTTGTAATCAGGTCATCCGACAGGAAGACCCCCATGGTGGCGCCCAGGGTCATCAGGGTAAACAGCGCATAGCGCCCCTGCGCGTGTCCGTGGCGAAAATACTGCGGGCTGAACAGCGAGGTCATCAGCCACATGAAGGCGGCCACCAGCGCGTACAGCGTGCGGAAGCCGTCTCCGCGCAGGAAAAGCCCATGTCCGATGACGCCTGCAGCGCTGAAAGCGGCGGTTTGATCTCCCAGGAAGAGCGTCAGCGCTAGGGCGAACTCAGCCAGTGTGACCGCGCACATGAACCACAGCCCAAGTGCCGGTTTTCGCCTGCTGAGCATATAGGCCGGAGCTGCTGCAAGGAAGGGCAGCGCGACCAGGACAGGTAAAATCCAAGGCATTACGCACCACCTCCTATATTGCGCCCAAGGCGGTTTGGTAGAGGAAATCAAGCAAGGGACCGCTGTAAAAACTCAGAGCGATGATCATCGCGCTCAGGGCAAGCAGGGTGACATAAAAGCCGGACTCAACCTTTTGGGGTGCCAGAATCACAGGCGGCCGTGTATACATGGTGACAGCAGGCACGATAAGGTATATGCCGGTCAGAACTGCGCTGATCAGCAGCGCGCTCACACCCAATAGCGGCAGCAATCCGCCGGAGAGAATGGCGGCTTCGGCAAGTGACCACTTGCTGACAAAGCCGATCAGGGGCGGGATACCGGTCATGGCCAGGGAACCGATGACAAACACTACAGCCAGGACCGGCAGGGCCTTGGCGATACCGCGAACATCCTCTATATAATATGCGTGGGCACGCCGGTTGAACACACCCACCACCAGGAACAGGGTGATTTTCATCAGCGCGTGGAAGACCAGGTGCATTAGCCCGGCATAAAGCCCCTGCGCACTCATCAGCAAGGCGCCAAAGAGGATGTAGGAGAGGTTTGCGACTGTTGAATAGGCCAGGCGGCGCTTGAGATGCCTTTCCTTCAGCGCCATGGCACTGCCGAACACAATGGTAAAAGCGCTTAGCGCCAGGGAAATATACTGTGCGTAGCTGCCTTCCAACACGCTGGTCCCAAAGCTGAAATAGGTCACGCGGATAATTGCGAATACGCCGGACTTGACCACGGCTACGGCATGCAGCAAGGCGGTGACCGGCGTGGGCGCCACTGCGGCGGTGGGGAGCCAGCCGTGCACCGGGAAGATGGCCGCCTTGACTCCAAAGCCCAAAAAACACAACAGGTAGCCCAGCTGCAGCTGTACAGTGTGCTGCGATCCCACGCCGACAAACAATCCGCCGGGCAGGAAATCTGTACCGCCCCCAAAATATACCAGGTAGACCAGGCCGATAAAGGCGAAGGCCGAGCCGCCCAGGGAATAGTACAGGTACTTCAACCCTGCTTTGACTGACTTGGCCAAGCCGCTATGCAGCACCAGGGGCAGGGTGGACAGGGTCATCAGCTCGTAGAAGATATACAGCGTCAGCAGATTGGCGCTCATCGCGATGCCCAGCGTCACCCCGTAGCTCATCTGAAAGAAGGTGAAAAAGGAGGTCTGGTTAACCGCGTCCTTCATGTAGCTGAGCGCATACAGCAAAGTCAGCGGCCACAACAGGGCAATGACCGCGCTGAACACCTTTCCCAGGTCATCCAGGTGCAGGGAAATGCTCAGCTTCTTGTTCAGGCTGATCAACTCAAGCTGCGTGAAATCACCTGTCAGCGCTATCGCAACCAGCACACTGGTCAGCAGTGTGCAAACCATCATGTACAGGTTGCGCGCCCTGGCTTTCAGCCGCATGACCGGCAGCAGCACCCCTGTGACGATGGGCAGAATTATTGCAAGGATCAGGATCATGTCGCTCCTTAGAACAGGGTATTGGCCAGGCTGGTGAACACCTCGATCATGAAGCCCGGGAAGATGCCCAGCAGCATGATGGCCAATGTGAGGATGGTGATGGGGATCATCATCATCAACGGCGGATCCTTCTTTTCATATGCGATGGCTGCAGTTTCGGCCTGAGCCATGCCGCCAAAGAAGGAGGATACGCTCGGCGGCAGCAGGTAGGCCGCGGTCAGCATCGCGGAAATCAGCAGCACAACAGGGACCAGCCAGCTGAATACTGGCGTGCTGGTAATCAGCGCACCTTCAGCGATGTACCACTTGGCGATAAAGCCACCCAGCGGCGGGATGCCCACCAGGGAGATCGCGCAGATGGTGAACATCCACATGGTCCAGGGCATGCTCTTGCCCAGATTGTGCATTTCGTCTACCCGTGTGACGCCTGCCTGGAGGATGATGGCGCCGGCGCACAGGAACAGGGCGTCCTTGGTCAGCGCGTGAAATACCATCTGCAGCAGCGCACCGTCCAGCGCCATGGTGTCCAGAATGAATACGCCGCACAGGACATAGCTCACCTGGGAGACGCTGGAATAGGCCAGGCGTTTCTTGAGGACTTTTTCCCGCAATGCCAGCATAGAGCCCATGAATACCGTGATGGTGGCGCAGCTGAGCAAGGTCCACTGCACCCAGGTGCCGCGCAGGTAATCCGGACCGATGACGTAGAAGATCATCCGGAAGATGCACAATACGCCTGCCTTGGTGATCACGCCGGAGAGCACTGCGCTGGCGGGAGACGGCGCGACCGGGTGGGCTGTCGGCAGCCAGCCATGCATGGGGAACATACCGGCCTTGGTGCCAAAACCAATCAGGGTAACCAGCAGGATGACCTGAAAGGCCGTGTGGGGGAGATTCAGCTGTTCGACCAGGAGTGAGCCGCCCTCCACAAAGTAAGGCGATGCGATATTGGGGGTCAGCATGAAGATGCCCAGCAGGCCCATGGTAGCGCCGGCGACGGAATAAATCAGGTATTTGATGCCCGCGGCGACCGCCTCCTTGGTGCGGCTGTGCAGCACCATGGGCATGGAGATGAAGGTCATCATCTCAAAGAAGAGATACATCGTCACCATCGTGCCCGACAGCGTCAGCGCCATCAGGGAAGCCAGGGTCATCAGATAGAAGGCATAATAGGATTTCTCGTTTTGTTCATGCTTCATGTAGCTGAAAGAATAGAAGCCCGAGATGGTCCACATCAGCGCCATCACAGCCGAGAACACCCTGCTGGTGCCGTCTGAGCGCAGCGCGATGGGCAGCTGCTTGGTCATCTCAAACAGCACCAGGGTGCGTTCCGCGTCCAGCGCAATCAGCAGCACCACAATGCACTCCAGCACCATGATTACACCAACAAAGAAGCAACGCTCTTCCCTGCGCTCGTTCAGCCAGGGCATAAAAACCACCATCAATGAGCCAATGGCAGGCAGCAGGATTGCGACCAGCAGCAATAATCCTTCCATACTTCACCAATCCTCCTTAAGAAAAAGTCTTTAACCCAGTTTCGATCAAACGCATAATTGGCTCAGAACCAATCCCCAGGCATAAAATATACAGCATGGAAACAAAAAGTGCGCCCGCAGCTGGCAGAGACATTTTTTCTGACGGCGGATACACCATGTCCTGCGCGGGTTTGCGGTAAATGGATACCACCGTGTGCAGGAAATAAATGCCGTTGAGCAGGGTGCTGACCGCCAGAGCCACCAGCACCAGCGCGCGCATCCACCCGCCAAAGGCCATGCCCGCGATGGCCAGGTTCAGCTTGACGATAAACCCGCCCGTAAAGGGAATGCCCACCATACTCATGGCCGCTACGGTAAACACGATGCCTGCAGGGATGTTGCGGTAACCGGCGCCGTGCAAATAGCGGAAGCGCTTGCGGTCGCCGGAAACATTGATCAACTCATAGGTAGCCAGGAACAGCAGGGACTTGACGGCGGCATGTGCCAGCATCTGGAACATCGCTGCCTCTGTGCCGGCAGCGCTGCCCATGCCCAGACCCATGTAAATATAGCCGATTTGGGCGACTGAAGAATAGGCGATCATCCTCCGGATGTCACGCTGGCTGATGGCTATGACAGAGCCGATGATCATACCGGCAACCCCGCACACAAACAGGAAAGGGCTGATCTGCTGGGAGATGATGATGTCCATCCCGATTACCCGGTAAAAAAACTTGACCATCACAAAAATATAAGCCTTGCTGATGATTCCGCTGAGGATGGCGCTGCTCAGCGGCGGTGCGAAGGCATAGGTGTCCGGGGCCCAGACATGGAAGGGAAACATTGCGCTTTTGATGGCCAGCGCGGCGGTAATCAGCGCGATGACCACGGTCAGCGGCTCCAGGTATTGACCGCCGTCCACAATCTGTCGCACTGCCTCGCTCAGGGGCACCATCAGCAGATGCCCGGTGATGCCGTACAGCATGGAAATGCCCAGCAGCAGCAAGCCCGAGCCAAACAGATGCATGATCATGTAACGCGTGATGGCGACCAACGTATGCCCGTTTTGCCGCACAGCCACCAGCGCGCAGGAGGCAATGGTCATGATCTCAATGAAAACGTACACGGTGAACAGGTCATTGGTATAAATCAACACCAGCACGGCAGCCAGAGCCAAATCCACCATGATGCAGTACAGGTTGCTCTTTTTTTCGCTGACAAAGCCGGGCATGCGCTCAAAGCCCGGGATCAGGCTGACCAGCAGCACAGCTGAGAATCCGGTAGCCATCAGGGCTTCCAGGCGGCCGATGCGAATCTCATTGCCCCAGGGGGCAGGGAAATGACCCATCATATAGGGGTAGGAATCATCCAGCGACATGGTCAGGGACAGGGCCATCGCGCTGAGGAGCAGTACTGTACCGGTCACCAAAAAGGTGACCATGCGCGCGATGCGCGGCTTGAAAACCGAGGTAAAGATGCCCGCCGACATGCACAGCAGGATGCTGATAAAAGGGAAATTGTGAACAAGGCTCATCAGGCGTCCTCCCCTCTGGCCAACAGGGCGATCTCATCAATGTCCAGCGTGTGGTAGCGCCGATACAGGCGGATGGTCAGCGCCAGCATGATCGCGGTAAAGCTGACGGAGACCACAATGCCCGTAAGCACCAGTCCGGTTGGGACAGGGTTGATATAGGCGGTGACCTCCTGGACCCCATCGGTTACAATGGGCGCCTTGCGGCCCTGAATATAGCCCATGGACGCCAAAAACAGATAGACAGAGGTGTCCATGATGTTCAGACCGATGATCTTGCGGATCAGGTTGCGCTGCAGTAATAAGATGGAAAAGCCGATGACAAACAGGATGACAGACACTGTTTGCTCCAGGTTTTCATACAGCAGTTGCCACATGCTTACAGCCCTCCTTTGCGGAAGAGCGCGTAGAAGACATACATCGTGCAGGCTACCACCATGCCCACAGCGATATTCAGCGGCATGATCAGCCCGCTGGACAGGATGGCGCCCGGGGTACCCAAGGGGATGCCGCTGGGCAGGCTGTTGGCGCCCATATAAAAGGCATAGGCCTTGGCCAGCGCATAAAAGCTCAGCGAGAAGAAGCTGACCCAGGTAAAAGTCTTGGTGGTGA
>Ga0123335_1002476_pt1 | contig 27531 bp, 45 predicted proteins | sample BiotimSIPDNA_2_FD_89707 | JGI IMG/M metagenome (GOLD analysis project Ga0123335, IMG submission 89707) | Anaerobic biogas reactor microbial communites from Washington, USA - Biogas_R2 time_0 SIP DNA | ecosystem: Engineered > Bioreactor > Anaerobic > Unclassified | place: Washington, USA...
AACTCTGTTACCGGGTTTTGAATTTTCGCCTGGATCCTGTCTATATAAATAGGCTTGAATCTGTTGCAGCCGTGGCTCTCGATTCCCCTCCGGTCGCTCTCCATAAGCACATCAGCGCATATTTCGGCGTCTTTTTCGGGAACTCCCACTTTCATAAACGCGCATTTCATGAAATCTCCTATCAGATCCCAGGAAACGTATGGTGTCTTTTCCATATTTTCACCCCATAATTTGTATTAGGCCTACAGTATAGCCCTTTATTAAAACCGGGTCAATCTCCGAAAACAGGTATCTTGCATAAGGCTGCATTATAACAAGCTCAATGTGAGCGTTAAGTCGAAATAAGCAGGAAGGAGCATAGCTCTACTGACCGAGGATTGCCGCCGTGAAGAGGCTGCGGTTTGGCAGACAACCTGAAAGTGTGGTTTATGTGGTTTATTAAGAAACGAGCGGCAGATGCGAAAGCATGATTTCAAAATCTGCCGGGGTGACGTATCCAAGCGAGGCATGAATACGTTTACGATTGTAGAACAGCATGTATCTTGCTACTGCCTGTTTAGCCTGCTGTCTGGTTGCGAAACGGTGCCTGCCGATGCATTCCACCTTGAGTGACTTAAGAAGGCCTCAGCGCAGGCGTTATCATAAGGGTTTCCTTTGGCACTCATGCTCTGGATGCCTCCGGCTGCGGCAACAGCGTTCCTGAAGTCGCTGGATGCGTACTGGCAGCCTCTGTCGGTATGAAAGACGAATGCCGGTTCCGGCTTGCGATTCCTTACGGCGCTGTTTAGTGCTGTTATTGCCAACTGGCGGTCAATACTATTGCTGACGGCCCAGCCCACGATGCGCCGTGAACATATATCCAGCACGCTGCACAGGTAAAGCCAGCCTTCGTCTGTCGGTATATAGGTAAAATCGGATACCCAGATTCTGTTGATGTGGTTTGCGCTGAAGTTTTGCTGCAGCAGATTCGGAAATACTGCCAGATCGTGTTTGGAATCGGTAGTGTTGACGATACGTCGTCGCGTTACCGGTATCAGCCCGGCATCGTCCATCAGTCGCCGTATGCATTTGCAGCTCGTAATAATCCCGTCTTTTCGCATTTCCTTCTCGATTTTTCTGGCACCGTAAATACGGTCGCTTACAAAAAAGACATTCTTTATCTTGTTGCTCAGTTCATGATCTCTCTTCCGCCGGGGACTCTCCACGCGTTTGAGCCAATCATAGTAACCTTGGCGGCGGACACCGAGGCAGGCGCATGCCTTCGCAATGCCAACTTTGCCCGCATGTTTCCTGACCGCGGCGTATTTTACTTCGGGCCCTTCGCGAAATACGCCGACACTTTTTTAAGAAGTCTACCTCGTTTTCAAGTTCACGGATCCGGTGTTTTAAACGCTCATTCTCTATCTCGGTGCTGTCACCAACCGGCGCACCCGTGAACGCGCTCTCAGGGTTGATAGCATACAGACGCCTCAATTTACCGAGCGTATTCTCGTGTATGCCGTACTCATTGGCGACGCTGAGCACTGACCGGCCGCCTTCCTCGACGAGCTTTACGGCGGCGATCTTCTCTTCCCGTGTGAATTCACTACGTCTTCCCATGCGGACATCTCTCCTTTGTGGTTTTTTTACCACACTTTCTTGTTGTCCGCTAATTCGGGGCGCGGCGATTCGTGCTGTCGGCGGAATTTGCCCTGTGCATCGCCGCCGCGAAGATAAAAATGAGTGGAAATCCATACGCCCTTGCGATATAATAATATAAGCGGATATTCGCTGCACCCCGCTCCGGACAGGAGGTACTCGCCATGAAGATCGAGCTTACTCAGAAGGAGTTCCGGCGGCTCCTTGATTTAGTCTACGTCGGCAACTGGATACTGAATTCAACTCGCGGAACAAGCAGGATCAAGGACTATGACAATCTTGAATCCAAGCTTTTTTCCTACTGCATTAAAGCGGGGATGTACTCGCTTTTTGAAGTAGTCGACAATGAGATTCTGCCGTCGCTTCAATTTGCGGACGGCGGAATCCACGAGGCAATAATGGACTATGAGGATACCGTTTTCTATGAGATCCTGGCCGAGGAACTCGCCAGGCGCGACATGGATTGCGCCGATATCGATCCCGGGAATATGGATGAACTGACATCGCGGATAGACGAATATATTCAGGAATTCGAAACAAACGGCGTTGATAACATTACGCTTGAAAAGTAAGCCGTAATACAAATCCAATTTTTTATTTGGAATTTGTATTATTCCGGAGCTGTCGCAGAATGAAAATTTTGCACAGCTCCTTTTTCATGCTACGGAACAAGAAAAATGCGGCAGCAATCAGCACAAAGTTGAAAACTATCGCAATCTTTTTCTGCGAAGATTTCGTCAATTTTCAGCTGCACAACCCGTACTGTCTCGGCGCAGATATTTCGGCTTGCGGGAAGCGCTCTATGTACTGCTTTTCTGTGCCTCCTCCTCGTCCAGCCTTCTGAGATATGCTTCGAGCGACTCTACCCCGGGCTCCTCCGAAACCGGATCTTTCCTGAACATGCCGAGAGTCTGACCCATCAGCTTGAGCGCTTTGAGAGCGCCCTCGCAATCGACCTTCGTCTGCCCGCTCGGCACCATCGCGCGCTGCTCGGCACTCCATACCAGCACCGGCTGCTCCTGCATGCACCGCTCGTATATCATCATGAGCCTTTTTGCCAGCGTTTGTCGTTTATACCCAGGGCCGCGTACTCCTCGCGGGCGCAGACACGCCTGTAAGCGCTTACCTTTTCGTCGTTGAGCAGCTCGCTCGCTGTTTTTTGCGCATATTTGCGCTTGTACCCGGCGCGTATTACTGCCTCAACGGCGTCGCAGCCCTTATCAAGCTCCTGCGCGAATCGGCACTGCTTTTGCGTAAGCAGCCGTTCGAGCTCTTTGCGTGTCTTTTTTTGATAATCGGTTTTAGTCAACTTTCAATTTCCTTTCACGAAAAAATTTTTTCCTGTGCGCGCGGACACGGGCGCATAATGCGCACTCACACACATACGCACGACGCGCACGCACGATACACACGCGCGATTCGCGAGCACGACGCGCCCACGCACAATACACACATGTGATCCACACGCATTGATATGCACACGCGCGAGAGGACGAGGACGGGGACGACGGGGAACGAGGGACGCGAATGGCGAGCAATGCTCGCCGCTACAGCGCTGACAGCTGCCTTATAAAGGAGCCAAGGGGACGAGGACGGGGGGCGTTTTTAGGTGCGCTCTGCGGAAGCACCGATTCGGAGCTTCTTTTTGCTTTTTTATAAGATTATGCGGTATGGTATCTTCATGAAGACAAGGTGTTTGGATGTGCGCGCATGACAGCTGAACATCCCGCGCGAGATTGATCAACCGTCGAAAGTCAGAGGAATATGCAGAATCTCAATAATTACTTGAGCGGCATTGTCATTATACTCAATCAATAATAGAGTGTCAAGCGTTATTTTATATTATCTCAATGAAATTTTGATTATAAACTAAAAAATAACCGGCTATACCGCAGAGCGGCTGAGCCGAATGAAATGCCGCGCGGAGCTGTCGCAGAATGAAAATTTTCGCAGCTCCTTTTTCATGCCCCGGAACGAGAAAAATGCGGCAGCAATCAGCACAAGGTTGAAACTATCGCAAACTTTTTCAGAGCACACGTTAATTTCGCCTGCTCAGAAGGGTCAAATGTTCAGTTTTGTTGAAACTAGGCTGTATCTTTAGTGAACAACTGCATTCCCGTACGGTTTTGCTGTATCTTGGAAAGGCAGCCGGGTATTTGTGTACCCGGCTGCTATATTGTATTCGAGGTTATTCGCCACAATTCATATTCTCGCCTTCTCGCCGAATCGAGCGAATATTCGCCGTAAATTCGCTATTTGCGATTAACAGGGCGAATTTTACGGATATAAAATAGTCAGGATTATGTAAGGAGGCGCTCCGATGAATTTTGAAACCGAAAATATTGAATTCAAATCTCGGTTCACTGAGGAAATCTATAAACACTGTCATCTGCAGGTATTTCATTTTCTGTGAAGATTTCGTCAATTTTCAGTTGCACAACCCGGTTTGTTGTGACATAATTCTTACCGGTAATATTTGATTTCACACATTGATTTTACCAAAAAGAAGAAGCCTTGGCGACTGTTTTCTGCAGTTTTTACTGCTACAGCACCATGGCTTCTTCTTTTTCTAGGGGCTATATTCTGCTGCAGCTCCAGAGTTTGTTTTCAGCTCTTATTACCTTTTCTCAGCGTCGTCCCGCAAGGCCGCGCGTCTTATCTTACCGTTTATGGTTTTCGGAAGAACGTCGACAAATTCAATAATACGCGGATACTTATACGGTGCCGTTTGATCCTTGACATATTCCTGAAGCATTTTCACGGTTTCATCGCCGCGGTTATAACCGGGTGCGAGCACTACCGTTGCCTTGACAACCTGCCCGCGTATCTCATCGGGGGCTCCGGTCACAGCGCATTCGAGCACAGCGGGATGCTCCAGGAGTACCGACTCAACCTCGAACGGCCCTATTCTGTATCCGCTCGATTTAATGATATCGTCGTTTCTTCCCACAAAGAAGATATACCCGTCCTCATCGCGCCACGCGGTGTCGCCGGTATGATACCACCCGTCATGCATGGCCTCCCCTGTCTTCTCTTCATTTTTATAATAGCATCTCATCAAACCGTCCGGATGAGGCTCACAGCATATTACGATCTCTCCTGTTTCACCGGGCGGGCATGAGTTGCCGTCGGCATCGAAAATATCCACTTTGTACAGCGCGGACGGCTTGCCTACCGAGCCCGCCTTCGGCTTCATTCCGGGTATGTTGCATATAGTCACCGTTGTTTCTGTCTGACCGAAGCCCTCCATAAGAGTCACTCCCGTCGCGTCGCGCCAGCCGTAGAACACGTCCGGATTAAGAGGCTCGCCGGCTATCGTGCTGTATTTAAGCGCCGAAAGATCATGTTTTGTGAGGTCTTCCCGCAGGAAAAAGCGGTACATGGTCGGCGGGCAGCATAAAGTCGTAACCCGGCACGAAGAAATGACGGACAGTATATCGGATGCGCTGAACTTATCAAAGTCATAAGTCAGCACGCAGGCCTCCATGATCCACGCGCCGTAAAGCTTCCCCCAGACCGCTTTCCCCCAGCCCGTATCGGCTATGGTGAAGTGTACGCCGTCCGGGTCGACGTTTTGCCAGTGCTTTGCTGTAAAAAGATGCGCAAGTGCGTACTTGTGGTTATGAAGCACCATCTTCGGATAACCGGAGGTGCCGGATGAAAAGTATACGAGCATAGGGTCGTCAACGTGAGTTTCGACCCGCTCGAGCTCCTCGGGAGCCCGCTCGGTCAATTCATCCAGATCCAGCCAGCCCTCCCGCTTTCCGTTAACGCTCAGTTTAAGCTCCAGAGTGGGACAGCTTTGCGCCGCTTCGTCAATCGCGTCCGCCACATCCCCCGTCAGGGTGCAGATGACCGCCTTGGCTCCGCAGGCCTCGATCCGGTATTTCGCGTCATGAGCCTTGAGCATATTTGTGGCGGGGACGATAACGGCTCCGAGTTTATGCAGCGCGGGAGCCACAAACCAGAACTGGTAGTGGCGCCTTAAAACCACCAGAACCATATCGCCCTTTGAGATTCCCAGAGCTCTCAGAGCGTTTGCCGTTTTGTCGGAGTATTTTTTTATATCCGCGAACGTGAAAAGTCTGCGGTTTCTCTGCTCGTCAAGCCAAAGCATCGCAGGACGATCGGGATCGTTTCTGCCTATATCATCCACAATATCATAGCCGAAATTGAAGTTGTCCGGATACTTTAGGCTAAAGCCGGAGAGGATGCCGTTCGCGTCGTATGTTTCATTTGCATACCTCAAGTTTATGTTCCTCATATTAATCCTCCTTTTCGGCTTTCATCACAAGGGCAAGGAAAACGCATTCGCGCCCCCCCGTCGCTATCATGCCGTGGCCGTTTCCCGAATCATAGTAGACCGAGTCTCCCGCGTTTAATGTTTCGAGCTTGTCGCGGTATGCAAACCGAAGACTGCCCTCAAGCACATAGTTAAACTCCTGTCCTGCGTGTGTGTTCATTTCTATCGGCTTTGTTTGTTCCTCCTCGCTGTACGGCGCGCGTACGAGAAAAGGCTCGGCTATCTTTCCGCGAAAATTAGCCGCCAGGTGATTATAAACAAAACCGCGCCCGCGCTTTATAGGAAGCCCCTTGCCCGCGCGCACAATCGTATAACCCGTCAGGTGGGGGTTTTCACCTGTAAGAAGCTCGATCATGTCCACGCCGAATCTTTCGGCACAGTGGTATAAAAATGTAAATGAAAAGTCTCTTCTGCCGGCTTCACATTCAAGATATTCCTCGGTCGTCACTCCGGCCGCCTGTGCCATCTGCTCTGCGGATAAGCCGAGTATGTCCCTCAAGGTCGCTATTCGCTGCGCAATCTCGATAATTTTCGGTTCCACAATATCTGCCTCCTAAAAAATAAATAAACGTCCGTCCCTGTATGGGACGGACGTTAAATCCGCGATACCACCCATATTGTAGCTTACGCCGCCACTCACGGGATTCAGCCAAATCCCCCGGTCTTAACGCGACCGCCACGCAGACACCTACTTGCGGAAAACCCGTTTCAGTTCCGTACTCCGAAGTGATCCGTCTCCGGGCTCCGTACGCGCTCACACCGCCCGCGCGCTCTCTGAAATCAGAGTTCCCGTGACAATTCTTCATCAATGTATTTGAGTGAACAAATTATACAAAACGCCAAGGGCTTTGTCAAGCGCATTATAGCGACTTTATCCGCTTTATCCGCGCTCCGAAAGAGGAACATATTCCTGCGGATTCACGACCGATTTATAGGCAGGCCTGATAATACGATTGCTTCTTCCGGTAACTTCCTCAATTCGGTGTGCGCACCATCCCGCCATTCTCGCGATAGCGAACAGCGGTGTGTAAAGCTCCGTCGGTATTTCCAGCATCTCGTAAACCAGCCCGGAATACATATCCACGTTGGCGCACATCACTTTTTCGCTTTCTTTTCTTCCGTGAAGCACATTGGGGGTCAGACGCTCTACAGCTTCCAGAAGATCCAATTCACCGAGCATGCCCTTGGTTCTGGCCATTTCGCGGGCAAATCTCTTCAGTATTATGGCTCTCGGATCCGAAAGCGTATATATCGCATGTCCCATGCCGTATATAAGCCCGCTCCCGTCGCCCGCTTCTTTGCATACGATCTTTCTCAGATATGAGCTTATCTCGTCATCGTCCTTCCAGTCGCCGACGTTATGCTTGATATCTTCAAACATCTCCATGACCTTTTTGTTGGCTCCGCCGTGCTTGGCCCCTTTGAGCGAACCGACAGCCGCCGATATAGCCGAATAGATGTCCGTACCGGTTGAGGACAAAACACGGCAAGCGAAGGCGGAGTTGTTGCCTCCGCCGTGCTCTGCGTGCAGCACAAGGCAAAGGTCCAGAAGCCGGGCTTCTTCCTTTGTAAACTGGTTGTTGTGACGCAGCGAGTAAAGAAAATTCTCCGCCAAAGACAGATGCGGCTGCGGACGATGCAGATACAGGCTCTCGTGGTCATAGTAATGGCGCTTGACGGAATACGCGTGCGCTACGATTGTAGGAGTATGCGCGATAAGGCGCAGCGCTTTAAACAGCTCGCTTTCCAGGTCTCCGGCCTCGGCATCCCTGTCGTAGGAATACAGCGCGAGTACGCCCCGTCCCAGCTTGTTCATTATATCGGGCGAGGGTGCGCGCAGTATCATGTCCTCTGTAAATCCGGCGGGGAGCGTCGCCCAGTCATTGAGAACCCGGCTAACACAGGCAAGCTGCTCCTTTGTCGGCAGTGCACCGAAAAGCAGAAGATAGACCGTTTCCTCGAAACCGAACCGGTCTTCACGTATAAAGCCGTTAATCAGATCATTGATCTCTATGCCTCTGTATATTAACCGGCCCTCCTGCGGCACGCGTGAACCGTCCTGCAGCACATAACCCTGAACGTTTCCTATTCGGGTTATACCGGCCATCACGCCTGTCCCGTCCTCATTGCGAAGGCCCCGTTTTACGCCGTAGATGCTGTAGTCCTCAGGTGCGATGTAGTTATTTTTTTTGTATTCGTCGCACAGTCTGGAGACAAAATCCTTTGAATAAGTGACCATTGTGTTGTTCGACGGCTCTCTGTCAAGCCTGTCTGTGCTCAAATACCAGTAATCGTCTCCCATAGATATCGCTCCCAGTTATTCAGATAGTCTTATTAACATACATCATAATGAAATGCTTGTCAAGGAAACTTGCATTATTTCGCCTTACAGTCGAACAGATTTAAGTATTTTTGCAATAACGCCAATGTCTCAAATCATATCATATTATAGTCATAAAAGCGGTGCTTTTTTTGTCGGAAATTGTCATATAAACCAATATAACGTATTGCGCCGGACAGCGCGCACAGCGCGCACAGCTTTATATAATACCTGTCCGAACACAGAAAGTTAGTGTATAATTAAATAATCCGTATACGCGCCAACGGTCAGGAAAATAAGTAATACCGTTATCTTTTATTAATCGGATAACGGTATAATAAGAGCGGTGAAATAAATGAGATACAGTATTAATAAGCGCGACGGCAGCAAAATGTCCGCGCTTGGCTTCGGATGTATGCGTATGACTCGCAAAGGCGGCTCCATCGACCATAAAAAGTTTGAGCGGGAGCTGTCTTTGGCAGTGGAGCTCGGCGTGAATTATTTCGATACCGCCTACGTATACCCGGGCAGCGAGGACGCTTTAGGCCGCTTTATCGCCAAAATATCGCGCGACAAGCTTTCCATTGCTTCAAAGCTGCCTCATTACAAGGTAAAAAGTTCTTCGGACTTTGACAGATTTTTCGATGAACAGAAAAGAAGACTCCGCACCGACAGGATAGACTACTACCTGATGCACATGCTCAACGATTCCTCTTCATGGGAACGTCTGAAAAACCTCGGGATTGAGGAATGGCTGGAGCGAAAAAAGCGCATCGGGGAAATAGGCTTCGCGGGCTTTTCCTATCACGGCGGAGCAGACAGCTTTTCGGGCGTAGTTGACGCCTACGACTGGGATTTTTGCCAGATACAGTACAACTATGTTGACGAAAACACCCAGGCGGGAACGCGCGGGCTCAACTACGCCGCCTCAAAGGGTCTGGACGTAATTGTGATGGAACCGCTCCGCGGCGGCAGGCTTACATATAAGCTGCCGACAGCCGCGAAAAAGCTTATTGAGGGCACCGGGCGAAGCGCCGCCGAGTGGGGTCTTCGCTGGCTCTGGGACAAACCGGCCGTCAGCGTTGTTTTGTCCGGTATGAACAGCGATGAAATGATCAGGGAAAACTGTCGGATAGCTTCCGCCTCTGCCCCGGGATGCGTTGCGCCCGGCGAAGAAGCGTTTTATACGAAGCTTCGCTCTGCCGTACTCACAGGCATAAGTGTCCCCTGTACAGGCTGCGGCTACTGTATGCCCTGTCCGCATGGGGTCGATATACCTGTCTGTTTTTCTGCGTTTAATACCCTTCGCTCCGAAGGCCGCGCCGCCGCGATGACCGAGTATGTGATGACAACCTCTCTTCGCCCCGTACCAACAGTCGCTTCGCGCTGTGTCGGCTGCGGCCGCTGCGAGCCTTTATGCCCGCAGCAAATACAAATACGCGAGGAGCTCAAGGCAGCGGCCGGGGCCCTAGAGACTCCGGTCTACAGGGTCATAACCGCGGGAGCAAAGCTTTTGGGCTACAGGCGCTAGACGCTTTTAATCAATTTAAAATTCAGGCTTCCTGCAGCCTGTTTCTATGTGAAAATAATCAAAATCAGTCCGTACAGCACCGAAGCAGCGAGGCCGAAAACTATCACCGGGCCCGCGATAACAAACATTTTCGCGCTCATTCCGGCGATCAGGCCCTCCGATTTGAACTCGAGCGCGGGTGAAACAACCGAATTTGCAAAGCCCGTTATAGGCACAAGAGTCCCCGCCCCGCCGAATTTCGCCAGTGTGTCATATATACCGAGACCCGTGAGCAGAGCGCCCAGGAACACCATACTTACCGATGTCGCGCCGGAAGCGAACTTCTCATTTAAGCCCGCGCTGCTCCAGCCGTTATAGATAATCTGCCCGATTGTGCAAATGATGCCTCCCGCTATAAAAGCCTTAAGCATGTTTTTTGCCAGCGGAGAATTCGGCGACATTTCTTTAACAAGGCGCGCGTATTCGCTGTTGGTCATCTTTATCATTTATATTACTCCGTTTTCCGCGTGATGATCTTATTCTTCCGCAAACGGAGTATATATATTTATACCGATTAACGGTAAAACGGGCTGACTCAAAGCGCCTGCAGTGCGCCTTGAGCCAGCCCGTCTCGGGTCGGCGGCCTGTGGTCAGTCGACCAGCTCTATTACAGCCATTTCAGCCGCATCTCCGCGGCGGGGGCCTATACGCACGATACGGCAGTAACCTCCGTTGCGCTCGGCGTATTTTTTTGCTATCTCGCTGAAAACTTTGGTTACCGTATCCTCGTCTGTCATGAATGAAAGAGCCTGACGGCGGGCAGCGAGCGTATTTCTTTTCCCGAGGGTTATCATACTCTCGGCTATAGGTCTGATTTCCTTAGCCCTGGTGACCGTGGTCTCCATGCGTCCGTTCTTGAGCAGATCGGTTACCTGCTGCCTGAGCATGGCCATACGCTGGTCAGTTGGCTTGCCGAGTTTGCGTGTTCCGGGCATTGGCGTTTCCTCCTGTTTGGATTAGTTGGTGTCATCGCTTGCTAGGGACAGACCCATCATGGTGAGTTTGTGTATAACTTCCTCAAGCGACTTTCTTCCGAGGTTCCTGACTTTTATCATCTCTTTCTCGGTCTTGCTTATTAGATCCTCGACCGTGTTGATATTCGCTCTCTTCAGGCAATTGAAGCTTCGAACCGAGAGGTCCAGCTCCTCAATCGTCATTTCAAGAACTTTATCTCTCTGTGTCTCCGCTTTCTCAACAACCGTGGACTTGCTTCCTATTGTCTCGGACAGATCGATGAAAAGAGTAAAGTGATCGCAGAGTATCTTAGCGCCGAGAGATATCGCATCGCGGGCGGTAATCGTTTTATTGGTCCAAACCTCTATCGTCAGCTTGTCATAGTCCGTCACGTTGCCGACGCGGGTATTCTCTACGGTGTAATTCACCTTTTGGACCGGGGTGTATATGGAATCTATCGGTATGACCCCAACCACTGCCTGCGCGGGTTTATTCCTTTCAGCCGGTACATATCCCCTGCCGTGGCTCAAAGTCAGTTCCATGGAGAGCGTGGCGTCCGGTCCCAGAGTGGCAATATGCAGCTCAGGATTGCGAATTTCGACCTCGCTGTCCGCCTTGATGTCTCCGGCGGTCACCTCGCACTTGCCGGATGCCTCTATATAAACGGTTTTAGTACCTTCGCAGTGCAGGTTCGCTATGATGTTTTTCAGGTTTAAAACAATTTCCGTTACGTCTTCCTTAACTCCCGGGATTGTCGAATACTCATGCGCGACGCCGGCAATCCGGACGGAAGTAACAGCCGTGCCGGGCAGTGAACTGAGCAGTATCCTGCGAAGCGAGTTGCCGAGTGTAGTACCGTATCCCCTCTCCAGGGGTTCAATGACATATTTGCCATAAGAGTTATCGCCCGGATTTTCTATGCATTCAATGCGCGGCTTTTCAATTTCTACCAAAATTATACCCTCCTCGTGTTTGCACATAGGTGCGTACTGTCAGCTCCGGGATCCGATTGCTGAAGTCGGATACATAAGACCTCGTATATGCACAAAGGTGCGTACTGTCAGCTTACCAATAGTGAGGGTTCTATTTACTTGGAATAAAGCTCAACGATCAGATGCTCTTCGATCGGAAGATCTATGTCCTCTTTTTCAGGAGTACCGATGACTTTAGCCACAGACAGGTTCCTGTCGTAATCGAGCCATTTCGGCGGCTGGCGGAAGCTGTTGGCTTCAATCGAGGACTTGAACTTCTCCAGATCTCTGCTCGATTCCTTGAGCGCTATAACCATCCCGGGCTTGACGAGAAACGAGGGAATATTCACCTTGCGTCCGTTTACGGTAAAATGGCCGTGGAGGACGAGCTGTCTTGCCTCAGGCCTTGACATGGCAAAACCAAGTCTGTAGACCGTGTTGTCCAAACGGGATTCGAGCAGTGAGAGCAGGTTTTCACCGGTCTGTCCCTTCATACGTGACGCTATATCGAAATAACCGCGGAACTGATCCTCCAGAACGCCGTAATATCTCTTGGCCTTCTGCTTCTCGCGCAGCTGCTGTCCATATTCGGAGTTTTTCTTGCGGCCTTGGCCATGCTGTCCGGGCGGGTAAGCGCGGCGCTCCACGGCGCACTTATCCGTATAGCATCTATCGCCCTTCAGGAACAGCTTTTGCCCTTCTCTGCGGCAAAGCCGGCAAACGGCGTCGGTATATCTTGCCATATTGTAACCTCCTGTTTCGGATCAGACGCGGCGCCTTTTGGGCGGGCGGCATCCGTTATGCGGAATCGGTGTAACGTCTTTTATCATCTCGACCTCAAGCCCGGCGGTCTGCAGGGCGCGGATGGCCGCTTCTCTTCCTGAACCGGGGCCTTTTACATAGACCTCAACGGTTTTGAGCCCGTGCTCCATAGCTGCCTTGGCCGCGGTTTCCGCGGCGGTCTGTGCGGCAAACGGAGTTGATTTTCTGCTGCCGCGGAATCCCATCTCACCGGCGGACGCCCATGAAATAGCGTTTCCGTTCAGGTCAGTGATAGTAACCATTGTGTTGTTGAAGGACGAGCGGATATGCACCGCTCCCTTTTCGATATTCTTACGCTCGCGCCGCTTTGTTCTCACGCGCTGCTTTGCGTTTTTTTGAGTTGCCACAGCATATCCCTCCCTTACTTCTTCTTATTGGCAATGGTTCTCTTGGGACCCTTGCGCGTACGAGCGTTGGTCTTGCTGCGCTGGCCACGGACAGGAAGTCCCTTCCTGTGCCTTAAGCCGCGATAGCTGCCGATCTCGGTAAGCCTCTTGATATCAAGAGCAACGCTTCTTCTCAGGTCGCCTTCCACCGTGAAATGTTTGTCTATATATTCGCGTATCGTAGCTTCGTCTGCTTCAGTAAGATCCTTGACTCTGGTGTCCGGATTAATTCCGGTAGCCTTAAGGATGTCCGTCGCGCTTTTTCTGCCGATACCATAGACATAAGTGAGGCCGATCTCGACTCTTTTGTCCTTAGGCAGGTCTACGCCGGCAATACGTGCCATACTTAATAATCAATCCTTTCGTTTAAAGTTGTCAGCCCTGTCTCTGCTTATGCTTGGGATTTTCGCAGATAACCATGACTCTGCCCTTGCGCTTTATAACCTTGCACTTTTCACACATGGGCTTGACTGAAGGTTTAACTTTCATATGAAAATCCTCCTGTTAAAGATTATTTGCTCCGCCATGTTATCCTGCCGCGGGTAAGGTCGTATGGAGACATCTGTACCGTAACCCGGTCGCCCGGCAGTATCCTGATAAAATTCATCCTGAGTTTACCCGATATGTGCGCGAGGATAGTGTGTCCGTTTCCGATATCTACTTTAAACATAGTGTTGGGCAGTGACTCGACTACGGTACCCTCGAGCTCGATCATATCGTCTTTTGCCAAATTACGTCCCTCCCCTGCGGATCTCGGCGCGGTAAATCGCCAGCGCCCTTTTTAACTGTCGGTCGGTAACCGGGCCGCCGATACCCCGTAATGCCGCTGTAAAATCTGTCTGCGGCAGTATCTGCAGGTGACGGAGGCTCTTTCGTTTCGGTTTCGCGAGCTTTCTCGCGTTGCCGTCTGCCAGCAGCGCGTATCCGGATTCCATCTCAAGAACGAAAAACACGCCGCCTTTATCTCTTCCGGCCGTGGAGACGGCCAGTCCCAGAAGCTTACGCTCCATAACTGCGGTCTCCGTCTGCCGGTGTAAGGATTTCCGGCTCTCCGTCGGTTATCAGAATGGTGTTTTCATAGTGAGCGGAGGGTTTTCGATCAGCCGTTTCCACCGTCCAACCGTCGTGAAGAACCCTGATCTCGGCTCCGCCCATGTTAACCATGGGCTCTACTGCAAGGGTCATTCCGGGAACAAGCCTTATTCCCCGGCCGGGTAAGCCTGTAACATAGTTCGGGATTTCGGGAGGCTCGTGCATCCTGTAGCCTATGCCATGCCCCACAAACTCCCTGACTACCGAATATCCGCGGCTTTCGCAGTATTTTTGTATCGCGCCGGAGATATCCGGCACCCGGTTTCCCGCCTTTGCGAATTTGATGCCCTCAAAAAAGCTTTGGCGCGTAACCGAGACGAGGTCTTTAACCTCTTGACTGCATTCTCCCGCGAAAAAAGTCGCCGCGCAGTCTCCGTGGTACTCTTTGAAATCATCCGTAATAAAAGCGCCTACGTCCACGCTTACAATGTCACCCTCCTGAATGGTGCGGTGCCCCGGTATGCCGTGTATAACCTGTTCGTTGATGGATATGCAAATGCTGGCGGGGTAACCGTTGTAGTTCAGGAATGAAGGTCTGGCGCCCTCGGATATAATATACTCTCTCACTGCCCTGTCGATGGCTCTTGTCGATACGCCGGGCTTAACCATTTCCCCTGCCAGAGCACGGGCAGCCGCGGTAATTTTTCCGGCCCTGCGCATCATCTCGATATCCCTCGCGGACTTGAGTAAAAGCATTTCACCCGACATCACAAATTCTCCAGGGCCTTGAGGATCGCTTTCGTGGTATCCTCCACATCGCTCATTCCGTCAATTGCAACAAGCTTTCCGCGAGACCTGTAGTAATCTATGATCGGTGCTGTCTGAGCATGGTACACAATCAAACGTTCTTTGACCGCTTCGGGTTTGTCATCATCGCGGTTAACCACATCGCTGCCGCACACGTCGCACAAACCTTTCTTTTTAGGCGGGAAAGACGAAAGACTGTAGGTAGCTCCGCAGTGGAGGCACACTCTGCGTGACGAAATTCTTTTTTGTACCCTGCTGTCGGATATGTCAAGAAACAAGACCGCGTCTATGCCAACATTCATGTTCTCGAGCATTTCCGCCTGTATCTGAGTTCTGGGGATACCGTCGAGGATATACCCGTCCTTGTATTTTTCATCGGAGAGAACTTCCTTTACGACGCTTATTATGATGTCGTCAGGAACCAGCTTCCCCGCGTCCATGTATTCTTTTGCCTTTAGTCCCACCGGTCTGCCTTCATTTATCGCTGCGCGCAGAATATTGCCGGTGGATAGCGTCGGAATGCCCAGCCTTGCTGATAAAAGTGCCGCTTGCGTGCCCTTTCCTGCTCCGGGTGGTCCCAGGATTATGAGCTTCAAACTTGTCGCTCCTTTCGGCTATTCAAGGAATCCCTTGTAATGCCTCATCATCATCTGAGTCTCGAGCGACTGCACTATTTCAAGCGCTACTCCTACCGCGATGAGTATGGAGGTTCCGCCGAGCGATATTCCTGTCATGTTGGATACACTGCTGAATATAAGAGGCAACACTGCCAGCACCCCGAGATAGACAGCGCCGAAAAGCGTAATCTTGTTTAATACCTTGCGTATAAACTCCGATGTCGGCTTGCCGGGTCTGAAGCCGGGGATGAAGCCGCCGTTGCGTTTGAGATTGTTCGCGATCTCCACCGGATTGAACTGGACCGTCGAGTAGAAAAACGAAAACGCGATGATCAGCAGGAAGTACGCTACGATATATACGACCGACGTGCTGTCTATCGCTTTGAGAACCCCTGCCCAGAACGAGCCTGTCTCCGGCTTCGGGAAGAACATAGCCATGGTTGCCGGAAGCGATGCTATCGACTGAGCGAAGATAATCGGCATAACACCGCTCATGTTTACCTTCATCGGAAGGTGCGAGCTCTGCCCGCCGTACATTTTTCTGCCCACAACTCTCTTGGCGTACTGTACCGGTATCCTGCGCTCCGCCTTCGACATGAACACTATCAAAACCACTATGGCGAGTGCCCCGATTATAATCAGCGCGAACTGATACCAGGCAAGAGCGCCGGTTGAAAGATTCGTAAACATGGCGAAAGTGCCGCTGGGCAGTCTGGAGATAATGCTTGTGAAAAGGATAATGCTTATGCCGTTTCCGATTCCGAACTCCGTAATCTGCTCGCCGAGCCACATTAAAAGCGCGGAACCGGCGCCGAACGTCAGAATAATAACGATGGCGGTCCAAATGCCCGGCTGAGTAACAAGCCCGTTATTGCTTATCAGCAGATAATAGGCAAAGCCCTGCAGGAGTCCTATACCGACGGTGGTGTATCGGGTAATCGAAACTATTTTCTTTCTGCCTTCTTCTCCGCCTTCCTTCTGGAGGCGTTCAAGGGCAGGTATCGCGATCGTCAGCAGCTGGATTATGATCGAGCTGTTAATATAAGGCTGTATGGACAGCGCGAATATCGTCGCAGTCGAAAATGCGTTGCCTGACATCACGTTGTAGAGGCCTAACACGGTATTCTGCAGTGTCGAGAAATAACTCTGCAGCTGCGCCGTATCGATATAAGGCACAGGTACGGCGTTGCCGATACGGTACAGGAGAATTATGAATAGCGTGAAAAGGATCTTTTTACGCAGATCTTCTAACTTCCATGCGTTTCGGAATACCTGGAACAATCATACCACCTCTGTCTTTCCGCCTGCCGCTTCAATCTTTTCTTTCGCAGTCTCGGAAAACGCAGAGGCACGAACGGTGAGTTTCTTTGTAATCTCGCCGTTGCCAAGGATTTTTACGCCGTATTTACATTTAGACAGCAGGCCGGCGCTTAAAAGAGCCTGAGCGTCGATTTCGGCACCGTCTTCAAATCTGTCAAGCGCGGAAACGTTCACGAATTCAAGGGGCTTTGCGAAAATGTTATTGAAACCCCTTTTGGGAACACGCCTTGCAAGCGGCATCTGTCCGCCTTCAAAGCCGACTCTCACACCGCCGCCGCTGCGCGCTTTCTGTCCTTTGTGGCCTCGGCCCGCGGTCTTTCCGTTTCCGCTTCCTATTCCTCTGCCCTTGCGCTTGGCTTCCTTGACGGAGCCGGCAACGGGAGAAAGTTCGCTAAGCTTCATGCAGACACCTCCTCTGTCTCCGTTACCTTCACCAGGTAACCAATCTGGGCAATTTTCCCTCTGGTCTGCTCATTGTCGGGCTGGATGGTAACATTGCCGATCTTCCTCAGGCCGAGGGAGCGCGCGGTATCAATGTGTTTATCCATCCTGCCGCTCAGGCTCTTGACGAGCTCTATCTTAAGGTTTGCCATGACTGCTCCTCCTAACCCAGAATCTCGGCTGCTGTTTTTCCGCGGACTCTGCCAACCTGCTCCGCGTCGCGCAGAGCAATGAGTCCCTTCATCGTTGCCGCAACCACATTGTTCGGGTTGTTTGACCTAAGGCACTTGGTCCTGATATCCGTTATGCCCGCGGCCTCTACTACGGCGCGCACCGGGCCGCCGGCTATAACTCCGGTTCCGGGTGCCGCAGGTTTAAGCAGAACTCTGCCGGCTCCGAACTCACCGGTTACCTCGTGAGGTATCGTGCCTCCCGAAAGAGTGATGGTCACGAGGTTCTTTTTCGCGTCGTCTATTCCCTTGCGAATAGCTTCCGCCACTTCGGAAGCCTTGCCAAGGCCGTAGCCTACCCTGCCCTTGCCGTCTCCTACAACGCAAAGCGCAGCGAACTTGAATATGCGCCCGCCCTTGACCGTTTTAGAGACACGGTTGAGGGAAACCACTTTTTCCACGAATTCGGACTGGGGTTCATCCTGTCTTCTGTTGTTGTTATAAGCCATTATTCCGTCTCCTTCCGGTCAGAATTTCAGGCCGCCCTCGCGGGCGCCTTCAGCCAGGTTCTGGACTCTGCCGTGGTAGACATAGCCGCCGCGGTCAAATATCACAGTGTCAATACCTTTTGCCAACGCGCGCTCCGCAACGATCTTTCCTACCTTCTTTGCGGCCTCGCAATTGCCTCCGGAACCGCCGAAATCCTTCTCCACCGAGGAGGCGGACACGATCGTGTTGCCGTTTGTATCGTCTATAATCTGAGCGTAAATATGGCTCAGGCTCCTGAATACGCAAAGCCTGGGTCTTTCGGGCGTACCAGAGATCTTCGCCCTGACTCTTCTGTGGCGCTTTAAACGGGCACCGTTTGTATCGGGTCTTTTTATCATTCTGTGTACACCTCCTTTTATTTAGATCCGGTCTTGCCTTCTTTATGGCGCAGAATCTCGTTGGCATACTTGATTCCTTTGCCCTTATAAGGCTCCGGCGGTCTTTTTCCTCGAACATCGGCCGCAAACTGACCGACCAGCTGATTATCGATTCCCCTGATGATTATCTTGGTTGCCTCCGGCACTTCTATCGTTATTCCGGGAATCTCATCCACGAAAACCTGATGGGAATAGCCCAGGTTCATAACGAGCTGTGTGCCCTGCTTCTGCGCTCTGTATCCGACTCCGTTCACCTGAAGTTCCTTCGAAAAGCCGTCCGTAACGCCCTTGACCATATTGGCTACAAGCGTACGTGTGAGCCCGTGCAAAGAGCGATGAAGCTTATCGTCACCGGGGCGGGAAACATTTATCACGCCGTCCCTGAACTCCAAATGCATGTCGTGATGGACCGTGCGCTCGAGGGTTCCCTTGGGGCCTTTAACCGTAATATGACTGCCGTCGATTTTAACGTCGACCGTATTGGGAACGGTTATCGGTGTTCTTCCTATTCTTGACATCCTCGCTCCCCCTTACCACACGAACGCAAGGACTTCTCCGCCGATGTGAAGGCTTCTTGCCTTCTTGTCGGTCATGATGCCCTTGGATGTGCTGACGATGGCAACTCCCAGACCTCTGAGTACTCTCGGGAGCTCTTCGGCTCCGGCGTAAACGCGCAGGCCGGGTTTGCTCACTCTGCGAAGCCCTGAGATAACCTTTTCCTTGCCGGTGTTGTATTTGAGAGCGATCCTTATGACACCCTGCGTGCCGTCGTCGATTATCTGGTAATTCTTGATGAAGCCTTCCTGAAGAAGAATCTCTGCGATGGCCTTCTTCATATTGGAGGCGGGGATATCGACAGTGTCATGCTTTGCGGAGTTTGCGTTGCGGATTCTTGTGAGCATATCCGCAATTGGATCCGTGATCTGCATATTATCTTTTCCTCCTTGTGAAAGTTACAGGCCGTCGGCCTGTTCAGGCGGCGAGGTTCCGAACACCATATGATTCCGGCCTTTCGCCGTCCCGCCGGGTTAGCCGCGCTGCGTCTTATGCCCTTGCGGACGGGTCTTACCAGGAAGCCTTCCTGACGCCCGGCAGCTGGCCTTTATACGCCAAATTGCGGAAGCATATACGGCAGACGCCGTAATCTCTCAGATACGCGTGAGGACGTCCGCAAATCTTGCACCTGTTATAGCTGCGGGTGGAGAATTTTGCAGGCGCTTTCTGTTTGAGTATCATCGATTTCTTAGCCATTTTTCTCCTCCTCAGTTCTGAGTGAAGGGCGCGCCCAACAGTGAGAGCATCTCACGCGCTTCCTCATCCGTTTTGGCCGTGGTGCAGATTACAATATCCATACCGCGGATTTTGTCGATCTTGTCATAGTCGATCTCAGGGAATATAAGCTGTTCCCTGACGCCGACGGCGTAGTTGCCGCGCCCGTCGAAGGAGTTGGGGCTTATTCCGCGGAAGTCGCGGACTCGGGGAAGAGCCACGTTCAGGAATTTGTCCAGAAACTCCCACATTTTATCCTGACGAAGGGTTACCTTCACGCCGACATTCATTCCGGCCCTGAGCTTAAAGTTCGCAACGGATTTTCTCGCCTTGGTAACAACGGCGCGCTGGCCGGTTATGGCGGATATCTCGTTAACGACGGCTTCAAGCGCCTTGGCGTTGTCCTTAACATCGCCGCAGCCTACATTTACCACTACCTTTTCAAGGCGGGGTATCTGCATAGGGCTTTTATACTCGAATTTCTTCATGAGGGCGGGAGCGACCTCTTCCTGGTATTTGGTTTTCAGTCTGGGCATATCTGCTCCCTCCTCATATCGTCTCGCCGCATTTCTTGCAGACGCGAACCTTTTTCCCGTCATTAAGAAACTTAACTGCGTGTCTTGTGGGTTTTCCGCACTTAGGGCATACGCGCATTACTTTGCTGGCGTATATGGGGGTTTCAACCTTGATTATACCGCCCTGGTCGCCCTGCTTGCGGGGCTTCTGGTGTTTGGTCGCTACGTTCACGCCCTGAACGATGAGCTTGTTGGAGTCCGGCATTGCGCGCAATACCTTTCCCTCTTTGCCCTTGTCCTTACCGGACAGGACTACGACTGTGTCGTCTGTTCGTATATTCATACCACAGCCCCCTTAAATTACTTCGGGAGCGAGAGACAGGATCTTCATATAATCCTTGTCGCGCAGCTCCCTGGCCACGGGGCCAAAGATACGTGTGCCTCTGGGGTTTTTGTCCTCTTTTATAAGGACCGCGGCATTCTCGTCAAAGCGGACATAGGTGCCGTCGGCACGGCGCACGCCCTTGGCGCTGCGCACGATAACCGCGCGGACTACCTCGCCCTTTTTAACTGTACCGCCGGGAGCGGCTTTTCGTACGGAGGCAACAATAACATCCCCGATATTTCCGTACCTTCTCATGGAGCCGCCCAGAACGCGGATACACTTCAATTCCTTGGCGCCGGTATTGTCGGCAACCTTCAGATAGGTTTCCTGTTGTATCATTATGGGCCTCCTTACTTAGCCTTCTCGACGATTTCCACAAGACGCCATCTTTTGTCCTTGGAAATGGGTCTGGTCTCCATGACACGGACCCTGTCGCCTATACGGCATTCATTGTTCTCGTCGTGAGCTTTGAGCTTGTAAGTTGATTTGATTATTTTCTTATAGAGGGGGTGAGCAACGCGGTTGGCTACGGCGACTACTATCGTTTTGTCCATTTTATCGGAAACGACGATACCGACTCTTGTTTTTCTTGATGTCGTTCTCTCATTCATTCCGGTTACCTCCCGAGCTCTTTTTCTCTGAGAACTGTCTTGACACGGGCTATATTGCGCTTTACTTCGGCGATCTTTACCGGGTTGTCAAGCTGGTTCGTGGCGTGCTGCATCCTAAGGAAGAAAAGATCCTTTTTGAGCTCCTCAAGCTTGCTGTTGAGTTCCTCGGTGGTCAATCCTCTTACTTCGCTGGCCTTCATCATTCTGCACCGCCTGTCTCTTCATCGCGGCTTACGAACTTGGTCTTTATCGGCAGCTTATGGCTCGCCAGACGCAATGCTTCGCGCGCGCTTTCCTCGCTGACGCCGGACATCTCGAACAAAACCCTGCCCGGCTTAACTACTGCCACCCAGTATTCGGGAGAGCCTTTGCCTGAGCCCATTCGGGTTTCGGCCGGCTTTTGTGTGACAGGTTTGTCGGGGAAAATCTTGATCCATACCTGGCCTCCGCGCTTTGTGTACCGAGTCATGGCGATACGAGCCGCTTCGATCTGGTTGCTGGTTATCCAGGCCGGCTCGAGAGCGACAAGGCCAAACTCGCCGTAATTTATCTTGTTTCCGCGAGTGGCAGCGCCTTTCATACGTCCGCGCTGCTGCTTGCGATATTTAACTCTTTTCGGCAGAAGCATCAGTTAGCTCCTCCTTCCCTGGGTGCGGAATTGCTTCCGGGGTTTGCTGCGCCCGGTTGATTTGCGCCGCTCGGACGGTTTGCGCCGTAGCCGCCGCCCGGACGGTTGCCGCCGTAGCTGCCGCCGCCGCTCGGACGGTTGCCGCCGTAACTGCCGCTGCCGCCCTGACGATTGCCGCCGCCGTAGCTGCCGCCGCCCTGGCGATTGCCGCCGTAGCTGCCGCCCTGACGATTGCCGCCGCTGTAGCCGCCGCCCTGACGATTGCCGCCGCGGCTGCCTCTGCGGTCCTTGTGGTCGCGCTCATTGAGCCTGCTCATATCCATGACTCTCGGGGTCGTGCGAAGGGTTTGGCTGAGTATCTCTCCCTTATATATCCAAACCTTAACACCTATACGGCCGTAAGTCGTGGCTGCCTCGGCAAAGCCGTAATCGATATCGGCGCGTATTGTCTGCAGAGGAATCGTGCCCTCATGATAGCTTTCGCTGCGAGCTATCTCGGCGCCGCCGAGCCGTCCGGAAACATTTACCTTGATACCGCGGACACCGAGCCTCATGGCTCTTTGCATAGCGTTTTTCATGGCGCGGCGGAAGCTTATTCTCTTTTCAAGCTGCTGTGCGATATTTTCGGCAACGAGCTGTGCGTTGGCGTCGGGATTCTTTATTTCTACTATAGACAAAGCTACGGGCTTGCCGAACTTTTTCTCAAGCGTCAGTCTGAGCTTTTCGATCTCGGCGCCGCCTTTGCCTATAACAACGCCCGGTCTGGAGCAGTGGATGAATATTTTTATCTTTGCGCTGTCTCTTTCGATCTCTATCTTCGGCACACCCGCTCCGTACAGGAGTTCTTTAAGATATTTGCGGATCTTATAGTCTTCGACAACAAGATCTCCTACCTTGTCGTTTCTTGCGTACCAGCGTGAATCCCAGTCCATGATAACGCCAACCCTGAAGCCGTGCGGATTAACTTTCTGTCCCATAATTACTCCATCTCCTTCACGACTATGGTTATGTGCGACGTTCTCTTGTTTATCCTGGAGCTGCTGCCGCGCGCTCTCGGCATTCCTCTTTTGAGGATCGGGCCCGGATCGGCGTGGCATTCGCTCACGAAAAGGTTATCGGGATCCATCTCAAAGTTGTTCTCCGCATTGGCAACCGCGCTCTTTAAGAGCTTAACCATCAGTTCGGACGCTGCCTTCGGAGTCTGCAGCAGAATCGCCTCTGCGGTCTTTATTCTTTTGCCGCGGATAAGATCGCAGACGATCTTTACCTTGCGGGGAGAAATACGGGCATATTTGAGATGAGCCCTTGCGGTCTTTACTTCTTCCATGTCAGCACTCCTCCTTACTTACCGGTCTTGGCGCCGGAATGTCCCCTGAAAGTGCGCGTGGGGGCAAATTCGCCGAGCTTATGTCCGACCATGTCCTCGGTAACATATACCGGCACATGGCGGCGGCCGTCGTGCACCGCGATAGTGTGTCCGACGAAGGACGGGAAAATCGTCGAGGCGCGCGACCATGTCTTAAGAACTTTCTTGTCGCCGGTCTTGTTCATTTCATCGACTCTCTTAAGCAGCTCGGGAGCTGCGAAAGGGCCTTTCTTAATGCTTCTGCTCATCCTCGTTTCCCTCCTTACTTCGAATTGCGGCGTTTGACGATGAACTTATCCGTGCGGTTCTTCGTCTTACGGGTTTTGTAGCCCAGTGTCGGCTTGCCCCAGGGGGTGACAGGTCCGGAACGTCCGACGGGAGCCTTGCCTTCACCGCCGCCGTGCGGGTGGTCGACCGGGTTCATAACAGAGCCGCGCACCGTCGGTCTCCAGCCCATATGGCGTTTTCTGCCGGCCTTGCCGATCGAAATGTTTTCGTGATCGATGTTGCCGACCTGTCCGATGGTCGCCAGGCAGTTCATGCGCACATAACGCACCTCTCCGCTCGGCAGTCTGACCTGCGCAAGCTTGCCTTCCTTGGCCATGAGCTGAGCGGCTCCGCCCGCGCTGCGGACAAGCTGCCCGCCTTTACCGGGGTTGATCTCTATATTGTGGATTATCGTTCCCAGGGGTATAGCCGATATGGGCAGCGTGTTGCCCGGTTTAATATCTGCCGATTCGGAAGAAATCACCGAGTCGCCCGGCATCAGGCCGACAGGGGCGAGTATATAGCGGCGCTCCCCGTCTTTATACTCAATGAGAGCTATGTTGGCGCTGCGGTTGGGGTCGTATTCTATCTGAATAACAGTCCCCTCGACATCGAACTTGTCGCGCTTGAAATCAATAATTCTGTACTTGCGCCTTTCGCCGCCGCCGCGGTGGCGAACCGTTATTCTGCCGTAGCTGTTGCGTCCGGAGTTCTTCTTGAGCACTTCCGTGAGTTTCTTTTCGGGTTTGGCGTTTTTATTTACGCCGTCAAAGCCCGAAACGGTCATATGCCTTCTGGAGGGAGTGGTTGGCTTAAAGCTTTTTATTGACATTTATCACACCATCCCTTCAAAGAACTCAATGGTCTTCGAGTCCTCGGTCAGCTTGACGACCGCTTTTTTCCAGGTCTTTGTGTAACCCGAGGGGTACGCTCCCTGACGTTTTTTCTTTCCGGGCACGTTTGTCGTTGTAACCTTCCGGACGTTTACATCGAATATTTGCTCAACCGCAGCTTTGATTTCGGCTTTGTTGGCGGTAGGAGCAACTTCAAACACATATTTTTTAATATCGACCTGCTCCATCGACTGCTCGGTAATTACAGGCCTTATGATGACATCGTAAACGTTTTTCATCAGGCATAAACCTCCTCGATCTTGCGCAGGGCCGCCTCGTCCACAATGAATCTCGGGTGATTGAGGACATCGTAGGGGGAGAGTACGCCGCAAATGGTGGTCTTGACTCCGGGGATGTTGCGAGCGCTCTTGATTATGGTATCGCGGGGTTCGGGCATAACGACAAGAGCCTTGCCGGTCGCTCCGACCGCGTTCAGGAATTTAGCGAAATCCTTGGTCTTAATGTTGTCAAGATTTAAATCCTCGACAACTATAACTCCGCCGTCCAGGGCCACGTTTGAAAGGGCGCTTTTCATCGCGAGCTTTCTTACTTTCTTGTTAAGCGTATAACGGTAGCTTCTCGGCTTGGGAGCAAAAGCGACGCCGCCGTGCGTCCATACGGGAGATCTTGTGGAACCCGTGCGTGCACGGCCCGTGCCTTTCTGACGCCAGGGCTTTCTGCCGCCGCCGGAAACCTCGGCGCGGGTCAGCGAGCTCTGCGTGCCCTGCCTCTGATTTGCAAGATAATTCTTAACGGATTCGTGCAGGACGGGCCCGTTGGGCTCAATCCCGAAAACGGCCTGTGAGAGTTCTATCTCGCGGAGCTCTTCTCCGGCCATGTTGTATACTTTGGCTGTAGGCATCTTTGAGTCTCCTTTCCTCAAGCGTTCTTCACGGTGTTCTTGAGGTAGACGATACCGCCGTTGGGGCCGGGTATCGCGCCTCTGACCGCGATGATGTTAAGCTCGGGGTCGACCTTGACTACGTCCAGGTTCTGAACCGTGACCTGCTCGACGCCCATGTGTCCGGCACCGATCTTTCCCGGGAAGATACGGGAGGGGTCTGTGGCGGAGTTCATCGAGCCCGCGTGTCTGTGTACGGGGCCGCCGCCGTGGCTCATCGGGGTCCTGTGGGCGTTCCAGCGCTTTATGACACCGGCATATCCCTTGCCCTTGCTGATTCCGGTCACATCCACCCTGTCGCCCTCCGCGAAAACATCCGCCTTGAGCACATCGCCGACGTTCATTGATCCGGCGCCTTCCAGGCGAAATTCTTTAAGGTGTTTGCGCATGGTCACGCCGGCCTTGCTCAGGTGCCCTTTTTCGGGCTTGCTGAGCTTTTTTTCCGGTACTTCCTCGAATCCGAGCTGTACGGAAACGTAACCTTCTTTTTCAACTGTCTTCTTTTGTACTACTACGCACGGGCCTGCTTCAATAACAGTAACAGGTATGACCTTGCCCGTCTCGTCGAAGATCTGCGTCATACCGACTTTTTTGCCGATAATAGCTTTCTTCATGTGATTTATCCTCCTTACAGGTTATTGGTTGAATGCGGGGGCTGCCGTATCCAACATGACCCGCCCGCTCACGCAAGTTGCGGGCAAGGGTGAACGCTCTGTATTTATAATGGTATGCTGTTGTTCGCTTCGGCCTTAAAGTTTTATCTCTATTTCCACACCGGCCGGGAGATCCAGAGACATCAGAGCTTCTATAGTCTTCTGGGAGGGATTGAGGATGTCGATGAGCCTTTTGTGGGTTCTGCGCTCAAACTGCTCGCGGCTGTCCTTATATTTATGGACCGCGCGAAGCACCGTTACTACCTCTTTCTTGGTCGGCAGGGGGATGGGGCCCGAAACTCTCGCGTCAGTGCGCTTGGCGGTCTCGACTATCCGTTCCGCGCTCTGATCTATGAGCTGGTGATCATACGCCTTAAGTCTGATTCTAATCATTTTTTTGTTGCCGGATGCCATTGTGTATCCTCCTTCGTATGGTGAGTGTTACATACGCGATAATTTTTCGTACACTATGCCGTGCGTATCATTTCGCTCCATAAATCTAACCGGCGTAAACCGGCTTTCTCCTGGACGCGTCGATATACTTTTCCGCATCCCGGCAGGAAGCGGATCGGCATACAGCGTGTGCAAAAAACTCAAGCCGCCCGATTTATCGGACATACTCCGCGGAAGTTACCTCAAACACTTGAGCAATCTCCCGTTTCATCGCATTTTGGGCCTGTTTGACCCTTCGCCCATTTAGGCGCTTGGGTATAATATCAAAAACAAAAATCGATGTCAATAGTTTTCTTACGCTTAAATACAAATTTTCTTCGGTGATCCGTACATATTCGCTCCTCCGCTCTCCGATAATACGTAAAGCTCACCGTATCCCGAAGAAAGTCTTCCCGTTATTAAGCGTCTGTGCAGCCGCTTCCTCAATCGAGATTCCTCTGTATGCGGAAAGTGCGGCGCATATATGCTTAAGATTCCTTGAATCGTTGCGCGTGCCTCTTACCGGTACCGGTGACATATACGGGCTGTCCGTCTCTATCATTATCCTGTCCGACGGCAGCGATGCTGCAATCTCCGGGGCACGCCTGGCGTTTTTAAATGTAATCGAGCCGGTAAAGGAAATATACCAGCCCAGCGACACAAGCTCAAGCGCCGTCTCGAGACTCCCGGAAAAACAATGAAAAACACCGCGCAGGCCCGGAAACGCGCGAACCGCGCTCAGAGAGTCCGCGTGTGCCTCCCTGTTGTGGAATATTACGGGGAGGTCATAAGAGCGGGCGAGCTCGAGCTGTTTGTAAAGAGCCTCTTTCTGCTGTTCTCTCGGGCTGAAATCATAATGATAATCAAGTCCCACCTCGCCGAGCGCGACACAGCGCGGCATACGCAGGAGCTTTTCTATAGAGCCGAGCTCTTCATCGGTTGCCTTTGAGGCCTCGTGCGGATGTATGCCCGCGGCGGCGTATATATATGGATACTTCCCGGCAAGCCGCATGGCAATGCCCGAAGTCTCCGCGTCCTGACCGGGGTTTACCACAAGCTCCACTCCCGCGCCGGGCAGGGCCATGAGAACCGAATCCCTGTCTTCGGAAAAGCTTTCGTCATCGTAATGAGCGTGCGTGTCAAAGTACATATCATCGTCCTCCGGTACCGTCTTTAAAAATGTAGGTTTAATTGGCAGACCTGATTGTCGTTGCGAGCTTTGTAATATCGTTGTATATTTACCTTATATAGATATTGAAGGTGAAAATATGTTGATGTTATGAAATATAATTACCAGTCTCAACGCTCACAATAGAAAACGTTTTATTAATCAT
>Ga0123335_1002478_pt1 | contig 27511 bp, 19 predicted proteins | sample BiotimSIPDNA_2_FD_89707 | JGI IMG/M metagenome (GOLD analysis project Ga0123335, IMG submission 89707) | Anaerobic biogas reactor microbial communites from Washington, USA - Biogas_R2 time_0 SIP DNA | ecosystem: Engineered > Bioreactor > Anaerobic > Unclassified | place: Washington, USA...
GAGGAATGTTATTCTACCGATTGTTGCAGCAAGCGGTGCAAATACGAGCCGTAACTTACAAAGAACTGGCAAATTAACATGAAAACGAGGAAAAACCAGGTGTATTTAAGTGGATACCCCGCTACCATAATTTGAGCATATTCCAAAGATTTATGTTAGTAAGGATGTATTCTAAATGATGTGATAAATTTTTATTGTACAGGTTTTAATTTTAGTATCTGATTTCAAAACATTTTCGAAAATAGTTATTGATGGCTTTAAAAAACGAAAATGTAGTTTGATTAAACATTAGTTTTGGTATTTATAAGGCAATTTATATATTACCAGAATCAGACGATTTCTTTACGCAATCTGCTTTGAGGATATTGGTATAAGGTGTTTATGTCTGCGCTTGGCCGTATCGTTGGCAGGTATGACCTTAACAGTATAAGCCTTTTCTTAGCCGGAGCCGTTATGCAGATTGCCGTCAACTGATGGTATCCATTTAGGTTTTAATTCAAATCAAAAATTTTGTATTGGAGTGTGCTAATAATGAATGTTGCTACAATGCTGACTGGATCGCGGATTGTTATTGCTCCTGTCTTTGCATACTTTTTTATAACAGGTTATCAAAATAATAGCATTGGATTGATCTGGGTCGCTGCTGCTCTGGCAATATTGATAGAAATTACAGATCTTTTTGATGGCAGAATCGCAAGAGGGAGAAATGAAGTAACTGATTTCGGAAAAGTGTTTGATCCTGTTGCTGATAGCGTGTCCCGTCTGACAATTTTTATTTCATTTATGGTTTCAGGAATAATCCCTTTATGGATGTATCTTTTATTTTTTTATAGAGATGCATTTATGCAGTTGCTGAGAATTATTTGTGCAAGTTCCGGAGTGGTACTTGCTGCCAGAAAGTCTGGGAAAGCAAAAGCTGTATTACAAGGTGCAGGTGCTTTTTGTGTGATATTTGTTGTTATACTTGAACTTTATAATATCCCGTTACCAGAATCAATACTTGGATACCATTTAGGGTTTTGGATTTTATTAATTCCAGCTATCTTTACACTTTTATCTGTTTTTGATTACATTATTCCAAACAGAACACTAATTGAGAAAATGATGAGAACCAATAGATAAATACTAAATAAAAGTAAAACCATACACCTGATACACTATTACCTGAAACCAGGCATATTTTTTTTGATAATAATGAAAAAAGGGTAAGTGTGGGGGAGGGGCGTATTTATACAATGCTAAACGTATCCTTTCTAAGGATTTTAGATCAATGTTTTGTGTTCTGGATCGAGTATTTTTTTAACATTGCAAAAATCGAACGTGTTAGCAAAACAACACGTAAAAGAGAGACTTGTGTTTATTTGGCTACAACACTCATTCTGGTATAAATCGTGAAATTTCTGGATTTATTATTAAAAAAATCTTTACTATCCCGATTTTAAAAAATAATCATACCATAGGCAACAATTTATTAAAGTGCCATTATTTCTTATCAGATGTTTCTGAAGTGGCGGCGAATTGAATATCGTGGAAATATTTATACCTTTTATTGAGTGCTAAAAGATCTTCATGAGAACCTTTTTCGATTATGGAGCCGTTTTCAAGAACGAGAATCATATCTGCATTACGAATTGTAGATAAACGATGTGCAACAATCAAAGCGGTTCTGTTTTCTATTAAATTATTAATTGCAGCTTGAACAAGTTGTTCTGATTCAGTATCCAGTGCAGAAGTCGCCTCGTCCAGAATGAGTACAGGGGGATTACGAAGCAATGCTCGTGCAATCGAAATTCTCTGACGTTGTCCACCCGAAAGCATGACTCCCCTCTCTCCAATAATTGTATTAAGACCTTCAGGAAGTTTTTCGATAAATTCCCATGCATTTGCAGCATAAGCAGCTTGTGTAACCATTTCAACGGATGCAACTGGGAACCCGTAGGCGATATTATTGAAGATTGTTTCATTGAACAGAACTGTTTCCTGAGATACAATACCGAACAGGTTTCTCAAACCAGCTATATCCATTCTCCCAATGTCTTTGCCATCAATTAAAATTGATCCGTGCTTAATATCGTAAAAACGAGGCAGAAGATCGAGGATGGTACTTTTACCAGCACCACTTGAACCTACCAAAGCAACAATAGAGCCTTTTTTGATCGTAAAACTAAGGTTATTTAGAACAATCTCACTGCATTGTGGATATGAGAATGTAACATTTTTTATTTCTATGGAATTCTCAAATTTTGGTAACGGTTTAGATTCCAGAAGATTGCCAAGAGGTTCAGTTGGTGAATCAAGGAGAGAAAAAACCCTTTCTGCGGCTGCAAAACCCCGTTGAAGAGTATTGTTTATATTTGTTAGAGTTTTCAGGGGAGTAAATGTAGAAAAGAGAAAAATCAGAAAACGAACGAAATCCTCAGCACCAAAACCACCTTTGGTAAGCACCTGGCTCCCACCATACCATAAAAGAATTATAACAACAACAACTCCAAGAATTTCTGTTAGTGGACTTGAGATTGCTCCGATACTTGTTGAACGATATGAATGATGAATAAATTTCTGGTTTTCTTTTTTAAATTTTTCTGTTTCTATCTCATTCATATTGAACATTTTAACGGCACGTATTCCGCTAATTGTTTCATGAAGAATAGATAAAAGGCCAGCCATATATTCAAGTACGCGCTTACTTCTTCGGCGGACTACTTTTCCAATCTGTGCGATCAAGAATCCAAGTAAAGGAAAAATAACAAAAATTGCCAGAGTTAGACGAATATTAATGATGAATAATGTGGTGATAAAAAAGAGCACCCGCATTGGTTCAATAAACAGTTTGTCAAATGTACCTGTCATTGAAGCATTTATATTTGAAACATCATTCAGAATAAGGGATATTATATTACCGGATTTGGTTTTATCGTAATAGGGTACCGGTAATTTCATGGCATGTGCAAAAAGCTGATTGCGCATGTCCCGGACAATTTTCAAATTTATTTTTGCCATTACCAGTGTTTTAAGGTATACAAGAATATTTTTTGCGAGAAAAGTGGAAGCCATAAGCACGCATACAATTTTTAATGAATCAATAGGTTCGGGGCGTCGAATAAGCTGATATGTCCAATATTTCAGAATTTCATTTAAATTTTCTAAATTGAAATCAGGTATTTCGGTATTTAATGGAGACGTGTCAAAAAGGGTTTGGACAAGGCTCGCACCAAACCATAATGAAAGGGCTTCAAAAATAACAACAAGAAATGAAAGAAAAATAGAGAATAAGACCAACGGCCAGTACGTGGTCAGATATCTCAACATTCTTTTATACAAAGAAAAACTATGCATTGGTAAAATTAAACAATATAGCGTTAGGCATGTTGTGTCTTGGTTGTTTCTTCATCCCAGATCAGAATTGAACCACAATTCTGACATAATATAAGTTTCGTACCACGTTTAATCTCGTTATATAACTGGGGCTCAAGGATTTTGAAGCAAATAGTACAATTCTTAGAATTTGAAATGAGACTGATTGCACGTCTGTTTTTTCGTTTTTTTCGAATTAGTTCGTAGGTACGGTATACAGATTTTCCGATTTTCGGAACAATATCTTCGCGTTCTTTCATTATTTCTGAAATATTTGAATCAATTAATTCAATTTTGGCTTTTAAGTCTTTGATTTGTGGTCCATTTTCATTTAGAATTTTGTCATATTCAGCACTGGTTTCATTTTTGGTAGTATTCAGCATTTCTGATTCATGTTCAAGGTTTTTTTTACGAATGACTGCACTATTTATCATATTTTTTTGTGCTTCAATTTCTGCATGAACAGCATCATATTCGCGATTCGTTTTAATTGAACTTAATCTACTCTGACTTTTTTCAAGTAGTGCGCGGTTGTTATTAATCTGCTCATCTATTTTTCCTGTTTCGTTTTCTATTTCCTCAAGTTTTTTAATCGTGCTTTCTAATTTCGAGCCAATATCGTCAATTTCTTTTTGTAATTCTATCACTTTAGAAGGGAATTTTTCCTGAGCCATTTCCTGTTCATATATACGAAGATCAATTTCCTGCAATTTTATTAAGTATTCCAAATCCTGAATCATACACCCTCCATATACCTGAAATAAAAAAAGCACCTCCGAAGGGGTGCTTTTATTTTAAGAGTTACTTTGCAGACCTGATTTTCTTAGCCAAACTTTATAGGTTTGCAAAATACCTCCTGATAACAAAAATGTAAAAAATGGGCCCACTAGGACTCGAACCTAGGACAAACGGATTATGAGTCCGCTACTCTAACCAACTGAGTTATGGGCCCTCAAAGGTATGCATAAAATAATTCAAGAATGTGGTAGATAGCAATACCAAGATTATCAAAAATATATCATTTTTTAATAATGTCCGAATGATGTGGTTAATGTGGAATCAAATGATTATGCACATAATACCAGAGGGGGGAGGGTGATCAATCGTTTAGACTCTGCGATAACGGTATTGTCGCAGCAGAAAGGGACTTCGGTTGGGTATGAAAGGTACTCTTCCGGATCGGTTTTATCAAATATTTTCTCTGTCTCTGGTAAATATAATTTGACAATGCAGTGTTATTTCAATCTTTAGAGATTATTAATAGGCCGTTTTTTAAACATCGATTCTAAAAACGGCCTATATTCTTTAATACGAAAGGACATAGCTATTTAAACTTTATCGAAAAATTTTCAAGGCATTGATAGAGTACGCTTTACCGATTTGGTTCTGGTATCATATTCCAGAAAAATACCTGCCGTTCGTTGCTGTCTGCCTGTTTTAGCTGTCAGGCGTGGGTTGATACGTCCTCTGATATCTACTATATGTACAGAATTTTTAATTGAAATATTTTGTTTTACAAAATTATACTTTTTGGAGTTTTGGTACTTATTTAGGACGTTTACGGTAATTGTGAGTTCTTGTGGAGGTAAAAATACTTGCGAAAAATCATCAGAAACACAAGCTGTAGCAACTATTTGGCCATCTGAATCAAATGTTGCGTTGTTAGGTAAGAGAGTACTCTGCTTAGTCCAGAAAAAACTGGCTATTTTATTATTATCTGATTCTATAAAAGCGGCCTGAATTGTTTCCCGTTTAATTCGTTCCATGGATAAAATACCAAAATTAACCAGCCAGTCGAGTTCTTTTTGTATGCACTCACTGAACAGAAACTGTCCTTCAGTTAGTGCCTGTTCGTCAATAGTAAACCTGAGTACGTTGGGATATAGTTTTTGATTGCCGGAAAGAATAATTTCAACCATGACAGAAGGGCTGTAATGGCTTTTAAAGGAATATGTGTTAGTGCAATTTGAAGAATCTGTATTGTTGCACCCTGACTGTTGAAAAAAATAATTAGTTCCTTCTTCTCCATATTCCTCGATAACACTGATATCAACAGATTCATCATCGTTTAATAGAATGCCAAAAACATTTTGAGGTCCGAGACATGCATTTGCAATTGCAGGAATAATTGTAAGAATAAATAAAGCTGTAAAAGATTGTTTCATAATACACTCTCCTTTTTTAATGTGATGGGTTCGAAACATTTGTTTATTCAATACTATAATGTGTGAGAATTATAGATTGAACACTTTTTTTATATATTGTTTAAATCTTTTCAAAATAAATTCAAAGTCAGAATAGAATGGTTTTTTGATTTATTCATAATATACTGTTGCACTGGTTCATTTATACGCGACCTGAATCTAAATTAAACGATTCCCTTAGGGAGTTTCTTTCGTAGGCATTGGTACTTAAAGAATTTAGAATTATGAATTATAGAAAGTGTCAAAAATAATTTCCGAAATACCTATATTTTTGAGAGGTATTTACTATTTATTATTGAATGCATCGAAAATGTCTACTGTTCATTTCGGAAATTAATAATGCCATTCCCTATAAATCAGACGCTCTACTATGCATGTTTGGTTAAATTTTGTATATAGACTATACCCGGCAAATATGTCTTGGGTAGACATATTTTTGTTTGTCTTCAAATTTATCTTTAGTTCAGTTTAGAATATTGGGTTTAAGCAATCCCCGACAGAGTTGGGTTTCGGAATCGGAGTCGGTATCAATTCTGAATTCATAACTTCTCAACCGCAATTCAATTTACAGGAAATATGGATTTTTATTTTTATTAACACAGTTTGATTGATTCAATACGATTACGACGACAATACCACAATTGGCCAGGCGGATATAGCTTTCAATGGCATAGACCTTTTTTTGCGGTAGTCACGGTTCGAGCAGTTCATAGTAAACTACTCGTTTCTATACAGGAGGAAATGATTATGATTACGTAATACCAAATCCGGGTTTTATCAAAGTCAAAATGTATTGCCAATATAGGCCTAAAAACTCGTGTAATGGAATCGTTCTAAGATTGTATTTAAAACAGCTCTTCAATTTGCACATGAATTGGAGCAAACTGAAGAGCTAATGAAAGAAAAATAATCAGGTTGCAAATAAGAAACTATCTCTTACTGGCATCCTGGGCCGTTCATCCAATTAGTAAATTCGATCCTAACGGAACAGGTTTGATCATTTTTAGATCTGATACGAAAATACATGTATCCGCCTTCCCGTGGAGTGCAAACATTATTAATCTGTGCACCATTACCAAAAAGATTAGCGCATCTGTCTTCACAATCTGATCTGTTCTGATCAAGAACCCCATACCATTCTACAATTACTGAGTCATTAGTTCCATTGTTACGAACTGAGAACATCGTTCCATTGAGATAATCATCGTTATGCACCCTGATACAAATACCTTCTGGTGTTGCGTTATAATTTCCCCAATGCTGATAGTAGTATCCGTTGCAGTTAATCATTATAGGATTATCACAGGGGTCCTGAGGTTCTTGTGAACCCATGTAAAGACTTACTGATGGGTCACCATAAAGATTGAATACAAGCCAGTTCATCCACATGGAAGCAGAGGTGGGATTGATACTGCTCTTCAAATTGTTAAGAGCTTCTCCGGAAGCGAATTCATCTGTTATCATATTATTAACATAAGCGTATGCCATCCCGCCAATTGATGGAGAGTTGGTAAAATCTGATTGTCCTATATAGTACCAACTGACTCTTGTTGCTCCTACGGTACCTACTGCACCATTCACTAAAAGTGTATAGGAAAGATTTGCAGGGTTTTCGGGATATGAATTTAAACAGCTTGCCTGAAATGTCAGTGATGGAAAAGTATCATTAAGCATTGCAGCATAAGTATTATTCATTACGCTTGATGCAGATGTTTGAGAACCGTGCGTAAGCCAGGCTGTTATTCCTGTTGGAGAAAGATTCCATCCGTTTTTTACATTATCATATGTACAAGGAGTTGATTCAGGAACAGGAATTAATCCATAGTTTTCTTCGTATATTCTGTAACTGTTCCAATCACCTTTTGGAGTTAAAATCAAATCTTTAATATTTTCACCTAATTGATAAGATGGAGTCGACGAGTCCATCGGTTTCATGGGTAAAAGTGCTCTTCGGCGCCATTGGATATCGTTTATTGGAGCGTTTTCGTAGGCAATTATCTTCGATAAAATGTGGTCGAGATTATTGATGCCATTATAAACAGGTATACGACCTAAATAGAGATCACAAAAACGTTCGGCACCACCCAATCCGTAATCGTTATGGTAATCGCCATAAATGTTATCATTATTAAGATCCCAGTTTCCGGTTAATTCTGCATAATACATATCGGTAGGAGCTTCTCTATATGTACTATAACTATATCGGGGCCAGGTCATCTTCATTGGCACATTTCCGGTGTCGGGGTTCGGATTTCCAATCAGAAGAACGTGCTCAATATTCTTTGGAATATAATTTGATTGCAGCCAGGATCTGAGGTTTTCTGCAGCAATATCCCCAGTGCTCCCACCCCAGTCAGATTCTGTTACAATGTATACATTATAACCAAGATTCTGTTTTGATGAGATAAAATCGCTTAATTTATTTGACATATTTACGATCTGATCAGTAGTAATTATCGCATATCCAGGTAAGCTATCTGAGGATATCCCAGAATCATTACCGCTTTTAGGCTCCTTGTAATTTGACCGGTATTCAGGAGCTATGTCTTCGAAGTTGATAAAGCTGTCCTTGAACATGCTACCCCATTTTTCAGAAATATTATCTATGAAGATTGAACTGCCTGGAATAGAAGCATCTTTGGTTTTTTCATCAAAAGTTAATACAATATTCGCCGACTCAAGCATACGAAGTTGCTTTGTAACCGGATTAAATTGATATGGGGATATTATGACTTCAACAACTTTCCATAATCGCATATGACCTGATAAAGTATACCGGATAAATGATTCAGGAAAAAATTTATCTTTTGAATAGATATCCATGTCAAGCCCGTTGACTATGTTAGAATCGTCAGAATGAATTTTGTTCGCAGACGAGGACGGAACGGCTGGAGGTGTAGGTGCTATTTCCCATTTCCCGTCAATGTCCTTTATTGTGCTATCTGTGATTTTGGCTTTTAATGAATTAAGATCTGCAAATGGCGGCAGAAGTATTTTAATTGATTGCATAGGCAGCATTGGTTCACCTGTTTTACCATGGACTGCATACTTCCCGAAAACACCTTTGCCATCAGCGTCCCTTGATACTGGACATTTAATTTCAGGAAGAGATAAAGTCATCTCTCCACTTTTCCTTTCTGCAGAAGATAAAAATATAGAAATCAGAACTACAAAAACAATACGTAAAAAGCAGCATCTAACGAAAAATTTTGACATAACATATCCTTTTCGTATTAATTGATAGGTAAATAAAGTGTCTTTACCTGCCCCATTTTTTAGTATGAAATGACTGCAGGATTAAATAAAAATAAAGAAAAGGGTCATTGGTTAATAGTCGTTACCTCCTTTCTCGACTTTACATGTCAATGTATTAAAGGAAGATGCTTCGAAGTATCTGTCATATGTTTTTACGCATAAAAATTAAAAAAACAAAGGCTCAAGTACTTTAAGTCTGTTATAAATGTACCGGGATCTGATAGTACCGTCTTACTTAATAGTATGGGAAATAGAAAAGATTGAAGTCATGTTGGATGTCCTTTTTGTGTGTTGATTATGATATTTATTTATAAAATATACATCTGCTCATAAAAAAGCAATTTATATTTATAAAATAAATAAATAGATATTGATATTACTAACATAAAAAGATTGCCTTTAGTGATGACTGGTAGGTCTTGTCTAAATAATACTTTTCTTTACGCAGTCATTTTCTCAGTTTGTTGCTAATTACTAACTACCAATCCTGTAGAAAGAAAGAGCTCACGGTGCTTTTTATTGCAGTGATTTTGTATAAAGGCTGTCTTTTCTGGGGTTCACCGATGACATAACCAGTAAAATCAAAACCTTATGAGGGCTAAATGAAGTTGATTTGGCTAACTTGGTATTTCCAATCCTCTATTATAAAATGACATCAATTATAGTGATAACATTATTTTACTATGAATGACTGAATTATATTAACGGGGCTAATCATTACCTAACAGATCAAAACAATTTATGTCAATGAAATCATTTGTTGGTGGTCGAATTAATGGTAATGATATGCAGGAGAAGATAACTGGTTAATGAAAAATTGTCATTATATTGTTGATGAGGTAGAAAAACCATTATATTTAAAATCAATATAATCTAATGGGCAGTTATCATATATGCATAAAATTATAATTATTACAGGTTTCTTGTTATTCAGTGCTTCAGGAAATAATTTAATAAACAGCAAAGAGAGTAATCTGTTAATTGGAAATATTCGGAATCAGACAATGGAACGAGAGTTTGATAATCTTGGTTCAGCGTTGAACAGAATGTTAAGTGAACAAGAATATTTTTTAAAATCGATTTTTGACTCCGATCTCCAAGTTGAATCTTTCCCTGATGAATCAGTACTTGTAGAAGCAAGAAAAATGAAAATAGATTATGTAATATGGGGTGAAATAGACTCTTGCAATTATGGTTTCAGTATTACACTAATAGTTTTAAGCATGTCGGGGGGTAAAACTGCACATATAAATGTGATAGCCGGCAGGAATGATAAAGAAACCGAAATAGCAGAAATTCTAAGCTCAAAGCTTTTACTTTGGTTTAACCGGACCGAAATGGTGCAGCTTATCATCTCAACATCTCCTTCAAGTGCTTCAATTCTCATGGATAACAATGAATTAGGTTTAACTCCCTATGAAGGAATGGTAAACCCTGGAACTTACAGTTTGAAATTAATAAAAAAGCCATATGTACCAATCGAAATACCAGTAAGTTTTATCAGTGGTAATACATATCAATATGATTTTACTCTAATAGCTGCAGAAAACAGAATAAATAAACGTTCTGTTTTAAAATGGCTTGGTTTATCTTTACTGCTTACTGCTGGAGGCGGTACAGCACACTATTTTCAGCAGCATGCGATAGAGGAATACAGGAAGGCAAAACCCGGGGCTGATTTTGATCTCCTTTATAATAAAGCTCTTGTATGGAATGTTACAAGAAATATTTTATGGATTTCAGCAGGTCTTTCTTTCGGAAGAATGATTTTTAAAATAGTTTTTTAATGGTATTGTAATGTATGCTTGAAATATTAAATTGTCAGTTCATTTTATTGACGTGAATAAAAAAAATTATTAATGTATTTATTTGTGATAACCTCGGATATGTCTGAAAGTAGTTAAATTGTAAATATAATACTGTAAGCTAAGTCAAACGATAAAAACGCAGTTTTATAGACTTTTACGCCATCACTTTGCAAAGGGATCGATTTTTATTTTTTTTGGATTGTTTTCTAGTTATGTTTTGAATAAAAAAAACAGCTCGACAACATGCAATTATGGACTAATGCTCTAGCAGGTTCCGATTTCAGGCATATTTACTGATTTTATTGAGCTGTAAATGTTTTGAATTGAAAAGATATGTGGGTTGTGGATAAATTAAGGGCAAAAATGTTTTTTGTGTATTTGTCGGGATCTGTAATCCTTTTTCTAGTCTGTTTGCCTCGTGATAACGTGTATGATCCTGCAAATCCTGACTTTAAAATGTCTGAATTTTCGTGCGTTATCTATTTTCGGGATAGTATAAACCTGGAAAAAATTGAAAATGCAAGGATAATATACAGATATATGCAAATCGAAGATACAACTGATATTATTGATGATAGCAAAGTAAATATCACCATAAAAGATAATGTAGCAGAAAACAGGGTAACTGTTGAAATCCTGCAGATTTATTCTCCAAATTACTTTACGGTTGGTCCGTTTAATGTGACACTTTCAAAAGAGGGCAGGGATACAACAGTTTTGTTGGTAGATAAAACTCCTTTTCCTGTAAAATGGGATACCGGGTATTCTTACTCAGATACAGAATCAATACTGTTAACATGGTATAAAAGCAATGCCGATTCATTTTTGTGTTATCGCTTGACTCGACACAATTTGATGCATGATTATTATGATACAATTGCAGTAATTGATAGCAGAGAAGACAGTGTATTTATTGATACAAACATTGTTGAAAATAATAAATATCGATATTTTGTTGAGGTAGTATTGAAAGATGGTATAAAAAGTTCTGGTGATGCACTTTATATTACAGCTCTTAATAAAGCACCTGTTAGTTCGGAAATACTGGAATTAAAAGGGGACTTCTTTATCTATTTGCGGCTGATCTGGGAAAAGAATTCCGATGCTGATTTTTTAAGGTATACAGTATACAGAAGCACAGATACCGAGAGCTTTGATTCAGTTTATTCAACAACCGATAGAAATGATACAATGTGGCTTGATACAACTATCAATGAATCAGCAGTTCGTTATTATTATTATATATCGACAGTTGATTCAGGGCTTCTGGAATCAAACGGGAAAATCATTTCTGGGATAAATAGAATAACAGTAGAACAGGATCTTGTTTATATACATAAAGGTTCTTTTATCATGGGGCGCAATGGTTCAACTGTTCCAATAAATGAACAACCTCAGCGTGAAGTTGTGCTTTCATCTTATCTTATTGATCGCCATGAAGTCACTGTAGAAAGGTATATAAGATTTCTGAATGATGGAAATGCTGAAAATTATAATGATAGTATGGCTAATATTGGTATAATCCGTAACGGATCTGTTTTCAGTGTGGATTCTTTAGATGCTCATTATCCAATCGCTTGGATCTCATGGAGTGATGCCGATAAATTCTGCAAATGGGCTGGTGGAAAATTGCCGACAGAAGCCCAATGGGAAAAAGCTGCACGCGGTAGTGATCTACGTATCTATCCCTGGGGTGATGATTTCTACATGGATCAAACACCTCCTGTTTTTAAGCTTGCAAATTATGTCGCGGGGTACAATTCAATAAATGAATCTGGTTTTGATTTTGATGGTGCACAATTACATGCAACTATTGGCAATTACTATCTTGGTCGCTCTCCCTATGGACTTTTTGATATGGCAGGAAATGTAAGTGAATGGTGTAACGATTGGTATTCCAGTAATCCACCTGTTAAAACAACTGATCCTGAGGGACCAGAATTCGGGATGTGGAAAAGTTACAGAGGTGGAGGCTTTAAAAATTATCCAGAAGAGCTGACTTCAACTTACAGAAATAGAGCTGATCCGAATTCCCGAAAACACGATCTTGGATGCAGATGTATTTACGATCCCAAATAGCTGTTTGTTTTGTAATATCAATAAATGCTGACACAAAATCTGTTTATTTAAATATTCGGAATCGTTATAGTTTTGAATTAAACAAAATATAATTATATGCAGACTGTTTTGGATAAAAAGCCTCGAAAAATTTTGAACGAGTATGATGACTGGGATCTTGTACGGAGTTTCTGTAATGGTGATAATGAATGTTATACAGAGTTAGTCAGACGTCATTATGAATTGGTTGTAAATATGAGTTATCGTTTTTTTTTAGATATGCAGATAGCCCGGGATAATGCACAGGAGGTTTTTTTAAAAGTATTCCACGAAATTGGAAATATAAAACCGGGTAAGCAGCCTTTTGTTCATTGGTTGTGTCGTGTAACATCCAATAATTGTCGTTCGATATACAGAAAAAGAAACAGCGAAATCAGGTCGATTGAGAGAGGAAAAGTTGATTTCTGGCATGAAGAAAAGTGTAATAACTGGTTAGAGTCAAATCTGGATAATGAAACAGATGAATCTATCAGATTGGTAAATGAAGCACTTAAAAAAATATGCAAGGATGATCGCATGATTCTTATACTTACATATATTGCTGAATTAAAAACCCGAGAAATCGCAAAGATTGAGGGGATTCCAGAATATACGGTAAGAAGAAAAATCAAACGAGCTGAAAAGAAATTGCATAAACTGGTAACTCAAATTGCATTGGAAAAGTGTCGTGAATAATAAACCCGAGATAAAAAAAATACTTCAAAAGGGATTTACCCGTTTGGAAATCAACCAGCAAATGGTTGTTGAAGCGGCCAATGAGATACTTGGATATGCCAAAACGGTGAAAAAAAAAGATTTAAGAATTTATAAAATTCAGTTCAGGCCAAACCGCTTTTATGCTATGGCTGCATCAATAATATTATGTCTGATTTCCATTTTGTGGATCTCAACTTTAATTGGAAAAGCTGATAAAAATGATAAAGAAAATATTTATGCCGGTCATATTGATAAATGTAATAAATCTGAAAAATTTGTGATACTATCGGTTGCAGGGGATAGCAGCTTAATATCTAAAAAGAACAGAGATACTCAGGAAGAAATCTCTACAGGCAAAGAATCACAATTGTTGTTAGCAATTGGTTCTCGTACAAGGACAATTTTATATGAAAATACATCAATAAATATTAGTAATTCAGACTCCGAAAAAACCTCAATTATTCTGAATAATGGATTACTATCTGTTGATATCGCCTCCGGAAAAAAAGACACTGTATCAGTTATAACATCTTATGGTAATTTTACACATATTGGTACCAGGTTTTCTGTATATGTTGACTCTCATAACGGAGCCGTCCTTAAGGTATACGATGGGATAGTTAAGGTGGAGGATAAATCAGGGACTGAAATCATCGTTAAAAAAAACCATATGTGGCATAGTGAAAACAGCAAGGATATTTTGAACTTTCAGCCAGGAACTGAGGAATATCAAATCGATAATGTGTTTTTAAACAACAAAATAAACAATCGATTAATCTGGAATCAGGGTAACTATATTGACAACAATAGCAAGAAGAAAGCAAAAGTTCTTAAAGAAAAGTCTGTAAGTAAAAAGTGTAATAATTATTCCGGGTGTAACCTCGAAAATGTTAAAATTGAAAAAACCATATCAGATTTATTGGCAGCAACCAATTATGAATACTTGAAGGAAATTGTCAGAAAAATAGAAAATCCTGAAATTATTAACAGCGTATATCGTTTACTGAAAGATGAAGCAAAACGTAAATGTGATATTTTCAGATATAATGAAGCAGCTGAGATTATGAAAATAATTATTTATAATTATCGTTTCAGAGAAAGTCAAAGGGAAGATACATGGATGCAATACTATTTATTGCATAAAAAATATCTAAATGCCTCTGCAGAAAAAAAACTGGAATTAACACAAGAGTTTATTAATCTGTTTCCTGTGAGCAATATCGGTGATGATATGGCATCAGAAACTATCCATCTGCAATTAATGTCAAGGAATTACAGTGAAGCAGTAAACTCTATGAAAACTTTCATCAGGAAATACCAAAAAAGTTCCAAATGTGAATACTTCAGTTATTTGTTAGCAAGTACAATCAGAGAACAATTTAAAAATCACAAAGAGGCTTTGAAATTATATCAGGATTATGTGTTATCATATCCGTATGGAAGATATGAAGAAGATGCGTTTTATTGGATTATACAGCTCAGTTTTTTTGAAGGTGATAAAAGGATGTCTTTAAAATACAAAGATATTTATATGGAGAGATATTCAAAGGGAAAATGGAGTAAGGAGCTTGAATCATTGAAGCTTGTGAGTTCTGATTAATCTTTGTATATAGCCAAAAATCGAATAGCTGAACAGTGTTAAGTTTATTTATGGAGCAAAAAAAGCGTTTCCTCAAGAAGTATTGTTAAGCTTGTAAGTCTAAAACTTGTCTGTTACCAGGTATTCCAAACGCTAAGCACGATTCAAAGAAACATGTAGAATAAAGGTTGTGTTTTTTGTCGTGGAAGCTTGTTTCGGGCATATGAAATCTATCTAAAATCCTCAAATGTTGACCTGTTACTTGGTTTCATTCTTAATCATTCAAAATTTGTTCATCATATTACTTCTGTGTTGAAATCCATGCGCAAAGCATATACAATTTGATCTGTTTTACTTAAAGCACTTTCAGATTTTCTCTGTATTATCCCTCTATTGATCATAAATGGGATATTAAGCAATGTCATTTAAGGACACAATTATGAACAAGTATTCACTTTTGAGGAATAATCGGACAGTACTACTATGCCTGGTTCTTGTGTTATCGTTTTTTAATTTGTATTCGGCAGATGGAAACGGAATGCAAAGTTCTGTACCTGAAGAAGATATTGAGTATCTTGATTATTTACTTACATTAAAGATAACATCGGGATCATTTCTGGATTTAAAACATGAAAATTCACCTGTCAGTATGACAATAATCACCAGAGATATGATTAAACTTTCAGGAGCCAGGAATATGTCAGAATTGTTGGAGATTTATGTTCCAGGCTTTCAGTATATGTTTAATAAATGGAATGGGACATTATGGGGGCTCAGAGGAGTTACAAATGATCGAAATACGAAAATTATTTATCTGATAAACGGGCATAAGATGAACACTCAGGCCAGGGATGGTTTTCAGGGTGAAACTGTGTTAGGGCTTATGAAAGATATTGAACGGATAGAAGTGTTAAGAGGTCCGGCAGGTTTGGTTTACGGTTCTGGTGCAATAGCAGGAATAGTGAATGTAATTACAAAAAAGGCCACTGAAAACAAGTTAGAGATAAGCACAAATTTTGGAACAACAGGATTGCAGGAATATGAAGCGAATATATATGCAATTTTCCCTGAATCGGATCAAAACATATCAATTTCTGCTGGTTTCCGAAAAGCTGATGGCTTAAATCCCCACCAATCGAGAATCTATGGACTGGCTTCATGGCCATATCCTGCAAATAATGTATTATACAAAAATGGTATTCAATCTGATGGCAGCTATGGATCGACTGATGGCGATTGGAAAATTGCAGGTCAATGGGGAATAAAGGATTTCAATTTATACTTCCGGATTACGCGACAAAAAGAGAGTGCCGGTGGCTGGTTCATTCTTGATCCCTGGCCGGAACATCAGTCAAATCCTGAACCGGATTTCGAATCAAGGTTTGTTGAAGGACGATATACTACATATGATGAGTGGGATGGAACAGAAACATGGAGAAGTAATAGAAGACAATATATATCTGATAATGTAATGATTAATGGCAGGTATGATTACCGTTTGGGTATGAATGAATTAATCTTTGATTTAGCTTATGATCGAAATACGACCAGGGCTGGTACAGAAAAAAAAATTGGATACGAATCAGACTATTATTCAAACCGGGTTGGTTATATTGAAGAAACTTTTGGGGAGTCTAGAATAACTGCCAGTGCAATGTATCAACTTAAATCTGTGCCTGGTTTTCAGTTTTCTTCTGGAATAGAGTACCGGCTGGACATGATAGGTGAAGACATGTACGGCAAAAATGAAAAAGGAGAATTGCCAGGCCATCCTGTTGTTGACAATGTTGACTATAACACAATTTCATTATTTGGAGAGGGCCTTTATGATATCAATAACCATTTTGGAATACATTTTGGAGGTCGTCTGGATTTTCATACACGGGCTTTTATGGCAAATCCAAAACTTGCCTTAATTTACAAACCATCACAGAATCATTCTGTTAAAATAATTTGTCAATCCTAATCAAATAATGGAAGTGCAGATAATTACGAGTACAATCGACATCATTACATGGACGATGGAACATTAAGGGATGAACCCTATTTTGAACGGCCTTATGCAGTTCCATCGACAACAACAGATCTGCTTCAGCCGGCACAGCCACTTGATACACTTCATAAACTCAAGCCTGAAAAAGTACTGTCAGCGGAACTGGCGTATGCAGGTAAATTCTTTGAGAAACTTACGCTGACACCTTCTTTATCATATGGATATGTCAAAGACCTTTTTGGTTGGTCACAGAAACTTTTCAGAGTTATAAATGCTGGAAGTTATCAATATGTAAATTTTGACATGGATACAAAATACGAAACAAAAATTATAACAATAGGCGCTAACCACACATTTGGACGGCCTGTCAATACAGACGTGAAAGAACAGGGGCGAAGTTACAAAATACATACATTGGATACCAATGATGTTTTCTACGACTCGGTATTAATTGATGGAGAGTGGTACTATAAACCAGTACCGGATGGTGAGATGATTAATTTTGATGTAAATCTTATCAGAGATGGAGTTACACTGGATGGGGAAAATTTTCTTAATCTAAACACACATATTACAAAGGTTTATATAAATTTGAATATAGGTAAAATCGCTGCATTACATACAAATTTACGGTTATTCTGGGGGTTGTGGGGCAGAAACGAATTATATGATAAAGACAGTGGGTATAATTACTGGAATATCGCTGATAGAAGAGAGGAACTCGGGTTGATAAGCTATCTTAAGAAAAGTGTGTCAAAAAAGTGGAATGCAAGTTTACATCTATATTTACCACGCGATGTTGAGGTTTCCTTTTTCGCATTTGATATTCTGGGAATAGACAGGCCTGGAAAAGAGAGAATGGAAAAATATACAATCAACACTTTGCGCTGGCAACAAATGGCAGATCATTCACAAAAAGATCTTTATTCAACGGATCAAAGTACTTTTGGTGTCAGGATCGTCAAGTTTTTTTGAAGTAACCGGTTGAGGTAAAAATGTATATGGGTATTGTAGAAAAATATGAAGATATCCGGATCCTTACAATTGAGGATGAAGATCTGCTTCGTGAATATGTTTGTGACTACCTTGAAGATATGGGTTTTTTAACATTGCAGGCATCTAATGGTCGTGAAGGAGTTGAAAAAATTCGTACAGAAAAGCCAGACCTGGTACTTACAGATTTGCGAATGCCGGAAATGAACGGGCTTGATGTGCTTTCGATAATGCAGAAAGAATTCTCGTCAATTCCTGTTATTGTAATATCCGGTACTGGTTCTCTTTCGGATGTTATTCAGAGTTTAAAGTTTGGAGCCTGGGATTATATTCTCAAACCGATTCATGACTACAGTGTCCTTGAATTATCGGTTAACAGGGTTCTTGAACGGAAAAATTTGATAGATGAGAACACGCGTTATCGGGAGCATCTTGAAGAAGAGGTTATAAAACGTACACAGGAACTTGAAAAAAGTATACAAAAGTTCAAAAAGTTGTTTAACCTGGCAGGTGATGCAATCTTTATTCATGAACCAGACGGTAAAATCATTGATATGAACGAACAGGCTGTTTATTATCTTGGATTTACCCGAGAACAATTATCCAATATGAAAATGGAAGAGCTCTTTACAAAATCCGATGCAATTGATTTTAAGCATCAAATGGGAGAATTACTGGATAAACAAAAAACCATGTATGAATCGGTACACAAGAATAGCAAGGGTGAACTTGTTCCTGTAGAAGTAAATGCCTGTCTGATTACAATGGAGCAATCACCGGTAATATTATCGGTGTGCAGAGACATATCTGAACGGAAGAAAGCAGAAAAAGAGAAAAAAAAGCTGGAAAAACAGATCGTAACTGCCCAGAAAATGGAGTGTATGGGCATGTTGGCAAGTGGTATCGCTCATGACTTTAATAATATCTTATCAGGTTTAAATGGGTATACAGCACTACTGCGTTCCAAAATGCAGGCTGGCAGCAGTGAATCAGAATATATTAAAAACATTAACAACATAATTAAAATGGGACAGGATATAACTCGGCGGATTACTACTTTTGTCAGAAAAGAAAGAGAAGATCTGGTTTCTGTTGATATTCACAAGGTACTTTCAGATACAGAAGCTTTATTGAAACCCGGATGCAAGGGAATAAAAATAGTTGTGGAATTCAATGCCGACAAGACAATTGTTCTTGGAGATTATAGCCAGTTACAGAATATGTTTTTAAATTTGGGTATTAATTCACGTGATGCAATGCCAAAAGGTGGAATTCTTAGTTTTTCAACCTTTAATGAAACTGTATTTAAAGAATCAAATCAAATACAAATTATTGCAATCAACGTATCCGATACAGGAATTGGAATGACAAAGGATACCCTGTCAAAAATATTTGATCCGCTTTTCACCACAAAAGAACGTGGAAAAGGAACCGGGTTAGGTTTGTCAAGTGTACTTTATTGCGTCAAAAATCTTCATGGTGAAATTAATGTAGAAAGTGAACTGAACCATGGAACATCTTTCCAGATAAAATTGCCGTTGCTGTCTGATACAAGCAATGATTGTGGCAGCTAAGGTTGAATAATGTACAGAAATCATTTACTTGACATGATGGTTTTCAAGGCTTATAATGCAGTTTTAATTTTGCTGTTTATATTTTCAAACAGTTTATCACAGATAGAAGAGTTGCCGTTAAAGGCACTTTTTCTGGAAGCTGCAATCAGGTTTGTAACATGGCCTGAGGTGTCGGATACGATAAAGGATATCAAAACAGGTGATCAATTCATAATAGGTGTTTTCAGTAATGATAAATTCGTACCTTATGTGGAAAAGACATTCGCTCAGAAAAAAGTAAAGGGGAGGGATGTCAGGATCATACACATCGAATCTATTGATAAAATACCTTTATGTGACATGATTATTCTTCCGGGAAAAAAGAAAAAAAATATATCAGAAATTATCAGAACTATCAGGGGTAAACCGGTTTTAACTATTAGCAGTAATGTTGAAATGGCTCAAAATGGTGTGGTTTTATGTATTGTTACCGAAAAAGGTAAAATCCGTTGTTACATAAATGAAAAAGAGGCTTCATTGTCAAAACTGAAAATAAGTCATCATCTGTTACAGAAATCAGAAATAGTTCAGACAACAGAGGGAGAATGATATTTAAAATGAGAGTTTCTCTCAAAAATCAGCTCATAATTATTATTCTTGCTGTTACATTGTTTTCAACAATACTGGCTTTTTCTTTCAGCTTGGTTTATGATTACAAAAATTCATACAATGAATTAAAAAACAGCATGGGAGTCATGGCACAATTAATTGCCGAAAGTGTCAAATCACCGCTTTTGTTCAATGATACCTCGGGGGCTGATGAACTGTTATCGTTTTTTAATTCAATGCCTATTGTACAGCAAGTTTTAGTTCTGGACTCTTTAGACAATGAATTCACTTCTTTTGTAAGGCACCAATATGACTATGACAAAGAAAAATTATCAGACCTTTATGACAACAGCTATTTTGACCGTAATGGATTACACATAACAAAACCAGTTGTGCAGGAAAACAAGTTTTTTGGAAAGCTTGTCATGAATGTCTCAACAGAAAAAATAAAGAAAAAACAGAATATTACTGTAACCATTTTCGTTTTTGTTTTCTTGACAATAATGTTTATTTCATATCTGATAGCATTGAAACTGCAGCAAATAATTTCAAAACCTGTTCTTGAACTCAAGGATGTTGCTGAATATATAACACATGAAGCAGACTATTCGGTTGTAATTCAACAAACAAGCCAAAATGAGATAGGTTTGTTGCAGGCAAGTTTTAATAGTATGGTACTGGAGCTTGACAAAAACATTAAATCTTTAAGGCACGAAATTGAAGACAGGAAACGGTCACAACAAGAAGCACACAATCTCAGGGCTTATCTAAAGAACATGATAGATGCTATCTCATCTGTAATAATTGCAGTTGATTCCGGTTGGTTGATTAGACAAGTAAATCAGGAAGCGATTAATTTTTTTTCGCGGTCGAGTGAGGATGAACTGCTTCATAAACCTGTGACAGAGATAATTACCTTCTTAGACGAAGAAGAGCATTTACGCAACTGCCTGAGGGATAGATTGCCAAGAAATTTCCAGGTAAACTACAATAAAAATGAAAACAATCAATTGAGCCTCAATGTATCTGTTTATCCGTTGTCTCAGGATCAAAATTCTGGAATAGTTATTTTAATTGATGACGTGACAGAGAAGACTCATATGGAAAATATGTTGATACAAAATGAGAAAATGATGTCTCTTGGAGGGTTGGCTGCCGGAATGGCACACGAAATAAATAATCCGCTGGGGATTATCAGTCAGGGTGTACAGAACATAATGCGGCGTGTATCATTGGAACAACAACGAAACAGAGACATTGCCGTCGAATTGGATATTAATCTCGATTCACTTTACCAGTATCTTGTAAATCAGAAAATCATCCGTTATTTGGAAGGGATTTTATCTGCATCGAAACGGGCGAGTGAAATCGTTTCGAATATGTTACAGTTCAGCAGAATGAGTAATCAATCGAAAGATTATAAAAACATTTGTGAAGTTATTGATCAAACGATAGAATTGGCCCGCAATGAGTATGAATTAAAGAAAAAATTTGATTTTCGACAAATCAAAATTATAAAAGATTATGATCCTAGATTACCCAATTTATACTGTAATGTAACTGAAATCCAGCAAGTTATACTTAATTTGCTTAAAAATGCAGCTCATGCCCTTTATGACAAAAACGATGAAGGTTTTGTTCCCGAGATTTCGATCAGGATAAAAAACGTTATCAAACATGTTCAGATTGAAATTGAAGATAATGGTCCAGGTATTCCGCAAGAATTGAAAAAAAGGGTATTTGAACCATTTTTTACAACAAAAGAGGTTGGAATAGGAACCGGTCTCGGTCTTTCAGTTTCATATTTCATAATTACAAAGAACCATTCAGGGACAATTGATTTTGAATCGCGAGCGGGAGAAGGTACTCGTTTTATAATTCGTATTCCATTTAGCTCATGAGAAACTGCTGTTGGAGATTCGGGTGATTTCGTTTTCAAAAACAGTTATCTGGTTTTTTAAATTATTTATTTCCGTTTCTATCAGTGCAAAGGATTTCTTTTGCCTGCAATATGATTCCAGGTTGGCTGCAGATTCTGATAACGCGAATGCACAGATGTTTGCAGCACCACCCTTAATCGCATGTGCTTCGTTGGCTATATCGTTTAAACAGTTTTCCTGAAATAACTGGCAAATCCTGACGATTTGACTATCTAGTATTTTTGTAAATTTCCTAAGCAGTTCCTGAAGTAGCTCCTTGTCTGAATCAAATTCCTTGAGGGCTTGTTCATAATTGAAAACTGCTGATTTATCGAAATTAAATATATCATTAGCTGCAGTATCTGGTTCATTTATAGTCGGGCCAGATTCAGATTCTTTAAAATAAATGTCAGCAATCTCGATCAGCTTTTCAGGTGTAAGCAAGAGTTTGCTGATCACTGTATTCATACCTGATTCAATACACATACTGATTTGATCTTTGTCATCGTATCCTGTAACACCTATGATAATAATTTTATTACAGTTTGGGAGAGACCTTATGTTTCTTGTAGTTTCCAGTCCATCCATTTCGGGCATATTTATATCCATAAGAATAAAATTTACGGGATGTTTATTTATAATTTCCAGACATTGGACACCGTTTTCTGCAGTCAGTGTTTCAGCGCCAGCCTGTTGGGCAAAAATTGTATGCAGTTCTATGTTTAATGGGTAATCATCTACAATGAGAACTGTTTTTCCGGTAAGATTCGACATGAATATAAACTTTTAGGTTTCAGTTAATTGTTTTTATACTTATCAAGTACATCAATGAATTGTTGTTCACGTTTTAAAAATGCCTCAACGACAACAGGATCAAAATGTTTCCCTTTTTCAGAAATAATAATTGATTTAGCCATATCATGTGGCATGGCACTTTTGTATACCCGTTTACTGACCAGTGCATCATATACATCGGCTAAAGCAACTATTCGTGCCGAAATAGGGATATTTTTATTACTGATACCTGAGGGGTAACCACTTCCATCAAATTTTTCATGATGATATAATGCAATCTCTGAGCTCATTTTGAGGTATTCAGCTTTTGGGTATTTATCACAGGCTGCCTTTAAGGCTGTATAGCCGATCGTTGTATGTTGTTTCATTATTGAAAACTCTTTTTCATCCAAACGACCTGGTTTTAAAAGAACAAAATCCGGTATTCCGATTTTTCCAATATCATGGAGAGGACTTGTCATAAATATGTTATCAATAAAAAAAGGAGTTAATCCTTCATCCTTATTGTCTCTTTCAATCTGTTTAGCCAGTATTTTTGAGTAATGTCTTATCCTTTCCAGGTGAAATCCTGTATCGGTATCACGTTCTTCGGCCAGACGGGCCATGGCAAAAATAACAAGGTCTCTGCTTTCAAATGAGAGAATCCTCTGTGCGGCTTTAATGCGTACGGAAAGAACTTCTTTAATAAAGGGTTTACTGAGAAAATCATCAGCACCAGCTTCGATGCCACTTACAAGATGTTCTGTGTCGTTTTGAGAAGTAATCATTATAGTGTAGCTGAACTGGTTTCCCTGGAGCCGCTTGATTTCTTTAACGAGTTCATATCCTGACATCTCCGGCATGACCCAGTCTGTTATTACCATTCGTGGCCTGTATTGGAGCCATAATTCAAGACCTTCTTTGCCATTACTTGCTACAAGTGTTTCATAGCCAAGGGATTTTACGAGTTTATCAAGCTTTATTCTGCTGATCAGTTCATCATCTACTATAAGTACTTTCATATTTTAACCTGCGATGTGGTTTATTACAGATATGGCTCTGAAAATTCTTTTTTGTGCTTATTACCTGAATGAAGACGATTTAGTCATCGTGAAATCTAAAAACCGAATCAAATGTAAGAGAATAAACCTGGTATCTAAATTCACTAATAAACTCAAATGATGAAAAGATCGTCGAATTTAGATAATAATTATCACAATATGAAATATTATAGTAAAGAGCAGTCAAAATCCATATGTTTTTTTCTGTTTTGATATAAACCCGGTTTAAAGACAAATTGTTACGAAAATTATAAGCAGGTAAATTGAATATTCAGTTTTTTACTATGCCGAATAGTGATGATTAAGAGTTTTTTTGGTCTGATTATTGAAGCATAAAAAAAGGCCTTTATACAATTTGTATCAATGATTTTAAGAAAAAATCGTAGTAAATCTATAATATTTGGGTTTAGTGAATTGAATTCAGGGTGCGAATCACTTATTTTGTTCTGAATTTATCCACCTTTGTGTCTCTTTTGCGAGGATGGCGGAACTGGTAGACGCGCCAGACTTAGGATCTGGTGGGGCAACCTGTGGGGGTTCGAGTCCCCCTTCTCGCACCATGGCGGAAGTACATTTAATAATTGTCAAATTGAAAATCGAATCAGGAGGTTACAACCTTTGAAAGCAACTGTTTCTGAACCGGAAACCTGGAAACGGGTTATTGATATCGAAGTACCACAGGAAGAGATAGAGGGTGCATTCGATCAGAAGCTCAAAAAATACAAAAATGAAATTAAAATGCCGGGTTTCCGTCCTGGAAAAGTACCGGTATCATTGATTAAGCAGCGTTTTGGTGCTTCAATACGAGCTGAGGTGGTTGAAGACTTTGTGCAGAAATCATTTCGGGAAACATGTGAAACGAACCAGATTTTTCCGGTGTCGCAACCAAAGGTAAATAGTATTCAGGATGAAGAGAATGCACCTTTAATTTTTCAAATAGAAACTCAGGTAGACCCGAAAATCGAAATCAAAGGTTATAACAAACTGAAAGTCAAAGCGGCTCCTAAAAAAATAAAAGATAGTGATGTAGATCAGGTGATTGAGGAACTCAGAGAAAAACTTGCTGAATTCAAGGATGTTGATCGCCCTGCAAAAAAAGGAGATTATATCCGACTTGAATATCAGAAAATTATCATTGATGGGCAAGAACGTACAGATTTTAAAAATCCAGATTACCCTGTAGAACTTGGGGGTGAAGGTCGTGTTAAAGATTTTGATAAGGGATTATTGGGCCATAGTGCCGGTGAAAGTGTTGATTTGAACATCAAATTTCCAAAAGATTATCCTGATGTTGATGCTGCCGGGAAAAACGCTGAGTTTACCATAAAAATCAACTCTGTTCAGGAAAAATTACTTCCGGAAGTCAATGATGAGTTTTTGAAGAAAATCGGTGAAGTTGAAAGTGTAGAAGCTTTGAGAGAACAGATTTTCAAGAATCTGGAACAAGAAGAACAAAATAAAGCTAAGAGTGATGCGTATAATAAAGCAATAGATGTTCTGATAAAAGAGAACCCTTTTGAAGTTCCGCCTGCACGTGTAGATCAGTATTTAGATTATATGCAGCAGGAAACCCAAAAATATCAACGACCAGGTATGCCCGCTATGACACGCCAGGAGGTTGAAGAACAATATCATGATGTTGCAATAAGATATATTAAAAGACAGAGAATTATCGATTATATTGCTTCAAAAGAAAAAATCAAACCAACTAAGGAAGAAGTCGATAATGAAATCCGAAGAGTTGCAGAAATGTATAATCAACAGTTTGATAATATTAAACAGGTTTTTCGTCAAAATGGTACGACTTTGAGGATCCGTGATGATATTAAGGAACGAAAAACACTAGATTATTTAATTGGAGAGTGGGAGCCTCCAGCAAAAAGTGAGTAATTTTTAATCATGTAATAATATTAAAAATTATTTTTAAAGTGCTTTTTTTAATCCCGAACCGTTTCCTGTAAGAATTAATTTATACAGGAAAATTAATGCAGATTAGTATATAATAATACAGAAGAAAGGAATAAGAAATGCCTCTCATTCCGATGGTAATTGAACAAACCGGGCGCGGTGAACGTTCTTTTGACATTTACTCGCGTCTTTTGAAAGAGCGTATAATTTTTCTTGGATCAGAAATTGATGATGTAACAGCTGATCTTGTTATGGCACAGTTGATTTTTCTTGAATATGAGGATCCAGAAAAAGATATAACGATTTACATAAATTCACCTGGAGGCGTGGTGTCATCCGGACTTGCCATATATGACACAATTCAATACATCAAACCGGATGTATCTACAATATGTATTGGTCAGGCTGCAAGCATGGGTGCAATTTTACTGGCAGCAGGAACAAAAGGCAAACGATTTGCTCTACCCCATTCTCGCATTATGCTTCATCAGCCTATTGGTGGAGCTGGTGGACAGGCTGCAGATATTGCAATTCATGCTAAAGAAATTGTCAGGGTGAAGAATACATTGAATGAAATTATTCAAAAACATTCAGGGCAGAATATTGAAGTAATAGCACGGGATACAGACCGTAACTTTTACATGACTGCCGCAGAGGGAAAAGCCTACGGGCTTATTGATGAAATTTTGACTGTAAGGGAATAATAGTATATGCCAAATAGACCCCGATATCCGGGAATAAAATGTTCGTTTTGTGGAAAAGGTCCTGATGAAGTCGGGAAACTGATTACAGGGCCATCTGTACATATTTGCAATGAATGTGTCGAGATGTGTAATGAAATACTGAGGGAAGAACATTCATCAGTTCCTGGTGATCTCAGTATTAATACTCTTCCAACTCCTCGTGAGATGAAAGAGTTTATGGATCAGTATGTGGTCGGACAAAATGATGTAAAAAAAGGTGTTTCAGTTGCAGCTTATAACCATTTTAAACGGATACTTTCACGATCACAAAATGATAATGATGGTATAGAGATTGAAAAAGCCAATATATTGATGATAGGGCCAACTGGTACCGGAAAAACACTGATTGCGCAATCTCTGGCAAAAATGTTGAAGGTGCCTTTTACTATTGTTGATGCAACTATTTTTACTGAAGCTGGATATGTTGGTGAAGATGTTGAAAATATGTTGGTACGGCTTCTTCAAGCTTCCAATTATGATGTTGCAAAAGCTGAAAAAGGTATAATCTATGTTGATGAGTTTGATAAAATTACACGCAAATCTGCTAATCCGTCCATTACACGTGATGTGTCGGGTGAAGGTGTTCAGCAGGCTATGTTGAAAATCCTGGAAGGTACTGTTTCGAGCATCCCGCCTAAAGGTGGACGGAAACATCCTGAGCAGAATCTTATTCAAGTTAACACTCGTGACATCCTTTTTATATGCGGTGGCGCTTTTGAAGGAATTGATAAAATCATTGAGGCGCGTATAGGTGAAAGCAGAATGGGGTTTAATGCAGAGATAAAACGTAAAAATAATGATAAAATCGGAGATATCCTTCGTAAAACCGAACCTGATGACCTTATCAGGTATGGGTTGATACCCGAAATCGTGGGACGTCTTCCTACTGTGCTGGGTCTTGATGAGCTTGATGAGGAAGCTTTAATGGAAATTTTGACAAAACC
>Ga0123335_1002480_pt1 | contig 27506 bp, 23 predicted proteins | sample BiotimSIPDNA_2_FD_89707 | JGI IMG/M metagenome (GOLD analysis project Ga0123335, IMG submission 89707) | Anaerobic biogas reactor microbial communites from Washington, USA - Biogas_R2 time_0 SIP DNA | ecosystem: Engineered > Bioreactor > Anaerobic > Unclassified | place: Washington, USA...
ACATGGAACCGCTTCTATCCAGGATGAATACCAATTCGGTTAAGTCTTTTTTCATGTTGATGATCCTCCTTTGCTGTTATGATTTAAGGATATCAACTTTGCTTTTTTTATTGGTCGCCTGGCGGGCGACATTTTCTCTGGCGGGCGACATTTTCTGCATAAAAAAACTGGATGCTGTGATCCAGTCATCCAGGCATGGAAAGGGGGAATCAAGCCCCCAGCAATACCTGATCGTAAAAAAAGAGGGCTTCATTTATCTGGTTGATGTTATAATTACCATCATTTATAAAATATTCGATGATGACATCAAATTTACTGCTGCGGGATAGGGCATATCCGGCTTTGCCCAGCAGGTCCCGGGTCTGATCCAGATTCAGTTCCAGGGCAATGGCAAAGGCTATGGCTGTAACCTTACTGGGATTATAGTTATTATTGCTGCGGATTTTGGAAAATAGTCTTCTGTCGACATTGGCTCTTTTATAGGTTTCGACATCTGTCATGTTCTTTTCATCGATGAGACGCAGGAGCATGGCGGAAAAGGTCTCATCCAGGCGTTCCACAATATCCTCCAGTTTCTCTGCCTGGTAATCAGAATATAACTCCTGGACATGCACCAGATGGGATGTGGCTTTCTTGAACCTTCCCCGGGCTACAGGGGCTTCGAAGAAATCCAGATGCCTGTCTTTTTCTCCGGCCAGGCGTTCTTCCACATAATTATCATCAATGAATTTTTCTATGGCGGTAAATAATTTTTCACTTAAGGTGAAGGCTTTCTTATCGAACACGGTCAGGTAGACCATCATTTCATTTTCCAGCAAAAATTCGCTGATAGCGGCAATGGCGATCTTCAGGGCCTGGTCACTGGGATAACCATAGATCCCTGCTGAAATCAGGGGAAAGGCGATTGATTGCAATTTATGCTCTTTGGCCAGTGTCAGGGAATTGCTGTAGCTGTTATGCAGGAGGCGGGCTTCATCTGCCTGACCTCCCTGCCAGACGGGGCCCGGGGTATGGATGATGTATTTAGCCGGCAGGTTAAAACCGCTGGTGATAACTGCTTCCCCGGTTTTGCAGCCGCCGATGCGGTCGCATTCTGCCTGTAACTGTGCGGCTCCGGCAGCGGAAAATATGGCGCCACAGACCCCGCCGCCTTTTTTCAATGCAGTATTGGCCGCGTTGACGATCACGTCTACTTTCATCCTGGTTATATCCTGGCGAACTATCTGCAGCGGCATAATAAATCTCTCCCTTCCCTGGTACTATCCCTGCTGATGGCGGGTCTGGCAGGTCTATTCCTCCAGATATAATTTGCAGTTATGTACTCCGTCATCATAGTGAATACCTGCTGCTGTGCCTGCGCTGTCGAAAACCACCATTCCCGTTAATTCTCTGGTGTCAGGACTGCTTCCGGCCGCTAAATAGAAATCCTGCTCCCGATAAATAATCTTGAAGGTTTCCGGCATATTGGCAGAGTACTGCATAATATCCAGGGGTTCAAATGTTTTTGCGTTCTGGCCGCTGATCCCCTTGATGCTTATTTTGGTTATGTCAAGGGCCTTATCCGTTTTTGACCCGTCTATGCCCAGGGTTATCCCCTCATAATTGCTGTAAGCCACTTTGTGTTTGGGGATGGCAGCAGCAACCCCAAAGCCATCCGAGAAGTCCACCCGGTAAAAGGTCCCCCGCATCTGCTGGACTATGCCCTGGGTCGTAACAGACACTGCCGGCCGGGTCCTGCCGGTATAGCGGACTTCATTATATTCCACCCCATTGATGTATTTGGCGGCATACTCTTTGTAAGGGGGGATAGCTTCATACCCTCCCGGGCGCCATTCGATGATATTGTCCCGGCTGATGAGGATCAGCTGCGGTTCCCCCACCCAAACCACATTGTATCCCAGGCTGGCGGATAAAAACCGGAGAGGTATCAGGGTCCGTCCGTCGATTATGCTGGCGGGGACATCTAAAATTTGTTCCTGACCATTTACCAGGGCTGATTTTTGCCCGATAGTAAAGGAAACGGCATGCTGATTGTCATATCCGACGGCGGTCCCGGCGGCCTCATTCCAGGCTACCTGCAGGCCGAAGCGTTCGAAAATAGCACGCATGGGGACCAGGGTGCGCCCCTCTATTATTCGGGGGGCCACATCAAATTTCACCGGTTTTTCATCGATGATAACCCTTATAGCCGTGGATTTTTGATAATCGATATTTTCAAACAGCCGGTCCTTTACCGGTTTGGGTTCGGGTAAAAGAGATGTTTTCCCGCTAGTTTGCGCCAGGAGTACAGTAAAATGCAGCTCATCGATCCCCGGGTCAAAACTTTTTAATTCCAGCCCGGCGGGGTCGGCCAGATGGGATGAAATGATATATGCATAGACTTTACCTTCATAGTCCAGCCTTACATAGACCCTTTCACTGCCGGCCACCTGCTGCCAGGAATTTTGCAGGCATTGATTCAAAAATGATATCCGGTCTTTATCGGTAAGCTTTTGATAGTTTTCAAAACTGTTCTGGTCTGCAGCAGTAAGGATCATCATGGCTTCATCAGCATTTATACCATAGGAATCAGGGTATATACCATGTATGATCCGGCTTTTTACCTGGATAATTCCGGATGGTTCGGCCTGTACTGATGAAGGGACAACTGCCATGAAAACCATTAAGGCCAAAATCAGCCAAATTGCCCCGTTTTTTTTATACATAACCTTCTCCCCCACTGGATTGCAACTAAAATTCCCGGCCTTTTCTGCCGGGTTAACTATAATCCCTTTAATTCTCTTTTCTTTATATTCTGCAAATATGGCATTATTTCCTGCCTGCTGTTTTTCTACTGTAGTGCGAAACTTCCCACGAATCTATTTTCCTTAGCTTGAATAGATATCTGATTAAAAAAGGGCTGCTGGCATTATGCCAGTAGCCCGTAGTTTTTGTCGTTTTAAAAGTCTTGCATTTAGCCCAGGGCCTGCAATGCTTTCTTGTCAGCTTTACCGACGGCAGTCCGGGGCAAGGCTTCCATGAATTCTATCTGGGTCGGCACTTTATAGGGTGCCAGTGATTCCCGGCAAAAAGCGATGATTTCTTCCGCACTCACGGTTACATCAGGTTTTAAAACCACAAAGGCTTTAACCGTCTCACCCCGTTTGGGATCCGGGACCCCTATTACGGCAGCTTCCACAATATTGGGATTGGCAAACAGTACTTCTTCAACGTCCCGGGGGTAAACATTAAACCCGCTGCAGATGATGATGTCTTTCTTGCGGTCCACGATGAAGACGAAACCTTCTTCATCAATATAACCGATATCGCCGGTGTATAGCCAGCCGCCGCGGATGGCCGCTGCAGTCTCTTCCGGTTTCTGCCAGTATTCACTTATCACCTGGGGTCCCCGGGCTATTATTTCTCCAAATTCTCCCCGGGGCATTACTTTGGTACCGGTTTCGGCATCAACTATGAGCAGATCGGTATCATGCCAGACCAGGCCCACACTGCCATATTTACGATTCCCAAATGAATTGGCCGTGATTATATTTATTGTCTCTGATAATCCGTAACCTTCAATTATATGCCCGCCGGTCAGGCGCTCAAATTCTTTTAAGGTCTCCACCGCCAGGGGTGCGGAGCCAGAGAACATTCCTTTAAGTGAACTGATATCTGCATTGGCTATATCTGAGTGGTTTATCAAACCTATGATCATGGCCGGGACAGTAGCGAAGATATTAGGACTGTGTTTTTGTATGGCAGCCAGTAAATTGTCAGCATTGGGGACTGCCACCAGCACGATATTACCGCCGGCATAAAGATTAACACTGACATTGAAATTAAATCCATAGACATGGTGCAGGGGTATGGCTCCCAGACTGCGGTAATCTTCCCGGGCTACCACCTGAAAACCTTTGGAACTGACGGTGGATGTGCGGATGGCCTGGGACATTATCATGGCATTAGTCAATACACATCCTTTGGGGATGCCGGTGGTGCCGCCGGTGTATTGCAGTCTGGCTATATCCTCAGCAGTGACTTCAATGTCCGGCTCGGCATTGCTGGCATTGCCCATTAAATCATTTAAGTCATAGATCCCTTCGCCTTTCTCTATTTCTATGGGATTACTGGGTATCTGGAAACAGATCACCCTTTTCACCGGGGAATTCGGATCTTTCAGTAGTGTAATGGCATGAGCGGCAAACATGGCCATGACGATAATGGTTTCTGCGCCGCTGTCTGCCATCTGATGTTCCAGTTCAGGCAAAGTATAAAGGGGGTTGGTGGGGACTTCTATCATGCCGGTTTTAAATAATGCCTGCAGGGCCAGTACATACTGGGGTACATTGGGGGCCATGATTGCTACCCGGTCGCCTTTTTTCACTCCCAGGTCCAGCAGGGCATTGGCTATGCGGCGGCTGATGTCATTGCATACCTTATAGCCAAGGACGATATCGCCCATTAACAGATAGGGTTTTTCCGGCGTTTCTTCCGCCCATTTGTTAAACCACCATTTAGCCGGGTAAGGAGGATATTCAAAGTGGATGGGTGATTCCGGATCCAAACGAGATTCCCAGGTGTGACGCCAGTTTTTTACATCTTCATCGAAGTCTTTCAGCCAATTTTTGTCCATTAATACAACCTCCTCCAAATTAAATATTGCTATAATTTAACCTTTTTAGGGGTTTAGCCCCACATCCGCCTTAATCATTATTTCTTAAAACCATAGATCCTATCAGCGGTATCCTTGATGATATAATGGGTGCTCCATTCATATTCAAGACCCTCGGCCAGAGACATCCCCATACCTTTATTATAGAGATCCTTCATGGCCGTTATGGCTTCTCCGCTGTTTTTGATGATCTGCTCGGCAATAGCAATTGTTTCGTCTTTTAATTTATCCGCCGGGACAATTTTATTGATCAGTCCATATTCTCTGGCTTCTTCCGCATTAAAAGTCCGGCCGGTGAAAGATAATTCTTTAGCTCTCATCGCACCTACTATTCTGGGCAGATGCTGACTGAGCCCCCAACTGGGCCTTATCCCCCAGCGGGCATGAGTATCGGCAAATTTCGCTTCCTCGGAAGCTATCAGTATATCAAAGACCAATGTCAGCTCCAGACCGCCGGTCATACAAGGGCCATTTATCATCCCTATAACCGGTTTGGGACAATTGGAAATGGCCGTGACCAGACCCTGGCCGCAGGCATCTATTTCGCTGCCCACCTCACCATTCTCTATTTTAGCATCTCCCAGTGATTTTAAATCCATGCCGGCGCAAAAGGCCCTGCCGGCTCCGGTAACTACCACCACCCTTACGGCATCGTCTTTCCCGGCAGCTACTACGGCGTCCTTCCATTCATTTAACATCACTGCACTCAGTGCGTTCATTTTCTCCGGACGATTTAATGTGATCCAGGCAATATTATTGGATACTTCATACAAAATATCACTATAAGCCAACTTTCACACATCCTTTCTCATTTTAACCGACATATTGCTTCACTGTTAAGCAGCAATTCACATCATATAATTGTATATTAGCAGATTTTCAAAATTCTTGTCATAGATCCTTATTATAACTAAAAAGGCCATTAAACAGAGTGAAGTTAATATAACCCATCAGTGGAACCTTTTGGCCCGCTGACCAATAAAATGTATTAAGTAATGAAAGGAGGGTTGTAAATGTGCAGTGAAAATAATATTACCAGCCAACACCATCAGGGCTGCTTTTGCACCGTGATCTGCTTCAATCCCAGTCAGGATGCTTATATTGCAGAGTTTTACCCCCATACTAATTTTGGTGATAGTCCTTATCTGTATGTGAGTCAGTATGATTGCCTGCCACAGGTTTGCCCCTGCAATGATGATTACCGCAGTCTGCTGCAATTTGATCTGTGCAGTCTGGGATGTAATTATATTCCGCCCAATAGTGAGATCTGCTATGCCTATCTGGAATTAAGCATTTACCGTAATGAAGTACCAGTCCCTATTGAAGTCTGTCTGTATAATGTTGTGGCACCATGGGATGAGGGCAGTGTTACCTGGTGCAGTCAGCCGCCGATCCATTATTGCCCCGAATACTGCAGCACCGTCTGTCCGGGGGATTCCGACAAACTCTATTTTGATGTCTGTTCACTGGTCAAAGGATGGTATTCCGGCTGTATTGCCAATAATGGCCTGATGCTGATAGGCAATGAATTATTCAATAGTCTGGTGGGATTCTATAGTTCAGAATTTCCCAATAGTATGCTGCATCCCAAACTGGTCATAGGTTATATCCAGAAATGCTGTGTGCCTTTTTTCAATGGTGTCCCGAGCGCCGAGTAATCAGATGATGGACCAATTAGTGGGCAATCTATTTTTACTTCCTTTGTGGGCAATTTCGTCGGCAAGTGCTTTTTCACTACCTGCCCACCAAAAATACCGGGGCCATAAACCCCGGTATTGCTTACTTTATATGGTGGGCGCGGAGGGTTTCGAACCCACGGCTTCTACCGTGTGAAGGTAGCACTCTCCCACTGAGTTACGCGCCCGTTAAGTAATTATATCACTTTCGGTTTCTGAATAAAATAAGTACTGCCCCGGATTAATCTAAAACAAGGGGCTTCACCTTAAAAAAACTCCCTCCATAGCAGGAGGGAGTTTTCTCGGGAAGTCGATATCCCGGACTCTTTTAAATCAGCTTATTAATTCGCTGATAGTGGATGTTCGGAGGGCAGAAAGAGTACTGCTTCCTGTTTGGCAAGGTTTTCAGGCCATACAGTTACCAGGGTTCCATCAAAGTACTGGTTAATAAATGCACGGGCTTCGTAGTTCTGACCAGTGTGTGCATTGCCCAGCCAGGGGTCAGTCCAGGGTTTATCCGGGGTGGAGAATTTGGCCCCATGACCCATCAAACTATTTTCAGCTGGTACATTGGCATTTCTGATTGCTTCAGCTACAGATGCAGCGGTAAACTCACCGGATGCTTCGATAGCTGCTGGAACGATTTCATTGAAGAAAAGCATGGTCTGAGCAAACTGGCGATATTCAACATGATGATAGGGAGGTACGCCAAATTTGGCTGTCCAGCGTTTGACAAATTCATCAAAGATGGCAGCATATTCAGCGGAAAAACCATCAGTATTAGGATTACATGGTACCGGGTCAACCGTCATCAGGTAGTCAGCATCTTTGCCCACACCGTCAACGAATGCCTGGACACTATGTCCGCCGCTGTGAGTGATAAGGATGGGTACCTTAAGACCAAGTTCTTTGGCCTGGCGATTAAACAAAATACCATCGTTTACATAACCGGTCAACAGTAATACATCGGGTTTTGCAGCTTTGATCTTCAGGATGATACTGGAAAGGTCCACTGATTTAGCTGAATAAGCTTCATCAACGGCAACATTCATATTATATTTTTTTGCAGTGGCTCTATTGCCGTCAGCAACAGCAGCGCCGTAAGGTCCATCTTCATGTACAATAGCAACTACCAGGTCTTTGGCCTTTTTGCCTAATTTCGCTTCGATTTCAGCATCATTGCCCATGATAAATTCAACTGATTCTGCTCCCCAGGCAGATGCATTGGCTTCATTTCTGAATGTCCATTCATACCCTTTGAGAAGTAAGGCATCAGCTGCGCCGGACATTTCCCACAGGACAACTTGGTTTCTTTCAGCTACTTCACTGATGGCAGCAGCAATAGCTGATGAATAGGATCCCATCAATACCGGTACACTTTTACTGGTAATTAGTCGTTCTGCTTCAGAGGCACCTATGGCCGGATCACTTTGTGAATCAGCAAAATCGAAGGTAATCGGATATTTCCCCATTACTCCGCCCTTTTCATTGATCATTTCAATAGCCATCTGAATACCGTCATATTCCGCCTGACCCAGAGGTGCCTGAGGCCCGGTGACAGGTTCTACAACTCCCACATGGATCTTAATGTCCCCGGCGGCTTTGTCGCCGTCTGCCGCAGGTTGTTTTTCACATCCTACAACTGCTACTGCCATAAATACTACTAGCAATAAAATCCCGATAGTTTTTTTCATCTTCAAAGCATTTACCTCCTCTTTCATTTAGGCTATTCCCAGGTAAACCTGGCGCACATAGTCATTGTCCAACATGGATTGGCTGTCCTCGTGTAGTGCAATGCGCCCCCCTTCCAATAAATATCCCCTGGATGCAATTTTTAAGGATTGTTCAACAAACTGCTCCACGAAAAAAACCGTTATACCCCTTTCCTGCAGCTTCTGAATCAAATCAAAAACTTGTTCGACTATTAATGGCGCCAGACCCAATGAAGGCTCATCCAGCATCAATAATTTGGGCTGAGCCATTATGCCTCTGGCTATAGCACACATTTGCTGTTCCCCGCCGCTCATGGTTCCCGCCAGCTGTTTTCTGCGTTCGGCCAGCCGGGGCAGGGTTTCGTAAATCCATTCCAGGGTTTCTTTTTTACCTTCTTCCTTCCAGGCTGCAATTAACAGATTTTCCTCCACCGTCATTTTTCCAAATAGCTTTCTGCCCTCCGGGATCAGTACTACTCCTTTTTTGGGTCGATCCCAGGGATTGATTTTCAACAAATTATCTCCTAAAAAAGTGATCTTTCCAGATTTTGCTGGAACCAGACCGCAGATGGTTTTCATCAAAGTAGTTTTACCGGCGCCGTTGGGCCCAAGGAGGGTGACGATTTCTCCTTCTTTTACCTCTATATCAACGTCCCAGATTACCTGGGTATCCCCATATGATACGCTTAAGTTTTCGATTTTAAGCATCTTTTTTTGTCCCCCTTCCCAGATAAGCTTCAATGACCGCCGGATTCTCTGCTATTTCCCGGGGCAAACCTTCGGCAATTTTCTGGCCATGATCCAATACGATGATTCGGTCACTGATATTCATGATAACTCTCATGACATGTTCTACGATTACAATGGTCATGGTCTTTTTTAGCTCCCGGATCAGATCCATCATGTCATCCATTTCTTTGGGTTTGAGTCCGGTCATAACTTCGTCCAGTAATAGTATTTCGGGATTGGTGGCTAAAGCTTTGCCCAATTCCAGGCGTTTGCGTTCCAGGGTGGTCAGGTCAGCACCCAGTGTATTAGCTTTTTTATCCAGGCTGACTATTTTAAGGACCTCCTGGACCCGGGCCCGGGCATCCGCTACTCTTGCTGCTTTGGGCAGGCAGGCTACCAGAATATTATCGGCGATGGTCAGCCCCGGAAAAGGCTTGGCCACCTGAAAAGTTCTGGTTATCCCCAGATGACAGATCTTGTCCGGTGTCAGACCGTCAATTCTCTGATTCTTATAGGTAATGGAACCACTGTCAATGGGATAAAATCCGGTGATAAGGTTAAACACCGTTGATTTGCCAGCACCATTAGGTCCAATGATCCCTAATATTTCACCTTTATTAACATCGAAGGAAACATCATTGGTGGCCGTCAGCCCCCCAAAGCGTTTAACAATATTTTCTACCGCTAAAATTTTCTCAGCCATTTACAGCACCCCCTTTGAAGCCTGATTTTCCGGCCCGTCTTCTGTACTCTTTTGGGCTCTTTTGGCTCTTATGATTCCCGGCAGACTGGCGATCCCCTTCGGCAGGAAGATGATGCAAACCACCAGCAATATGCCGTATAGGAACAAATGCAGTCCCGGTATCTGTGCCCCCAGTGACATACGCAAAACTTCTGTCAGGGGTATCAAAAGAAATGCCCCGATGGTGGGACCAAAAAGTGTGCCGCTGCCGCCGATAACTGCTACCAGAGCCATATTGAGTGACAGAGTAAAACCGGCGATGGAATAAGGGTCAATATAGCGGAAATATTGTACATAAAAAGTTCCGCCGACTGCTACCATAAATGCACTGATACAAGCAGCTATGATCAGATTTTTATTAACAGAAATACCCAGAGCTGCTGCTGCATCTTCATCTTCGCGGATCGCTTCCAGGTAATATCTGGTTCTTTCCATTTTCCAGGTGATAAAAATTGCTGCCAGCCAGAAAACCAGAATAACCAGATAATAGGGTTCTTTGCTGTCAAACTGTAAATTGATAATCGAGTTTATTACGGTGGTTCCTTTGACATAGGGAAGTGACATCCCCAGAGAACCGCCGGTAAGATCGCGGCCGTATATCAAAAGATAGTGAACTATTTCTGCCACCGCTATACTGGCCAGGGTAAAGTATGGTCCGATCAAACCAAATCTGAAACTGGGGTACGCGATTAAAAGCATTACTACTACAGCAACTAATCCTCCTGCTATCATGCCTATCCAGGGGGTAAGGCCAAAGTGACTGAACAGGAGCAAACTGGTATAGGCGCCTACGGCTACAAAGGCAGCATGTCCCAGAGATAACCTTCCGGCATAACCGCACATCAGGTTCCAGCCGGTACCCATAAAAGCGTAAAACAGGGTTAATACCAAAATATGTTTGGCAAAGACAGTTAAAGGAAGGAAATAAACACCCAGCAGAACTAATGCCAGTATTCCCATTACTATCAGAGATTGTTTTTGCTTCATTATGTTTTTCACCCCTTCCTTCTATACTCGGGCACTCTTGCCCATAATCCCCTGAGGTCTTACGAACAGGATGACCAAAAAGATCAATAAGGAGAACACCTGGGCCAGTTCGGCACTGGCCATGACCCCGGCAAAGGATTCGATCAAACCAATGATCAGGCCTCCGATCAGTGCGCCGGTAAAACTGCCCAGTCCCCCTAAAACTACGATAATGAAAGCCATGGTGTTAAAATATAAGCCTACAGTGGGATAAACATAGAAAGTTGGTGTAAGGATCACCCCGGCCAGACCTACCAGAGCTATTCCGAAAGCAAAAGTCAATGTATAGATTCGATTAACATTTATCCCCATTAAGGTTGCCGCTTCTGTATCCTGGGAAACTGCCCTTATATGTGAACCTACTTTGGTTCGCATTAATACATAATACAGGATCAAAGCTACGGCAATACAAACGACAAAAGCCCAGGTCCGGCCGGCACTTAACATGATACCGGCAAATTCATAGCTTTTCCCTGTCAGGCTGGTTTCTATTGCTCTGAAATCTGATTTCCACAGCATTAAAGCCAGATTCTGCAGGACAAATCCCAGTCCGGCAGTGGCAATGATTGTATTTACTTCCGTTTCCGCTTTGCCCAGCAATGGTTTTATTATGAGGCGGAAAATCACAACACCAACCAGAATAAAGGCAGGAAATACAATCAAGGTTGCTACATAGGGGTCTATACCTTTTACAGTAAACAGAAAAAAGGTAGCATACATAGCCATCATCAGGAAATCGCCATGGGCCAGGTTGACTATTTTTATGACACCAAAGATCAGGTTTAACCCCACACTCACCAGTGCATATATGCCTCCCAGCAACAATCCGCTGATGATAATTTGCAAAATCATATCCATTCCCTTTTCACATCCATTCAATATATAGTTTTTCGTTTATTTCCCAACAAATACTGGCTTTCTTTTTTCCAGAAAAGCCCCCATGCCTTCCTTTTGGTCAAGGGTGGCAAAACATAATCCAAATAGCCCGGTTTCCACTGCCGCCCCCAGGTCATTATTGATCTGCATGCTGTGATTGATTTGCTGTTTGGCATAACGAACTGCTAAAGGAGCATTAGCGGCAATGGTTTCAGCCATTTTTACTGCCTCCTCCAGCAGGGCTTCAGGGGGATAGATTTCGTCTACCAGTCCGATGCGGTGAGCCTCCGCAGCTTTGATCCGCTGCCCGGTAAAAACCAGCTGTTTGGCTTTGCCTGCACCAACCAGCCTGGTCAATCTCTGGGTTCCGCCATATCCGGGGGTTATGCCCAGAGTCACTTCTGGCTGACCTAACTGGGCCTTCTCCGATGCCAGGCGAATATCGCAGGCCATGGCCAGTTCGCAGCCGCCGCCCAGAGCAAAGCCATTTACGGCAGCAATGATTGGTTTTTCCGTCATTTCAATCAACCGAAAGACCCGGTGTCCCAGGAGCCCCCAGTTTCGTCCGCCGGTTGCATCCAGTGGCTGCTGTGCTTCAATATCAGCCCCGGCAACAAAAGCTCGGTCCCCGCTGCCGGTAATGATCATAACTGCCGGTTCTTCCGCTGCGGCAAAATTCTGTACGGCGGCCTCGACTTCCAGCAAGGTTTTTTCGTTTAAGGCATTTAACACTTTGGGCCGATTGATATATAGTATTTGTACCTTGTGCCGATTTTCTATTAAGATGTTTTCATAAGGCATTACCTTCCCTCCCAATAATTATTCTCTGAGTTAATACAAATGCAAATAATATACCACCTGTTTTCTTATTACAGCAAAATTAGCAATAAAAAAAACTAAGCCTGCCTTTTAAGCTGTCGGGGCTCTTAAGGGCAGGGCTGTTTTTTTAACTTATTTAGCTTTTATTTTTTATTTCCTTATTTGACACAATAATGTGTCATTTCTTTCCCCTCCGCTTCATAAATGACTCAGGGTTCAATCCCTATTTTCCTCAATTGATATGTCATATTGTTTGGCCTTGCGCCAGATGGTAGCCTGACTGACCCCCAGAGCAGCAGCAGCTTTGCGGGTGGTTACATGCTCAGCCAGGGTCTGTTTGATGATTTCGGCTTCAAATTGCTGCATAGCATCTTTTAAAGTAAATTTTCCTGATTCTCCGGTGTTCCCAATGATTTTTCCTTCACCGGGTGTCGCCTGTCCCGGGGGTGTAATAGGATCTGCGTTTAAATGGATTTCCTGCGCCGGTCCCATTTTAATTTCGCTGATCAGAGCGCCAGGAGTGGTAACAAAAGCTTGTTCCAGCACATTGCGCAGTTCCCTTATATTCCCCGGCCACTCATATTCCAGCATGCCCTTGATAAGGTCCGGGTTGAATTGGCGATTTAAATTATACTTTTTATTCAGCATGCCAATAAAGTAGTCAATAAAAACCGGTATTTCTTCTTTGCGTTCCCTGAGAGGAGGAATACGTATCTGGATAACATTGAGCCGGTAATAAAGGTCTTCCCGGAACTGCCGATCTTTAACCATTTTCCACAGGTCACGATTGGTGGCAGTTATTAGGCGTACATCGATAGCAATGGGGGCTGATGCCCCAATGCGCATGATTTCATTTTCCTGGATGGCCCGCAGCAGTTTGGCTTGCAGATAAAAGGGCAATTCCGCAATTTCATCCAATAATAAAGTCCCCCCATCAGCCAGTTGAAATATCCCCATTTTCCCGCTTTTGCTGGCCCCGGTAAAAGCCCCGGGCTCATAACCGAACAATTCGGATTCCAGTAAATTATCAGGAATAGCGGCACAGTTCACGCTTATATAGGGTTTGTCGTCCCGCAGGCTGTTTCGGTGTATTTCCCGTGCCACGATTTCCTTGCCCACCCCTGATTCCCCGTTGATCAGCACCGTGGAATCTACCCGGGCTATCCTGTTTACCAGGTCTGCTATCTCTATCATTTTGGGTGATGCCACAATATAATCACCGGTTTTGTCCATTTGTATTTTCAACAGTTCATTTTGATAATGCTGGCTTAAGCTCTCAGCTTTTTTTATTTCATTCTTCAGGCGGTTTAGTTCAGTTATATCCCTGCCATTGGTAACTACCCCGGTGAGTTCGCCGGTTTCAGCAAATATCGGATTGCCGGTCACCAGAACCGTTTTGCCGCTTTTTAGAGTCTGGGTCAATGTAATAGTCTCTTTGGTCTCGATCACATCAATGGTAGCAGCCCGATCAAAATACCCTCTCTTAACCAGTTCATAAATATTTTCACCCAGGATCTCGTCAGGCTCATAACCAGTTATACGCGTATACGCTTCATTGATCCTTTCAACATTGCCCTGGGCATCCGTAAGAAAGATATAATCAAAAGAGCTTTCCAGGATCTTATCCATTTCTTCTTTCCTGCCTCTGGTTTCCGCTAATTCAACATTGAGTGATTCAAGAGCTGTCTGTTCCATCAGCAAAATCAGTTTGCCAGTATAATCTTCATTTTCCAGAAGATACAAACGATAATAATATTTTTTATCGCTTATTTTTATGTTTTTCTTTTCCTCCCTCCGGCTGTTGGCAATCATCTTTAAAATAGAATTATGGGGATCTACTCCCTGTAATTCGCGGCCGGCAGCATTCGGAGGCAATTTTAATAATCTGGCCATCTCCTCATTAAAAAAATCAATCCGGCCCTCACCATTGATCAGCATCAATGCATGAGGCAGGGCGTTAAATATTTTTTGCACAAAATCCTTTTGTTTTTTCATTTTGCTCATCCGTTTCTATTCTTTTAAATCTTTCCCGCTGGTTTAGTATTGCCTTAAACCACTCTATCAACATCTCCAGATCTGATTCAATCATAAAGCAAAATTTATCCTGGGTAAAATTCAAATTGTAGTGTAGAAAGAACCAGACTTGCAAAAGCCTGGTTCTCCAAAAAGAGGGGTGGGATATATACAAAGGCTGGGGACGCCTTTATAATCTGCCGTAAATACGTTCATAATCAAAGCGCAGCTGATCCCTGAATTCAGGAGCCGCGATACTGATCAGCGCTTTCGCGCGATCCTGGTTAGTCTTCCATTTTAAATGGGCGGCTCCGTATTCGGTCACTACTATATCAACATCGTAACGTCCGGTGGTTACAGCCTGTCCGGGTTCCAGATCTGCCACGATTCGGGATACGGTTCCTTTAGCCGCTTTCGAAGGCAGGGCAATTATCGCTCGTCCCCCTTTAGAATTGTTGGCCCCGCGTACAAAATCAACCTGCCCGCCTACTCCGCTGAATTGCATGCCGCCTAGAGTATCTGCAGCAACCTGCCCTAAAAGGTCAACTGATAAAGCGGAGTTGATGGCTACCATATTATCGTTTTTACATACATTGAATGGTAAATTGGTTATATCAACGGGCAAGGCTTCTATCATGGGGTTTTTGTCCAGCCATTGATAGAATTCTGCCGTGCCCATGGCAAAAGATATAACAATTTTTCCGGGGTAATAATTCTTGCGCGAGCAGTTTATTACCCCGCTTTTGACTAAACTCATGACTCCGTCAGAAATCATCTCTGAATGGATCCCCAGATCTTTTTTATCGTCCAGACAGGAGAGGATGGCATCTGGTACTGCACCAATGCCCAACTGCAGGCAATCTCCATCCTGGATCAGGGCAGCAATGTTCTGTCCGATGGTCCTTTCCACTTCTCCAATTACCGGTGGTGCCTGGGTTATAAGCGGCGTATCAACAGGTATGAAGTAATCTATTTCTTCTACATGGACCAGTGATCCTGCTCCGGTTACCGGCATATCAGGATTTACTTCGGCAATAACAATTCTACTGCTTTTTATAGCTTGCAAAGTATAATCCACTGAAATACCCAGACTTACATATCCGTTCTCGTCAGGAGGGGAAACGGTGACCAGGGCAATATCGATGGGGAATTTTCCACTGGTGAAGAGACGGGGTAATTCGTGTAAATATATTGAAGTATAATCAGCCCTGCCATCCTTAATAGCCTGTCGGCTCGGTTTACCAGCGAACAGAGCATTGTGGCGAAAGCTTTTTTCGTATTCCGGAAGACAATAAACACCCTTCCCCATTGGAACTTCATGGGCAATCTCCACCCCGGTCAGTTCTCCGGCTCTGGCAACCATTGCTTCCACGAGCACCTGAGGTTCTCCACAAGCATGGCCCAGAACCACCCGATCTCCCGATTTAATTGCCTGGACCGCTTCTTCCGCTGAAGTAGTGCGATTATTATAGTATTCCTGCCACTTCATATATGAGTACCCCTCCATTTTCATTGATTTTATTGCACAATTTTTTTAGATTTATTTAAACCTTTAGATTCATAAGCTTTACTGTTGCTTCTCTATATTGCAAATTCCATACCAAATGCCAGGAGAAAAGTTGGTCAGTCCCCCATCACTGAAAAAGAGCGCCATTACGCCTTCCCTGATTTATTTGAAAATGAAAGCATAGGGCCAAAAAAAAAAGCTTTTGACTCATTTCTGGGTCAAAAGCTTTTATATTAAATCGGATCAAATTATAAATAATTACCGACAATGAGATCAAAACTGGTTTAAAGCCACCAGCACCGGATCCCAAACCGGGCTGAAGGGCGGGGAATAGGCCAGATCCATATCAATTAAATCTTCAACAGTGGCTTGCATGGTTATGGCGGATGCCAGCATATCGATCCGCATGGCGGAACCTTGAAGACCAACGATCTGCGCGCCAATCAAGCGTTTATCTCTCCGGTCAGCAATGAGCTTGATGTGAATTTCACCTGATGCCGGACAATAGTGTGCGGCACTATTGGCCTTGATCTTTTTGGCTATATAATCGATGCCCAGCTGGCGGCATTCCCTTTCACTGAGTCCGGTTCGGGAGATTTCCATCTCTATTACCCGGGCAATTCCAGTCCCCAGGACCCCTTTAAAAGAGGCCTGGCCACCAGCGGCATTTTCCCCGGCGGCCTTCCCCTGCTTGTTGGCGGTGGTGCCCATGGGGATATAGACTTCCTCCCCGGAGATAAGATGCCTGGTGGTAGCGCAGTCGCCGGCAGCAAAAATGTCTTTTATATTGGTTTCCATTCTGTCATTAACCCTGATGGCACCCCGGATGCCTAATTCTATACCAGCTCTGGCGGCAATTTCCCCATTGGGCAGCACACCAATTGACAATAATACAAAATCAGCCTCAATGGGTCCCTTATCGGTATTGACCATTGTAACCCTCTGCTCGCCGGAAAAACCAGCAACAGCGGTGTCGGTGTAGACTTTGACTCCCTTTGACTGCAGATAATCGGTTACAATCAGGGCCATGTCTTCATCCATATTGGGAATAATATGGGGGGCTCTTTCTATTATACTTACTTCGCAGCCCTGTTCCAGGAGGCTTTCTGCCATTTCCAGTCCGATGTATCCCCCGCCGATAACAGCTGCTTTAACCGGTTTCTGATGATGTAGATAGTCTTTTATATTCAGGCTGTCATGAATGGTGCGCAGGGTAAAAACTCCTTTAAGTTCGGAACCATCCATTGGCGGCACAAAGGGGCGGGCTCCGGCAGCAATTATCAGCCGGTCATACTGGTCTGAAAATACCTGGTCATTTTTCAGATCTTTAAGTACTATGGTTTTGGTGTCTGCTTTTATTTCTTCAGCCCTGATACCCGTTTTGACAATAATCTTCTGGGCAGCAAATTCCTCTGCCGTTCTGGCAATCAGGCTGGCCTTTTCTGTAAATCTCCCCCCGATGAAATAGGGAAGCCCACATCCCGCATAAGAAATATATTCATCATCAGTGTAAACAGTAATTTCAAGTTCAGGGTCAACTCTTCTGGCTTTGGCCGCTGCGCTCATGCCTGCTGCAACTCCGCCGATAATCAATAGTTTTTGTGCCATAATCTAATACTCCTTCCCTGGTGAAATCAAAAAGAACGCCCTGATTCTCCAGTCTGACGCTCATTTGTTTTCCCTGTCATTCATTATATTTTAATCCAGCATAGCACCTTAAAACAACTGCAACAACTTAATATTACTATTTCTTCCACTACCACTGCAATTTGTGCTAACCTTTAAATAAGTATCGTTTATCGAGGGGGAGGATGACATCTTATGAACGAAATGCAGTTTGAGATCCTTAACATGGACGCAGTTACCCTGGCCGCTGAGATAGCCGCCCGCCGCATTTCTTCTTTGGATGCGGTCAATACCTATATAATGCATATCAACAATTTCAATCCAGCCATAAACGCTCTGGTGGAAAACCGTTTTAGCGCTGCGCGCCGGGAAGCACAGGAAATCGATGCCAGACTGGCCCGGGGCGAAGGCGGCGGACGTCTTATGGGAGTGCCCATCACCATCAAAGAGGCCTTTGACATCGCGGGGATGAAAACCACCGGGGGGCTTATCTGGCGCAAGGACATGGTCATGGAGACCGATAGTGAAGTTGTCACCAGATTGAAAAATGAGGGGGCTGTCTTCCTGGGTAAAACCAATACCCCCATCCTATGTTTTTATCAGGAGACTGATAATAAGCTTTATGGCCGCAGCAACAATCCCTGGGATATTAATAAAACCACCGGGGGTTCCAGCGGAGGGGAGGGAGCTCAGATCGCAGCCGGAGGAGCAGCTGTCGGCATCGGTTCAGACATTGGCGGATCGATCCGTTTCCCCAGTCATTTCAACGGTGTTGTTGGATTTAAATCCGGTAATAACCAGGTACCCCATACTGGTTCTTACCCGCCTTTCACGGTTTCTTTACAGGAAAAGATGCTGGGGATAGGAGCCATGGCCAAATCCGTCCGGGATGCCAGGCTGATCAATGATATCCTTGCCTTTACTCCCCCGGCACCAAGAAACCTGGAAAAATTTTCGATAACTCTGCCCATGGATAATCTTTTCTATCCCGTCGATAATGATACATTAAGGAGTCTGACTGAAGCCCGGAAGTTTTTAAGCCTGCAGATGGAAGTGGTTGACGCCCCTCCTCCTTACTATACTGATGCTGCTCTTTTATGGCAGCAGATCATGTCAATTGAAATCGATGCAGTTGCTGCCGCAGGATTCGGTAAGAAACCAGTGAGATTATGGCGGGAGTATCTACGGGAAGTCCTGTTCAAATCATCTCAATTGCATCGTTTTTTTACCTGGGTGATGATCGGCGCTAAAATGTTTGCCCCCAATCCGGCCAAAATTGCCCAAATAGAACAAACCATTGCCACCGGCGAACAGACGGTGAATAATTACCTGGATAATCGTCTCCTGGTTTTGCCGGTTTTCCATACTGCGGCCAAACCCCATGGTGAGGTTATCAGGGATATTTTCTCGGTGCGCCGGACCTACCTGCGTTATATGCCTTTTATCGCTTATGCCAATACCTGGGGATTACCCTCCCTGATCGTTCCGGTTGCTGAAGATCAGGAAGGTATGCCCATCGGGCTGCAGATCATCAGCCGGGTGGGTAATGAGGATGCCATCTTCCAGCTGGGTGAAATTATGGAAAAACATTTTCGCGGTTACCGGCGGGCCCCGGTTAAATAAAATTCCTGCCTGGCGGCAGAAAATTGTCCCAGAGGAATAAGGGCTTTTTCCGGTTCAGGGTTGAGAAATACCTGCTTTATTGCTAGACTTTTTTCAGGTCGGAAAAAAGCTGCCCAAAATAGAAAACAGGAGTGTTTTAATTCATGCTCAAACCAATCAGTTCCCACCTTTTTTGGATTGAAGCCCCTTACCAGGCTAAATACCTTTACAGCCACAGTATGTTCATTGCCGGCAGTGATGTCAATGTCCTGGTCGATACCTGCTGCGGCGAAGATAATCTGCAGCAATTAAAGAAAACCGGTATAGATATAGTACTCAATTCCCATTTTCATGAAGACCACACGCTGAATAATCCTCTTTTTGAAGAGGCTGTCGTCTGGGCACATACTGACGATGCCCCGGCAATGCGGTCCCTGGATGTTTTCGCCGATTATTACGGTTTTAATGAGCCAGAAACCATCCGTCTGGGTGAACAATTTATAAAAGGTATCAATTTGCAGCCTTCAAAAGTGGATAGGGAATTGCTAGCTGATGAAATCCTGGATTTTGGCGGGGTGAAATTGCATGTCATCCATACTCCCGGACATACCCCGGGGCATTGCTGTTTTTATGAGGAAAAAAACGGGGTGCTTTTTCTGGGTGATATCGATTTAAGCGGCTTTGGTCCCTGGTATGCCCATCAGTGCAGTGATATAGATGACTTCATTGTTTCTATAAAAAAGTGTCTCCTGATAGATCCGGCTATTGCCCTATCATCCCATAAGGGACTGTTCACCGGAGATATAAAGCCGTTTTTGCAAAAATATCTGGATAAAATATTTGCCGTCCAGGATTTAATCCTGGAAAGTTTAAAAGTCCCCCGGACCCTGGATGAATTAACTGACCAGCAAATGTTTTATGGAAAAAGTATAAGCCTGGACCCTTTATACCGGGCTATGGAAAAAATGGCTATAAATCTGCATCTGGAACGGCTGATCAGATCAGGACAGATAGAGCAGAGTGATAATTTATACTATTTATCCAAATAGTTTTCCTCTTCTTCGGGGACCTTATAGAATATAATTGCATCTGACGGGACAGCATCCGCCTGCACTGGCAGCTCAATTGATATCCTCCTGTCGGTGAAGAAATGGCCTTTCATTGATTTATACTTAGATTGTGGCAGGAATTTTAGCATTGATAAATGTGAGGAGTAATTCTTATGGCTACAAAAGTACTGGTAACCGGCGGGGCCGGTTTCATCGGCTCCCATCTCTGCAGAAAACTCCTGGACAGGAATATGGAAGTAATTTGCCTGGATGATTTTTCTTCCGGTCACCGCAAGAATATTCAGGCTTTGATATCCCATCGTGGTTTTTCGCTGGTTCAGGCAGATGTGACTGCTCCTTTGGATTTTGCCGCGGATGAGATTTATAATCTGGCCTGCCCGGCCAGTCCCCTGCATTATCAGTGCCGCCCGGTCCAAACCCTTAGAACGAACGTCCTGGGAATGATCAATGTCCTGGAACTGGCCAGAAAAACCGGAGCCAGAATCTTACAGGCTTCTACCTCTGAGGTATACGGCGACCCGGATGTCCATCCCCAACCGGAAACATACTGGGGCAGGGTCAATCAAATCGGAGCCCGCAGTTGTTACGATGAAGGCAAACGCTGTGCCGAAACTTTTTGCTTTGATTATCACCGCCAGTACGGAATCGACATCAAGGTGGTGCGCATTTTTAATACCTATGGACCGTTTATGCAGCCCGATGACGGACGGGTGATCAGCAATTTCATCACCCAGGCACTCCAGGGACAGGATATAACTGTTTTCGGTCAGGGCTCTCAGACCCGCTCTTTTTGCTATATCGATGATCTGCTGGAAGGCTTGTTGGGCATAATGGCAACTGGTCCAGATTTTACCGGTCCGATAAATTTAGGTAATGACATGGAGATAACTATGCTGGAACTGGCGGAAAAAATAATTGCCCTGACCGGTTCAAATTCCCGTGTGGTATTTAAAAATCTCCCCCCTGACGATCCCCGGCAACGCCGCCCCGATTTAACTCTGGCCCGTGATTTAATAGGCTTTGACCCCCTAACTGATCTGGAAACCGGATTAGTATCCACCATCCAATATCTAAAGACCACCCTGGCCCGGGACCTCCCTGCTTCTTGCTGACCCGCACAAAACCTCACAAAAAAGCCGAGATCCCCTGAAAGGATACCGGCTTTTTTTAGTGATTCTGTTGGTTTTTAACCTTCTGTATCAGGAAGGGCCGGTATCTGCTCTGCCAGCCATTCATTCATGGTCTTATAATCTTCAATAATGGGCACCGGAAAAGCGATACCATAATCATACATATGATAACTGGCCTTCTGTTCCGTTTTCATCTGCATGGATTGGGCCGGCGTCCCGGCAGTCTCATTAGCGGGAATATCCATCTCCATTGATAATGTGCTGCTAAGTGACATATTATGAGGCAGCAAGGTTTCCTTGTCATAAACGATATCATAGGTCATATCGATTTTCATGCCGGCAAACATTTCTTGCATAAAGGTTTCAAATTCAGGGTTTTCCTGAGGGTCAACACCCAGATTCAATAATCCGGTCTGTCCCAGTACATCCTCGATGTATTTGCCGGCAGCATCCTGCCCCATCACAATATTGATGACCCCATAGTCTTTTCCATCGATGGTTTTATCAGCTTTTTCGGTGATCACCGCACCGAATTCCGCCATCTGCATAATGGATTGCAGAGGATCCTGGCTGCCGTATTGTTCCATTATCTGATTGAAATTGATTCCTTCCATATCCAGCCTGATCCATCCCTCCTGGCCGGGCATGGTCATGAAATAACCGTCTTCATTAAGAACGGCCGAGGTTTTCAGCATATCCTTCGGGATCTCCTCATCAGTCCCCAGCAGGGCATCAACTGTCATATCTGAATCCATTACCAGGGTCAAAGGCTCCTGACTCATGGAAGCATTTACTGTTCCGGACATGCTCATCTGCTGGTTTTCCCCGTCGGCGACAATATCCATATCCATTGATGTTTCAGCCTTTATTTTGTAGGAATTGCTCTGGACCACGGCCTCAGATATCTGCAGCAATAACTTGCCCGCTGTAGTTGGCAGCCCTGTTTTAACCGCTATCTCATATGTGGCTGGGTCCCAGTCCACTTTTTCCCCAAAACCCTCGGTAACATATCTTAATGGAACCATGTACTTATCATTATTAATTGCCGGAGCTTGAAACATAATACCCTGCTGCTGATTGAATTCCGCTTCTTTACTGCCAACAGCAAGAATCAGAATGTCCTGTTCTTTTTCCATCTTTATTTCTTCTTTTTCCACACTGGTTTGGGCACCTATAACACCGCCGATCCAATCCAGGGGAACCATTGTGGTCCCTTCGATGACCTCAAACTCCCCCTCATAAACCTGGCCATTCACCTTGAGGGTGAACTCTGGTGCCGCCGCTGCCGGTGCCGTCATTAAAACCGCCAGAAGCAGGGCTAAAACCATCGTTAATGATTTACGCAAAATATTTCCCTCCTTAATACTTATAAACTCCATCACGCCAAACTTCGTTTTTGCTGTGCCCATATTAATCACAATAACACCCTCTATGCTCTGGATACTTTGGCCCAGGTATCCCTTAAAGATACGATACGGTTAAAAACCATTTTTTCCGGCCGGGAAAGTTTGCTGTCCTGGCAGAAATACCCCTGGCGCAGGAACTGATATTTACTTGCGGCGGGCAATTCCGCCAGGGCCGGTTCCGCTTTGGCCTCTGTTAATATTTCCAGAGAATCGGGATTCAAAACCCTTTCATAGCTTTCTTCCTCATCGGGATTTTCGCTGCTAAACAAATTACCATATAACCTGACTTCCACATCCAGCGCATGGGCGGCAGATACCCAGTGGGCAGTCCCTTTCACTTTCCGGCCGCTGGTGGGGCCGCCGCTTCTGGAATCAGGATCATAACTGCAGATCAGTTCGGTTATTTCACCGGCATCGTTTTTTATTACCTGTTCGCATTTAATTATATAAGCGCTTTTTAAACGCATTTCACCGCCGGGCCGTAAACGGAAGAATTTTTTCGGGGGGTCTTCCATGAAATCTTCCCTTTCGATATAAAGTTCCCGGGAAAAGGGCATCTTTCTTTTACCCGCCGCTTCATTTTCCGGGTTGTTTTCCGTTTCCAGCCACTCCACCTGTCCTTCCGGATAGTTTTCCAGAATTACCTTCAGGGGCTGCAGAACTGTCATCACCCTGGTGGCATTGGCATTGAGCTCTTCCCGAATACAATGCTCCAAAAGGGCTATGTCCACTGTGCTGTCACGCCGGGCCACACCTATCCGGTCGCAAAAATCCCGGATGGAGGCGGGTGTATATCCCCGGCGCCTCAGTCCGCTGATAGTGGGCATGCGGGGGTCATCCCAGCCGTCCACAAAACCTTTTTCCACCAGCTCCCGCAGCTTTCTTTTGCTCATCACTGTATAGGTAAGATTCAAACGGGCAAATTCTATCTGCTGGGGCCGGCTCCAGGCCTCCCCGGAATAATCGACATTCTCGATACACCAGTCGTATAAGGGGCGGTGGTCAGCAAACTCCAGGGTGCATATGGAATGGGTGATGTTTTCCAGAGCATCTGAGAGGGGATGGGCATAATCGTACATGGGATAAATGCACCAATCATCACCGGTCCTGTGGTGTGTTTCCCGTAGTATCCGGTATAAAACCGGGTCACGCATATTTAAATTTGGTGATGCCATATCAATTTTAGCCCGCAAAACACAATGGCCGTCAGCAAATTCCCCCCCCCGCATACGCTCGAATAAATCCAGGTTTTCTTCCATGGTGCGGCTGCGGTATGGGCTTTCCCGGCCCGGTTCAGTCAAAGTCCCGCGGTATTCCCTTATCTCATCAGCAGTCAGGCTGCAGACATAGGCCTTACCTGCCTTTATTAAATTAACTGCATATTGATAGAGCTGCTCAAAATAATCGGAAGCATAATAAAGCCGGTCCTCCCAATCAAAGCCCAGCCATCTGACATCCTCCATAATGGAATCGACGAATTCAACTTCCTCCTTGCTGGGGTTGGTATCATCGAAACGCAGATTGCATATACCTTTATTAGCCAGGGCCAGTCCAAAATTAAGACAGATGGATTTGGCATGGCCTATATGCAGATAGCCATTGGGCTCCGGCGGGAAGCGGGTATGCACTTTACCGTTATTCTTGCTGGCTTTAAGATCCTGTGTAATAATATTTTGAATAAAATTCACCGGTAATACTGATTCAGCATTGTCCATTTTTTTAACTCCTTTTCCCAGCTTGATCAGCAGAATTGCTGCCGGGAATGATCCTGTAAAAAGGGATGCCCGGCAGATAAAAATAAGTTTCGCTTACTATTATAGCTCATTAAAGCCCGGCTTAATAAATTTTTACCGGTTTCCCAGCCGGAAAATATTTATTTATTTTCCCTTGACAGGAACATTCGTTCGTTTTATTATGTTGTTAGAACATTTGTTCTGCTTCAAATTTCTTGGGGAGGCGATAATTATGTTTAAAGGTTTAACCAAAAAAGATGTTGTCCAATCTTTTTTTGGAGCCGGATGTATGGCAGCAGTAGTTTATGCTTATTCAGTCCTGCTGGTGATCGTTTTAAAATAAAAGGGCCGCCCGATAATTGGGCAGCCCTGTATCAAGCTTTATCAGACTTCTTCTGTTGATTTGTTTTCCGGTTCCTCTTCGTTTTCTTCTCCTTCCCTGCTTTTCAGAAAAGTGGTTATCTCGGGAAGGATTCCGCGCAATTCCATGGGCAAGGGGAAGAGGATGGTGGTATTCTGGGAATTGGTCATCTCTGACAGGGAACGGAACATTCTTAAGGTCAGGCCTCCCTGTACTGAGGTCAAGATCTCTGAGGCTTCCGAAAGTTTTACCGATGCCTGTTTTTCTCCTTCCGCCTGAATGACTGCCGCCCGGCGGTTTCTTTCCGCTTCAGCCTGACGGGCGATGGCTCTTTGCATTTCGGTGGGCAGTACCACGTCTTTGATTTCCACTGCCGTAACTTTTATCCCCCAGCTGTCAGTAGCATCATCAACGATTTGCTGGATCCGGTGATTTAATTTATCCCTGTTGGACAGCAATTCATCCAGATCTGCTGTTCCCACCACGCTTCTGAGGGTTGTCTGGGCTAACTGGTTGGTGGCTTCATGGTATTGTTCGACATTGACAACTGCCTTATCGGCATCCACCACCCGATAGTACAGTACCGCATTCACTTTACAGGTGACATTGTCCCGGGTGATAACTTCCTGGGTGGGAACATCAAAAACGATGATCCTGAGGGATACCCTGATTATCCGGTCGATTACAGGGATGATGAATATCAATCCCGGCCCTTTGACTTTGACCAGGCGCCCCAAACGGAACAAAACGGCCCTTTCATATTCGGGAATGACTTTTAAAGCCGCACTCAAGATAGCTACCACCAGAATAATGATTATTATCCAATCGAAAAATAATCCAATTTCCATAGTCCCGCCTCCTTCTTTTATCTTCCTGTTATTTCTATTGTTCCTCTGCTGTTTCAGCAGGTTGATCCGGATCTTTTTCTACCAGAAGCTGAATATTGTCCCTTTTGACCACTTTGATCCTGGTCCCGGCCGGGATGGTTTCACCCCCCAGGCTTTTTGCCCGCCAGATCTCCCCGCGGATCTTTATCACGCCAGCGGGGTCTAACGGTTCAATGACTATACCTTCATCAGCAGCGAATTCACCGGGGCCCTGCATGGGTTTGATCTGGCGTAAATTCAATATGCCTTTTAAGACAATGAAAAGGAAACCGGCCCCTACGATGCCAACACTTATGGCCATGCCCCGGAAAGCAGCAAACCAGTTCACTGGCATCAATGGTTCGATAGGCAGGAAAACAATACCTAAAATAATGCTCACAACTCCCCCTACACCTAAAATCCCATAGGTGGGTGTGAAAAGCTCCGCGACCAGCAACAGGATTCCCAGTATGATCAACAGCCCGGCAGCCAGGTTAACTTCAAAGAGACCTAGACCGAAAAGACCCAGGATAAGACTGATGGAACCCAGTACTTCCGGCAGCATAAAACCAGGAGAACTAAAAGCAATGATGAGTCCATAAATGCCCAGTATCAAAAATATAACTGCCAGAGTGGGATTGCTGATGATGTGGATCAATTTTTCTTCCGTGCTCATGGTCAAATGGAAAGGTTCGGCATCGGCCGTTTTAAGATTTATTTTCCCCGCTGCTGTGATAACTTCCCGGCCGTCAATAATTTGCAGCAATTCTTCCAGGTTCTCGGCCTCCACATCAATAACTCCTTCTTCCAGTGCTGTCTGACTCCCCAGACTGAGATTTTCCAGAACGAATTTTTCGGCGATATCTCCGGGGCGGCCTTTATCCTCGGCGATACTGCGCATATGTTCCGCCAGAAAATTGATGGTCTTCTGGTCAGCTGCTTCCGTTCCGCCCTCCTGGGGATCCATAGTTACCGGCATGGCAGCGCCGCAGGTAGTACCGGGCGTCATTGCTGCCAGATGTCCGCTGACCAGGATAAAAGTACCTGCCGAAGCGGCGATTGCCCCTTTCGGTGTTACATAAGTTATTACCGGTACCCGGGAAGCAGAGATATCCTGAATGATATCCAGGGTGGCATCCACCAAACCGCCGGGGGTGTTGATCTGGATTACCAGAGCGTCAGCGTTCCGATTCTGGCTGTGCTCAATGGCCCGCTTGATATTCTTAGCCGTTCCCGCAGTGACCATATCTTCAACTGTTACCGTATAAACAACCGGCTTTTCCGTCTGGCTCTGGACAGATACCGGCCAGATGACGATGGCAGTAATAATAAACAGCAAACTGATCAAACCGGTTATTTTCTTCGTCATTTATACACCTCCCAGAATAAATCCATTTCATATTAATTATGCTTTAAATTCAGCTGAGGGTAAAGATGCATCTAGTATAATATTCTCCCTGAGCCATCTGCTTATGCTGGAGCAAACTATTTTAAGATGGTAATCGCCGGCATTCATGATCGGGAAACAGGTCAAAAAAATACACCGCCTGAGCTGGGACTGTTCCAACCAGTATCAGGGGTGTACTTATATATATTTCTTTTTTCAAAATGCAATCAGTTATTGATCAAGTCTTGAATATTTTTTTAGCCTGAGAATTAACTGCAGCCGGAAGTGCACCGAATATAAGGGCGACTACCGCCCAGGCAATGTATTGCAGGGGCACAACCTGAAGCAGTAAACCAATGATTAAGACCAGGGCAAACCCCAGCTGGCTGATCGCCATTATGGGAAGAACCGTTGTCAATTGACCCAGATTCTTTTTCATATTATTGGCGGCATAACCAAGGGCCAGATAAAAGGGTGCCACCGACATTAATGCAAATTTCCCCATTTCCGCCTGGCACCATAAAAGCGCCAGCAAAAACACTGCTCCTACCACAACATGCCCCCAGGTCAA
>Ga0123335_1002489_pt1 | contig 27428 bp, 26 predicted proteins | sample BiotimSIPDNA_2_FD_89707 | JGI IMG/M metagenome (GOLD analysis project Ga0123335, IMG submission 89707) | Anaerobic biogas reactor microbial communites from Washington, USA - Biogas_R2 time_0 SIP DNA | ecosystem: Engineered > Bioreactor > Anaerobic > Unclassified | place: Washington, USA...
ATGGGGGGTGTGGGGGTGGGGGGGGTGTGGGGGGGGGGGGGGGGGGGGGGCGAGGGGAGTCTTACTGGAATTGTTTGCGCAATTCTTCTTTTTTGCTTTCTCTGCGTTCTTCGAGGGATTTGATTTCGGTTGCCAGGTCTTTTTGGATTTGGGCGAGTTTTTCCGGATCGCCGTTAGCTTTTTTGGTTCTGGCTTCGGCGTCAAAGCGCGCCTGGACGATTCTGGATTCATACAGGCTATCGACGTCAGCGAGCTGTTTTTTTTGTTCTTCTGTGTAGGACTTGGCTTTTCCGCCGAGTCTTTCCATAGCGAGTTCAAACGCGGTTTTCATGTTTCAGCACCGTTTGGTTCAGGTTTGGAAGTGTTCGGAGCTTTTCTGAATAATCCCAAAATACTACTATAACATCTGTTTCGGCAAAAAAAAGCAGGTATTGTTGAAAGCAGATTTCGTGTTCTCGCCTTGCATGATGGCTTCCGACCTTTACTTTAAAGCACATAGCCGCTGTTTAGGCTTGGCTTTTGATGTGCTGCTGGCGAGGGGCGTATGAGCAGGAAAGAAAGTGAAATTTACACTGGCATTGACATTGGGACGCACTCCATCAAGGTGCTGACCGGCGAATTTCAGGGTGACGGTTCGTTGCGGATTCTTGGTCATGGCGAATCGCCGTCGCTGAAGATGTCCAAGGGTGAAATCACCGATGCTCGGTTTGTCTTAGAGCAATTACGGCGGACGATGAGCTTAGCGGCTGAGGAGTCTGGGGTTGACATCAACCGCTGGCCGGTGTTTTTGGCTTTGTCAGGGCGTCACTTGCGCGTTCAGAACAACGTTGGGCGTGTGCATGTCAAGGGCGCTGGGGGGTTGGTGTCTGAGGAAGACATGATAGCGGCTGCTAAGCTTGCGAACAGCATTGCGATCGCTGACGGCCAAGTCCCGTTGCATAGCTACATGCGTTTTCATCGGTTGGACGACGGGCGCGAGCTTTTGAACGCGGTTGGCCAAGGCTCGTCGACCTTAGAGGTCGAGCTTCAATATGTACTCGGCAGCCACCAGCGCATCAACACCGTCTGCGGGGTTGTCGCCGACGCTTTAGGTGCGCGTGCAGCTGCTGCGATCTACACTCCGCTGGTCATTGGCTGCGCTTCCTTGCGTGGCGAGGATTTGTCTAAGGGCAGTTTATCGATTGACCTTGGCGCTGGGACGACGTCGTATTCTGTTTTGACGTCTATCGGCTGCCTGCAATGCGGTCAGTACACGATAGGCTGCGAGCAGTTGGCCAACGACTTGTCGGTCGCCTTTCAGGTCACGATTGACGCAGGCCGGAAGTTAGTTCGCGAGTTAGGCTCGCTGGGTTGCAGCGCCAGGGTGCAGAGTTCGTCGCATGGTCGGCAGATTTACCTGGATCGTTCCCGGAAGAGCAAGGCCATTCCTGCTGCTGGCGTTGAGCAGGTGATTGAGTTGCGCTTGCGTGAGTTGTTTGAGTTGCTGCGGCAGGACTTGCATGAGAGCGGGGCTTGGCAATGGGTGAACGGGGAGGTGTTGCTGTCAGGCGGCGGGGCTCGTATTCCTGGTTTGCTTGAGATCGCCCGGGAGGTGTTGCAGCTTCCTGTTTCCCTGGCGCGGCCGTATCAGACTAGCGGCCCCTCGGCAGTAGTGGCGTCGCCGAGCTACATCACCGCGATTGGGCTCCTGCGTTGCGGCCAGCGCGACTTGCGGGTGCAGCAGGAGCGGGACATGGAGCCGTCCAGGCTGGGCGACTCCCTGAAATTAGTCAAGCAATTTTTCCGGGTTCTGGTCAATTGGTAGCTGTCGGGAATGGCAGCAAAGGCATCGGCGGGCAATGGAAGAGCAGAAGCAATTGGTGATTATAGGGTTTGGCGCAGGCGGGATGCGTGCTGCGGCGAGTCTCCGTGCGCAGCGTTCTGGTCCGATAGCGTCCTTCGTGTTGGCGGGGACGGATTTTCCTGAGGGCGCGGATTCGGTTGAGCGGATTGATTTATCGGCGGGCTGGGAACCGTCTGCGTCTCGCCTTGGTCAGATTATCGTCGGCACTCGTGTTGTCTTGCTGATTGTTGATTTAGGCTTTCCGTGCGAGGGTGCGGTGATGTCGGCGGTGCGGCAATGCTCCGAGCAGTCGACGACGTGCTTGGCAGTGGCCGCCCTGCCCTCCAGTCAAGCTTCGCCTGAACGCCGCCAGGACGCCGAGTTGGCGTATGCTGACCTCCTGGAGGATTCGGACTTGGCGGTCGGCCTGGATTTCGACTTGCTGACTTCGAGTCTTCCTGGACTGTCGCAGGCAGAACTGGAACAGGCGGCGGCGAAGTGGCTGCTGGAATGCGCCCGCGGGGTGCTGGCGCCGTTTGCGCCAGCGGTCGGGAAAGCCGCTGGCAAGGCAGTGACGACGAGAGGGGCGCCAGAGCAGCTGAGCTTCGAGCTTGCAGAGATGTCGCTTGGGATTTTCAGCAGCGACAACCCAAGTCAATACCACGGCCAAAATTATGATATCCCGACATTCCAGCGAAAAGGAGTGAAGATCAGCTGGTGAGGGGCTGAATGCTGAATGCTGAATGCTGAATGGCGAGGTACATACGGCAAGTTAATATTTACGGAACACACAGGCAGATGGACATGGAAAAAGAACTGAACGTTATCGCTGGTCTTTCGCGGCGTTATGGCGCTAATCCCGACTATGTCTTTTTGGGCGGCGGGAACACCTCGGTCAAGAACGACACCTGGCTGTATATCAAGCCCAGCGGCACTGCCCTGGCCACGATCAGCGCCGAACAGTTTCTGCCTTTGGACAGGACGCGCCTGCGCCAGATTTTCACCGAGAAGCTGCCGACGGATGTCGCAGCGCGAGAACAGATGGCGAAATATTATCTTGAAGCTTCTGTCTGCCCGTTCGGTGCTGGCCGCCCTTCGGTGGAAGCGCCGCTGCATGAGGCGATTTCCTACCGATACGTGGTGCATTTGCATCCGACGCTGGTGAACGGCATGACCTGCGGCCAGGACGGACGGGAAGCCTGCCAACGGCTGTTCCCAGACGCGCTGTGGATCGACTACTGCGATCCCGGCTACACCCTGGCCATGAGGGTCAAGGCGGCGCTGGACGCGGCTGCAGCAGCTAACGGCCGGCAGCCGCAAGTGATTTTCTTGCAAAATCATGGCGTGTTTGTCAGCGCTGACAGCGATGCTGAAATCATCGCGCTTTATGACGCGATGCTGGCGACGCTGCGCAACGCCTGCTTAGCGGCCGGGGTGCCTGTTGCAGCGCCGGTGTTGGGCGATGAAGCGCCCCTGGCGGCGGTGCTGGCGGCGGCTCCGGCGTTGCGGACGCTGCTGGGCGATGTTGACCGGGGCGAGCGCGCGATTGTCCGCAGCGTTGGCCTTGGGTCTGCGTTTGCCGGCCCGTTGACGCCGGATCACATTGTGTACGCCAAGAGTTTTGCTTACAACGGCGATGGTTCGAGAGCCAGCTTGGATGCCTTTAAGGCCGAGCGCGGCTACCTGCCCAAAGTGCTGGTGCTGCCTGAGGCCGGCGTGTTCACGGCCGGCGCGACTCCAGCGGAAGCGGAAGGGACGCGCCAAGCGCTGGAGAATGCGCTGGCTGTCGAGCGCCTGACCGCGGCCTTTGGCGGCCCGCGCTATCTGACGACGGCGGAATACAGCTTCATCGAGCATTGGGAAGTCGAGTCCTACCGCCGCCAAGTCAGCCTGGCTGGGCAAAGCGGGCGGCGGCTGGCTGGCAAAGTCTGCGTTGTCACGGGGGGAGCGCAGGGCTTTGGCCTGGGCATCGCGGAATACCTGGCTGCCGAAGGCGGCGTCATCGTGATTGCTGACATGAACTTGGAAGGGGCTGAGACGGCGGCGGCGGCTCTGCGCCAAAAGCATGGCAAGGGAACTGCTGCGGCCGTGCAGGTGAACATCGCGGACGAGGATTCCGTGGCCGCGATGGTCGGTCAGGTCACCCGTCAATTCGGCGGCATGGACCTCTTGGTCGCAAACGCTGGCGTGCTGCGGGCCGGTTCGGTCAAGGACATGACCCGCAAGGACTGGGATTTCGTCACGGACATCAACTACACCGGCTACTTCCTGTGCGTCAAGCACGCGGCTCGGGTCATGGCCCGGCAGATCGTGGACGGCGAGGGTGCCTGGTCTGACATCGTGCAGGTCAACTCCAAGAGCGGATTGGAGGGGAGCAACAAGAACGGCGCCTACGCTGGGTCCAAATTCGGCACAATCGGGCTGACGCAGAGTTTTGCCAAGGAACTGGTCGAGGATCGAATCAAGGTCAACAGCGTCTGCCCTGGCAACTATTATGACGGGCCGCTCTGGAGCCATCCGGAAAAGGGCCTGTTTGTGCAATATCTCGCTACCGGCAAGGTGCCGGGCGCGACTAACGTGGCCGAGGTCAGGAAATTTTACGAGGACAAGGTGCCGATGCGGCGCGGCTGTCTTCCGGTTGACGTGGCGCGAGCAATTCTGTACTGCGTCGAGCAGGCCTACGAGACGGGCCAGGCGATTCCGGTGACAGGAGGACAGGTCATGCTGCACTAATGATGAATGATGAATGATGAATGATGAAAGGCTTTTTCTTAGGGGCGACTTCATCACCAAAGAGACTTAGCAGATGCTATCTGATCGAGACTACTACAATCCTGGCGACTACCGGCGGATGCTCCGTCCGGAAGGCTCTGTGCTGAAACTTCTGATTTGGCTGAACGTCATTGTTTTCCTATTCACCGGCCTCGGCAAGGCCGGGGCGGCACTGCAAAACCTGCTGATATTGCATCCGTACTACATCCGGCACGGTGAAGTCTGGCGCTTGGGCAGCTACATGTTCGCACACGGGGACTTCTGGCACCTTCTCTTCAATATATGGGGGCTGTACATATTCGGGAAGCCAGTCGAACGTCAGCTTGGTGCTCGTCGCTTCTTGAATCTGTACATGTTCGGCGGCCTCTTGGGTGGCCTTGCCTGGCTGGGCGCCAACTGGACAGCTCCGATCGCGGCGGAACTTGTCGGCAAGGGCAACATTTTGGTTGCCAACGCCGTCCAGCTGGATCAGCACCTGAAGATGGATACTTTGCTACGGGTCTATGGCGGCATGATCGGTGCGAGCGGGGCGGTGTTCGGGGTGATGGTGGCTGCGGCCATGGCCTTTCCCACGGATCGGGTCGCCTTGTTCTTTCCGCCGGTGGTTATGAAGCTGCGCACGATGGTCATCTGCTACACGATCATTGAAATAGTGCAATCATTCAACCCCAACAGCCCGATTGCGCATCTTGCCCATCTGGGGGGTGGCCTGGGCGGCTTTTTGTACATGCGCCGTCTGCGCGGCGACGCTCCGGCGGAGTCGTTCCTGTCCAGGCTGGCCGACTGGTGGCAGAGCTGGCGACGGCGGCGCGCGTTCCGTCCAGCCAAGGGCAGGGGCGGCCCTGCTGCTGACGCCGACCTCAGCCAGGAAGTCAACCGCGTGCTGGACAAGCTGGCGCAAGTCGGCTATGACCAGCTGTCAGAGGAAGACCTGGCGATTTTGCGGGCGGCCAGCGAGCGCCTGAAGGCCAGAAGCGGCCGATAGACAAACAGGGGCCGGGAAATTATATTATAGGCTTGACTCGCGTTCCGATTGAAGGCCGAGTCGGTCAAGGCTCTATGGCAGAAAGGCGTGGTTATGCGCAAACGCATACGGATACTGGTGTTGAACGGACCGAACCTGCAATTGCTGGGGACTCGCGAGCCGGATGTGTATGGCCGCGTCACGTTGGCTGACATTGAGGCGTCGTTGCAGCAGACCGCCAATGAACTCGGCATCATTGTGGAATGTCGGCAAAGCAACCATGAAGGGCAGCTGGTCGACTGGATCGGCGAAGCAGTGGGCGCTTTTGACGGGCTGGTCATCAACGCCGGTGCGTACACGCACACCAGCTTGGCGCTGCGGGATGCGATTGCCGGCACTGGCCTGGCTGCCTGCGAGGTGCATTTGAGCAACATCATGGCACGGGAGACTTTCCGGCATGAGTCGCGGCTTGCGGGCGTCTGCGTCGGCATGGTGGCCGGCTTTGGTGCTGCCAGCTACTCTTGGGGGCTGCAAGCCTTAGTCCATTGGCTAAAGTCGCGCGAATACGGTGAAATATTAAAACAAAGCTGAGGCCAGTGCTCTGGCCGCGGCCATTTTCGAAGGAGGCAGCTCACTATGGATATCGAAACCATAAATCGGCTGGCGGAAATCATGACTCAGCACGATTTGACCGAGCTGAGCCTTGAGCAGGATCAGGTCAAGGTTCGCCTGGCTCGCCATTCAACGGTTCAGCGGCGGGGCGCTGTCGCCCTTGAGCCGACGGACAACGCCGAGGGTAGCGGCCGCCAGGCAGGCGCTGGCCTTAGCCAAGCGGCGGCTGACCAGCCTGCTGCTCCGGCGGCTGCGGTCGTCACCTCGCCCCTGGTCGGGACGTTCTATGCGGCGGCGTCCCCGGAATCGCCGCCGTTCGTCAACGTCGGCAGCAAAGTCAAGGCTGGCGATGTCTTGTGCATCGTCGAGGCTATGAAAGTCATGAATGAAATCAAAGCTGAACGCGCCGGCGTCATCGCCAAAGTCTTGGTGAAAAACGGTGCGCCGGTGGAATACGAGCAGGCTTTGTTTGAGTTCACGGAATAACACGGATGGCAGCGACACCTAAAATTCTGATAGCCAACCGCGGCGAGATTGCTTTGCGGGTCATCCGCGCCTGCCGCGAGCTTGGCCTGCGCAGCGTTCTGTGCTATTCGACGGCTGACCGCCAGTCTTTGCCGGTGATGTTGGCTGACGAGGCTATCTGCATCGGGCCTGGCCCTGCTCGCGACAGCTACCTGAAGATTGACCGCATCATTTCTGCGGCGACGCTGTGCGGTGCTACGGCCATTCACCCCGGCTATGGCTTCATGTCTGAAAACTCGCATTTTGCGGAGATTTGCGATGCTTGCGGCATTCGTTTCATTGGTCCGTCGCCGCGGTCGATCCGCTCTATGGGCAACAAGACGATGGCGCGGGAGTTGATGCGTGAAGCCGGCGTGCCGGTAGTTCCTGGCAGCGCCGGGCTGATCAACACGCTGGCCGAGGCCCGTGCCTACGCGGCCCAGATCGGCTATCCGGTGCTGCTCAAGGCTTCGGCTGGAGGTGGTGGCAAGGGCATGCGCCGCGTGGACGACGCGGCGGACATGGATTCGTGCTTCCACAACGCCCAGCGCGAAGCCAAGGCCGCCTTTGGCTCCGATGATCTCTACATGGAAAAATTCCTGCTCAACCCCAAGCATGTCGAGGTGCAGATTTTAGCTGACCACGATGGCTATGCGATTCACTTGGGCGAGCGCGATTGCAGCATGCAACGCCGCCACCAGAAGCTGATTGAGGAGACGCCGTGCGCTCGCCTGGATCAGGCGACCCGTGAGAAGATGTGCCAGACGGCGCTGCGAGCCTGCGCGGCGGTCAACTATGAAGGCGTGGGCACGATTGAGTTTTTGCTGGACGAGGACGGTTCATTTTATTTCATGGAGATGAACACGCGCATCCAGGTTGAGCATCCGGTCACCGAGATGGCGACTGGAATCGACTTAGTGCAGGAGCAGATACTGGTCGCCTTAGGCGAACGCTTGAGCTATCGCCAGGATCAGGTCTCGTTCAACGGCCATGTTTTGGAAGTCCGCATCAACGCCGAGGACCCGTCCCGCAACTTTGCGCCCTGCCCTGGCTTAGTCACGTTCTATTCTGCCCCAGGCGGGCCCGGGGTCCGGGTTGACAGCCACTTGTACTCTGGCTACTCCGTTCCTCCGTATTACGACAGCCTGCTGGGCAAATTGATTGTGCAGGCGCCGGATCGGCCGACGGCGATTGCCAAGGCGAGGCGGGCGTTAAGCGAATTCATCGTCGAGGGCATTGCCACTAATGCCAGCTATGTCGACGAGCTTCTCGCCAGCGAGTTTTTTGCTGACGGCAGCTACACCACCCGATTTATTGAACAACGGATGGCGGCGACGATTTGACAAAGACAAGCGAAGAGGTTATAATTTAGGATATTCACAATTCATGCCAGCCTGCTATGCTGGCTTGCGATTTCGCGCCATGCTGGCCGAAACAAGACAAGGAGGCATCCATGAAATCAGAAAAAGAAGTTCATAATCCACAAAGCGTCACGGTAGTTCCGATTAATTCTGACGAGGAGAACGGCTTTGTCCAAATCTCCAACAACGTCATTGCCGCGATCGTTCGCAAGTACACGCTTGGTGTTGACGGCGTCATCCGTTTTGCCAGCCAGAGCATCATGGACGGTTTGGCCGACATTCTGAGCCGGCGCAGCTATGAGCGCAGCATTGTGATTGACCTGAAGGAGGAAGGCGCTGAGATCACGCTGACTTTGATCATGCGTTTTGGCGCCGTCATTCCGGAGGTTTCGGCAGAGGTTCAGAACATCGTCAAGGAGAAAGTCAAGGAGTTCACCGGCTATGACGTGATCAAGGTCAACATCAACATTGCGGAGTTAGAGGAAGAAGACGATTCTCCGGAGGATGCTCCGACGGTTGAGGCTCTGGTGCCTGAAGGCCATTGACGGCTGCGTTTTTTCGCTAGGCAGTCGTTGCTGGCTGGCTTGTCAGCGCGGCTGCCGGGCATTGCGGGGTCACTGCGGCGTCATCGTAAAGCTGGTTAGGTAACAACAGTGTAAGGAGTCAGTTATGGTCATATCCTTGGCAAATGCAGCTTTTTGTCGGTTGCCGTTCTGCTGTGATCAGTTTGATATGGAAAGCTTCACAACGGGCCTGCTGGCAGGTCTGGCGCTGATGCTGATTGTGGGCTTGATCGTTCATTTATGCATGAAAGGTTCCGGCGCCTGCAAGCTCATTCACATCGTGGACGGCGAAAACGGCGACTTCAACATCACCAGTTCAGCAGTGCGGTCTTTTCTGCAGCGCATCGTCGCCGACTATCCGCAGCTTGACTTGAACAGCATCGCGCTGAAGAACACCCGCAATGGCCTGACCCTCGACCTGTATCTGAACGTCCTGCCGGAAACCGACCTGGTGACCCTGCGCAAGACGCTCCGGGAACGGATTTACGCTGAGCTGGAAAACAAGCTCGGCATCGCCGAGCAAATCAAAAAAGTCAATATTGACATCGAAGGCTTTGATGCAAAGGCCGAAGCCATCGCCAAGCGCAATCGCGGCGTCCTGAACGAAGCGGAGGAAGAAGGAAATTAAACCGGCACTGAAGTGCCGGCACTGGACGGAAACACGCATTAAATACGACGGAAACACGCATTAAATACTTGGTGAGACGAGGAATGCTGCGGAGCGGCGGAAGCTTAAAAGCCCTGGATGAGCGAAGCGAAGCCCTGGATGAGGCATAGAATATTTTTGAGCCCCAAAGAGGTCACACGTAACACCGCTCAACATAGGAGGATACCACCATGAAACGCTTCTTCACCCTCATTGAGCTTCTGGTCGTCATCGCCATCATCGCGATTCTCGCTGCTATGCTGTTGCCGGCTCTCAGTAAGGCCCGGGAGAAGGCCAGGCAGGCGTTATGCCTGTCAAACTGCAAACAGCTGACCTTGACGCTCATGTTCTACGCTGACGACAACGACGATCGCCTTCCCTGCGGCTATCACAACCAAACCCCAGGGCCAGGCCGCCCCACCTGGTTCACCCTGATAACTGGCGAAGGCTACCTCTCTGACATCAACGCGGCCATCTGCCCATCAGGCAATATCTCCAAGACCAGCCAGCGCGGCCGGGGCTATGGCTGCACCTACTCGGTTCTGAGTAACGGACGGTATAATCCCCTGAACACCTTTGCCACCCCGTCCTATACATCCACCCTCGCGGACGCGGGTCTCATTGAGCGAGCCGGCATGACATTCCCTGACCCCACAACCTGGATGCCCACCGGCGCCGGCGTCCACTGGCAGTGGATGACCCCAAGCGGTCTTACTGGCGGCGGCAACTATCTCTCCTTAGACAGAGAAGAAGACGACTTCCGCCGCCGCGCCCTGCCGCGCCATAACGGCAGCATGAACGCAGCCTTCCTTGATGGCCATGCCCAAGCGCTCAACTGGCGCGAATTCTACGGCCCACTGCCCGCAGGATGGGGCTATAAGCACGAAAAAAATCACTGGGACGATAAGTGATTTTAGTGGACAGTGGACAATGGACGTCAGTGGACATTAATGGACGTAAGTAGACGATGGACTGTGGACAGGAGTGGACATTAATGGTCAGTGGACGTGGACGTTAGTGGACGTCAGTGGACAGTAAGGCGAGATTACGGGCGAGCTTGAACTACATGCTTCCTACAAGCGAGGTGCGTACGGCAAGCTGAAGCTTGAACTACATACGGACATGAAAAGGCCGCGCTGCCCGGGGTACCCGGAGCTGCGCGGCCTTTTATGCTCTTTGAGCCATGCGGATTCCGTTCAATCACCGGGGCCGCCTTCGGTCAGGAATTCTTTGCGTTCATGCTCCATGACGGATGCGATGATGTCTTCGGGGGTCTTGGCGTTGCGGCAGATTTTGACGAATGCCTCGTCCCGCAGCAACGTCGCGACTCGTCCCATGAGATGGAGATGCAATTCGATGCTCTGGCTGCATTGGAAGAAGAACAGGTGAACCTTCTTCTTGTCAGCGGCTCCGAAATCGACGCCTTTGACGGAGCGGCCGATGATGACGCACCCCGGCGCCCTGAGAGTGGTGATAGGGTCGCGCGGATGCGGCACAGCCAGGCCGTTGCCAACTGCGGTGCTGACGATTTGCTCGCGCGCCAGGCATTTCTCGCGTAGGTCGTTGAGGTCGAAAACAAGATTGCTGAAAAGCATGGGCGGCGTCAATTCCTCAATGATGCCCTCTACGGTCGTGGCCTGCAAGTCCAAGAGAATCCGATCCTCGGTCAACAAGCGGCTGAGAGGAATCTGAATATGGCTCTGGACGAGTTCCCGCAAAGGAACATCCTCGTCATGCTCGCGCTGTGTCTCAGGAAAAAAGACCTGGTCGATCTGACGACCGTTGAAACGCCATTGCCCGCCGATCTTGACGCCTTGAATCTGACCCGTTTTCAACATGCGGAGAATCGTGCGCTCGTTGACGCGAAGATATTCGGCGAGTTCTTTCAAGGTTAAAATCATCAGATACGCTCCTCTTTTAGCAAGCCTGACAAGAGCTGACAAAATATGACAAAGAATGATTATTTATCCTTAGTCATAGATAATAACCGCTGAATTGGAAAAATCAAGCCGACAAAGGGATTTTTTATTTTTTTAGGGGGATTTCGGTAGACATAGTGGACAGGGTGGACATGGCGGCCAGTGTAGCCCAAGCTCACTCTCGCCCCTAATGAATTATGAATTATGAATTATGAATTATGAAATGCGCCTCAGCATTCAGCATTCAGCATTCAGCATTCAGGCCCTCGCCCCTATTCCCTGCCCTGCTCTTCAGATTTTCCGATTTTGCAGCAGTTGTCGTCGTATCCAGGAATTATTGAGTGGGTCGCCTGTTTCCACCATCCATTGATGTAGGCGCCGTCTCATCTGGGCCATAATTTCCTTGGTGCTTTCTTCTGCGGCGAGGTTAGTCAATTCTGCCGGGTCGTTTTCCAGGTCATAGAGTTCATCTCGGTCAGTGGCATTCCAGACGTACTTCCATTGCCGCGTCCTGACCATGCGCTGGGTGAACAGTCCGAACTGATTGCCGTGATACATGGCCAACACGTCTTGGCGCGGCTGTCGGGGCAGGTCCTTGAGTGCTGGCATCAGCGAGCGTCCCTGGAAAGACTCCGGGGCATCCTGGCCAGCCAGCTCGCAGAGGGTCACGGCCAGGTCCAAGGTATGAATAACGAAGTCGTCAATGATTGTCCCTGGCGCTGTGACGCCTGGCCAACGGATGATGAGAGGTATCCTGACCACGTCATCGTACATCACATAGTGCTTGTCAAACATGCGATGCGCGCCGCAGAGGTCGCCATGATCGCAGGTGTAGATGACGACCGTATTGCGGTCTAATCCGAGCTGCTGGAGTTTGCCGAGGATTCGTCCGATCTGGCTGTCGAGCAGGGAGATGTCGCCTAAGTACTGTGCGACTAGGGGCGCCCAGTCCTTCCAGGTCCATTCCTCGATTCCCCAGGAGCGCAGCTGCTGGCTTTGAATGTACGGCTTGTCGCGGAAGTCATCAGTGAAGCTTGGCCAGGGCGGGATGCGTTCTGGGTCGTACATGTCAGCAAACGGCTTTGGCACCACGTTCGGCAGATGCGGCTCGCTCGGATCCCAGCGGACTAGAAACGGCCGTTCCGGGGTTGCCTTGCGGAGAGCTGCGATGACATGGTCAGCGCCCCAGGCTAGGCGTGACTGCGCCGGGGTAATGGCGTCATCGCAGCCGTAGAAGGGCAATCCGCCTGGACGCGGCGGCAGTTTCTGCTCCGCCCGCCAGGTCTGGTAGTCTTTTTCCGGCACGACATGATGAAAGCCGTAGTCCTGCGGGGCGCGGGCGCTGCCGCCCAGCCATTTGCCGATAAAAGTCAGGTCGTAGCCTGCTCCGGCGAGGATTTCCGGGAAGGCGGGCAGCGCTGCGGCAGGCCGCGGCGCCTCGGTGTCGGCATTGGCGATGCTGAGATGGCGGCAAGGCCAGACGCCATGCAGGAGGCTGTTGCGCGCGGGTACGCAAATCGGCGACGACGTAAAGGCGCTGGTGAAATTGGCGCCCTCGGACGCCAGCTTGTCCAGGCACGGCGTCTGCACTATGGGATGGCCGTTTACGCCGAGGCAATCGGCCCGGTGCTGGTCAGCCACGATTAGAAGAATATTGGGATGTTGGTTTGCCATGAACGATAAGGCTTTTGTACAGCCCGGCTCTGGCGGCCTGGCCGGGGCTGGGGATTTCAGCGCAGGCGGGTGAATTTTGCGGTGAACATCGCGTCGCAATCGGCGTCCCATGGCCAGATTTGTGACATGCCGTCGACATGCCGTCCGGTGACGGGACACTCAAACGGTTGCAGCGCGAAGTCGGGATTGGCGGCCAGGAACTGGTCTACGACCCCTTGATTTTCTGCTGTGAAGCACGAGCAGGTTGAGTAGACGAGAGTTCCGTTGACGGCGGTGCCTTGGGCGGCGTTGGTCAGCAGTCGCCATTGCAGTTCGGTGAAGTCGGGCAATTCCTCTGGCTGCGTCACCCAGCGTGCGTCGGGATTGCGGCGCCAGATTCCGGAGCATGAGCATGGGACGTCGACAAGGACGCCGTGGAACAGTTTGTGGTATCTTGGCACGTCAATGCCGAGCCATTCTTTGCAGGTGATGTTATGGAATTTCGCTCGTCTGGCCCGGAGTTTCAGGTCTTGCAATTTATAGGTGCGGTTGTCGGTCGCCACGATTGATCCTTTGCCTTGCATCAGCCAGGCCAGGTGGAGCGTCTTGCCGCCTGCTCCGGCGCATGCGTCCCACCACATTTCTCCTGGTTTTGGGTCGCAGATATAGGCCACGGCCTGGGAGGCGACATCCTGCACTTCGAAGCGTCCTTCTTTGAACGCAGGCACTGCGTGCAGGTTGACGGGGGGGGCGGCTGGCGCCTGGAGTGCGTAAGTCATGCGCGGATGCGCTTCCAGGCGGATGTTTTCGCGGCCGAGTTCTGCTTTAAGGCGGTCGATGTCGTTGGTCTGGGCGCGCAGCCAGAGCGGCGACCGCACCTGCATGGCTTCGATCAGCTCTGGCAGCGGGCGGGGCGACGCAATCTCCGCGATTGCCCAGGCTGGGACGAGGTCTTCGACTGGCAGCGGCAGAACCAGGTTGAAATGAGCCAGAAAGGGCTTCAGGAGCCGTCGGCGCTCCCGCAGGGGCGTGGTGCGTCCGGCAGGGAAGTCGATTTCCGGCATTTTGATGTTCGCCTGGTAGAGCCACCACGCCACTGAAGGCGGCAAGTCGGGCCGGGCTTCGAGGTACCAGGCGGCAGAAAAGCAGGCAAACCAAAGGGCTTCAGGCAGGGGCTTGTCAAGCGAGCGTTGGCTGGCGACTGCATCCGTGAATTCCGGCGGTGCGAGGTGGCGCAGCCATCCCCACCAACGCAGCACCGCGAAGAGCGTTTCTCCGATGATGCGGCGGTCGCGTGCGCCGAGCTGGCGGCGCTGCCGGAAAATAGCGGCCAGGCAGCGGTCGGCAGGGCGGTGGTCAAGGAGCGACGCAGCCAGGACTTCGGCGACAACAGCGGCGCAAGTCTGGGAGTGGGTCGCAATGCGTTTGGATGGAATGTCTGACATAGTCGTTGTTCAGCGTGCTTCGGATGCTGCCTGCACCGTGTTGTGCAAAAGCATGGTGATGGTCATCGGGCCGACTCCGCCTGGAACCGGAGTCAGGAAAGACGCCTTGGCGCGGACAGCCTCAAAGTCGACATCGCCGACCAGCCGGTATCCACGGGGCGCCTGCGGGTCTTCGACGCGGTTGACGCCGACGTCGATGACAGCGGCGCCAGGCCGAATCATGTCGGCGGTGATGGTATTGGGTCTGCCAGCGGCGGCGATGACGATGTCGGCCTGGCGAGTGAAATGCGCGAGATCGCGAGTGCCGGTATGGCATACAGTGACGGTGGCGTTGCCAGCCGCTGTCTTTTGCAGGAGGAGATTAGCCAAGGGCTTGCCAACGATATTGCTGCGGCCGACGATGACGGCGTGGGCTCCGGCGGTCTTGATGCCAGAGCGTTGCAAGAGCTGGAGCACACCGTGCGGCGTGCAGGGCAAAAAGGCCTTTTCGCCGATCACCATGCGGCCGACATTGACCGGATGGAAGCCGTCGACGTCCTTGGCTGGATCGATTGCCATGATCACCTGCGTTTCGTCAATATGCTTAGGCAGGGGCAGCTGCACTAGGATGCCGTGAATGCGCGGATCGTGGTTCAGGCGGTCGATCAGCTGCAACAGGCTCTCCTGCGAGCAGTCGGCTGGCAGGCGATTGTCGTCCGAGAAAAGGCCGATTTCCGCACAGGCTTTTTCTTTGGCGGTCACGTAGGATTTGGAAGCGGGGTCGTCGCCGACCAGGACGACGGCCAGTCCAGGCGTGACGCCAGCGGTCGCCTTCAGTTTCTCGACCTTGGCTTTGAGTTCGGCTCGGATATCAGCGGCGACCTGTTTGCCGTCAATGATGATGGCGGACATGGGCAATCTCCTGCGGGAACGGGGTTGGATGTTGTGCAAAGGCCGGAAACGTCAGGGGTGCGGCGGGGTCAGGCCGCAGGCGAATCCTTGCGGCGGTTAGCTCATTGCCGTATAGCGAGCAATTCGACTTCGAAGATGAGCGTGGCGTTGGGGCCGATGTCGGGTCCTGCGCCTTGCTCGCCATACGCCAGTTCAGGCGGGATGACGAGGCGTGCTTTGCCGCCGACGCGGAGGTGCTGGAGGCCTTCAGTCCAGCCGGGTATAACGCGGTCGAGCGGAAATTCCGCTGGTTCGCCGCGCTGGTAGGATGAATCGAATTCCGTGCCGTCAATCAACGTGCCGGCGTAATGGACGCGGACCGTGGAGTCAACCTTGGGGCAATCGCCCTGGCCAGGTTCAAGGATTTCCACTTGCAGCCCAGAGGCGGTGGTTACGACGCCGTCGCGAGCAGCGTTTTTAGCGCGGTAGGCATCGCCGGCAGCGGCGTTGTCCGACCGGGCTTGGCCAGCTTCCCGCTCCAGCTTTTGCTGGAAGGCCTGCATGGTCTTCTGGAAGTCTTCCTGCTTAATTTTCGGTTCTCGGCCTTCGGCAATGGTGATGAAGGCGTCCAGGAAAGCTTCCAGGTCCAATCGCAAAGGCAGACGGCTTATTTTGGCGGCGATGTCAATGCCGATGCAATAGGAGATTTTCTTGTCTTCAGTGGCAAAGTTAGAAGTCACGGGTTTTGTTTCTTTCGGGTTTGGGATGCGTTGCGGTTGCAATCGGGACATCAAACTCTGATGATCGGCAGAGGCTCCGGCACTTGGGTGTAGGATGCATGGAGGCAAGGAATGCCGAGGTGAGTTTCATCGCTGACCGCGAATCCGCAGCTGGTCAGGATTTCGGTCAAGCGCTTGGCGTCGTGCAGGTCTTTGGTGGCGATGTCGACAGCGGCGCCGAACAGGTGGTAGGAGATATAGCCTTCGCGGCGCTGGCGGAGGATGTCGTAGGCCTCGTCAGCGGAAAGCGGCGCCTGCTTAGCTTCGGCGGCGGCGACGAGCTGCCGGATATAGTCGGGATAGCCGCGACGGCAGTACATCGCTTCGAGTTGCTCACGGTTGAAAGCGGCCATCAGCTCGGCGCAATGCCGCAACGTCCGGCCAGCCGAGGTGACGGTGATGGCCTGGCCAGTCTGGCGCTGATAGGCAGTGGCAGCGGCGGTCAGGGCAACCAGGACCTCGGGCCGCAAGGCGGCGAAATTCTCTGGCGAGCATGTGTAGCGGTATGGAAGCATGGCGCAGCGGGATGGCTTTACGAGCGTTTGGGCACAGTTGACGAGGCTCGGTTGACGACGTTCAGCAAGTCTGGGAAGGACTGGATGACGGCATCGGCGCGCTGGTCGTCCTGGACACCGAAGCCGTAGGCGCAGAAGCACGCCCTGAGGCCAGCAGCGGCGGCTGAACCGAGGTCAGTGCGGTGATCGCCGATCATCCACGAACCGGCTGCCGAGCTGCCAGCCAGCTCCAGCGCCAGGTGCAACGGCTCTGGCCGCGGCTTCAAATGCGGACAGCGCCCCCCGCCGACCAGCACGTCCAGCAAATCGCCGATGCCCAGGGCGTCGCAGATATGCTGGGCAGCCGGTTCAGGCTTGTTAGTGACCACGGCGAGGCGCCAGTCTGGTTTCAGGGCGGCCAACGTCTCCGCGACGCCGGGGTACAGGCGGGTCTGGTCAAGCAGGTGTTCGCGATAATGGCGCTGCATAGCGGCGACGGCTTTCTCGACGTCCTCAGGCTTGGCAAGACCAGGCACAGCCCGCCGCATGAGGTTGTGGACGCCGTCTCCGACCATGGAAACCACGTCGTCAAGCGACAGCGTTGCCAGGCCAAAGTCAGCCCGGGCCAGATTGACGGCTTTGGCGAGATCGGCGCGGGAGTCGATCAAGGTGCCGTCAAGATCAAAAATAAGCATAGGCATCATGATAGGGAAAACAGAATACGCGGAATTTTTTAACCACAGAATACACGGAATACACGGAAATTTTGTCTGGGGTTGTTTTTACAACCACGAGAAACACGAGCGGTTCAAACCAGGTTTTTGGTTTTCGGTGGTAGGTCTTTGCGGATTGTCGGCGGTTTCGGCATATAAGGCAAGAAGAGTCCGCGTCGGCGATAGGCGGCGACTTCAATGAGTCCGCCGGGTCGATTGAAGTTCTGCCTGATCGCGTCTGCGTCACCGCCTGTCACACGCTGGTAGAGTCCTGCTGCGACTTCTTGGTTGCGGGCGACGATCCAGAGGTTTTGCCCGCCCCGGGGCACCTGGAAGCCGTCTGGAATGCGATTAATGGCGATGACGGTTCCGTATGGGCCGCCGGCCAGCTGCCAGTAGAGCCTGAAGGTCGGGAAGTCGTATTCATCGGTCACGACGATGGCATTTTCCATCCATTCCTGGTACGCCATCAGGGAGGCCAAGTGGCGCAATTCATCGGCGCCGCGGTAATACTGCTGGATGAGGTTGTTGGGAGTGGCGCTGCGGCGGAGCTGGGCGTCGGTCACTGCTTCGGAAACACGTTCCCAGACAAAGCCATTGGCCACGACAAGGAGGGCGGCGAGCATCAGGGGCCAGCGCTGAATCGCGGCGAAGACTCGGCCGGAGAGCAGCGCTGCCAAGGTCAGGGGGGGCAGGAGGACCAAGAACATGCGCGGATAAGGCGCCTGGCCGGGTCGGGCGGCCAGGAGAACGGCGGCAGTCACAGCGACGCATCCCAGCGTCAAGGCTCCGACGGCGACGCCAGGCGGAACTGGCAATTGCCGGTGCTGGTTTGAGCTGTCAGCGGCGTCCACTGGGACTTGGTCGCGGTCACGGCCAGCAGGTGCGAGGGTGGGGTCGAAAGGGGGCTGCGGTGGCCTGGCGTGGCGTTTGCCAGCGCACAACACCACGGCGCCAACTAGGGTGACGGCAAAGAGTCCGGCATGCGCCAGCAGGGCGAGGGTCAGGTTGCCGGCCACCATCCAGGCTGATGGCCAGCCGCTCGGCTCGCGGCTCACGGCCAGGAATGCATCCCAGAGGGTGAAATAGTAGCTGAATCCGACGATGCCGGCCAGCAAAGCTGGCAGGATTCGCAGCAGGCATTGCGTCCATGACCGTCCTGCCTGCCAGAGGACGATAGCGATGAACAGAGCCAGGACTGGCGCTAGGATGACATTGCTGGGGATGACGATGGGCAGCAGCAGCATGGTCGCGGCTACGATGACCTGCCCTGTCCAGAGTCTGCCGTTGATGACTTCGATGGCTCCAGACACGGCTGCGGCAGCCAAGGCCATAGTCAGGGCGTAGCCGCGGACCTGGTAGGCGTATGCCGTGAAGACTGGGCTTATAGCCAGCAGCAGGCCGCCGAGGATAGCCAGGCGCTTGCCAAGCCAGACGCGCCAGTGGCCCATAACAAGCGCGATGGTCAGGGCGCCCAATGCCATTGAGGGTGCCCGGACGAGGTGTTCGGCGGTGACATTGAAGTCAATGAAGCGAATCCATAGCCAGTACACGGCCGATGACAGTATATGGTTGTTGGCGACCGGATAGTTGCGGAAAACGTATCCCAGTCCGCGCCCGCGGATGTCGAAGACATAGTCGCCGAGGGTGATGACCTCGTCGTACCACAGTTCGGACATAGCCCAGGGCATGACCCGCACCAGATATATGGCCAGGGCAATCACCAGCCAGGCGCTGACGGAACCTTCGGAAGCGTCAAGTTTTCGTGTCGGCATCGTGTTCTGTTGCTGCTGTAGGTGAAGAGGCGCCTTTCCGGGCGTCGCTGCGGTCAGCCGCCTCGGATGAGCTGGAGGAATTCGAGTCGTGTCGCCTGGGAGTTATGGAAACTGCCGAGCATGGCTGATGTGATCATCTTCGAATTCTGCTTTTCGACACCTCGCATCATCATGCAGAGATGCTGGCATTCCATGACTACGCCGACTCCTTCGGCGTTGATCGTATCCTTGACGAATCGTGCGATCTGCTGGGTCAGGCGTTCCTGCACTTGCAGCCTGCGTGCAAAGCAGTCCACCAGGCGGGCCAGCTTGCTCACCCCGTAGACCCTCCCTTTCGGGATGTAGCCGATGTGGCAACGTCCGAAAAAAGGCAGTATATGGTGTTCACACAGGCTATAGACCTCGATATCGCGGATAATCACCATGTGATTGCATTCTTCGTGGAAGATGGCATCTCCGATGATGGCTTCCGGGTCCTGCTGATAGCCGCACAGCAGGAACGCCAGGCTGTCCGCCACCCGTTGCGGCGTGCCTTGCAGGCCTTCTCGCTCTGGGTCTTCACCGAGGTTACGGATGAGTTGTCGAATCAATTCTGGTGTATCAGTATCTGACATTCAGGCTCGTCCCATGAAGATATCGAGTTGCCGCAGCCGTTCGGGCGAGAGTTCTCTTACTCCGCCCAGCTGCGCGAGGATGACGGTTTGGCGGGCGGCGTTTTCCAGCAGTTCGATGCGGTCAAAGGCTTCCAGGAGGCCTGCTCCGAGGGCGATGACGCCGTGATTTTCCAGGACGCCGCAGGAGGCTGTCGCCAGGCCGGCGGCCACTTGGTTGGCGAGGTCAGGGCTGCCCATGAGGGCATACGGAATAAACGCAGGGTCGCCGACAATCGCATACGCTTCCGCCGTCAGGTGCGTATTGATGGACGCCTGGGCAGCGCTGAAGGCGCTGGCGAAGACGGGATGGGCGTGGACGATGGCCTGGACATCCGGGCGCTGCGCATAGATGGCCAGGTGCATGGCTGTTTCGATGCTCAGGGTAAGCTCTGGGGTCAGGTTGACGCCCGCTGGCGTCACTAGGCCGACCCCGGCTGGTTCAAGGGCGGCCTTGTCCAGCTTGGAGGCCGTGATGGCGACGTTTCCGGAGCAGGTGCGGCAGGAGATATTGCCGCCGGAGGCCGTCGTCAACCCACGCGCATAGAGCCTCCGCATGTATTCAGCGACCTGTGTTCTTTCGGCTAAGGATGTCATGATCCGGATGTCCTCTCCGCCGCTGCTGCGCGGTCGCCGTCACCCGTGCGGGCGGGCTGGGTCAAAGCTCAGAATTCGACTTTGGGCACGGCCTTGTCAGCCTCGGCGATTTCAAAATATTCGCACGGCGCCATGCCGAGCAGTGACCCTGGGAATTGCTTGATTTTCGTATTGTAGGCGCGGACGGCCTCGTTGTAGGCGCGACGTGCGACAGCGATGCGGTTCTCGGTGCCGGCCAATTCATCGCTAAGCTGGCGGAAATTCTGGTCTGCCTTGAGAGTAGGGTAATTCTCCACGACGACGAGCAGCCTGGACAAGGCTCCGCTGAGTTCATTTTCGGCCTTGGCGCGGTCAGCTATCGAGCCGCCGCCGCCGAGTCTCGCCCTGGCTTCGGCCACGGCTGTAATCGCTTCTGTCTCATGGGCGGCAAAGCCCTTGACGGTGTTGACCAGGTTCGGTATCAAGTCAGCCCGCCTCTTCAATTGGTTTTCCACCTGGCTCCATTCTGCGTCGATATCCTCGCGCTGGCGGATAATGCCGTTCTTGAAGGAAATCCAAAGGAAAAACACCAGTGCGGCAATCAGCAGAAGCCCGCCGAATACGGAGGCAAACACAAAAAGAAATTTTTTCATGGCGACCTTTCGTCGATTATTTTGGGACTATGATTTGTTTTGTTAGCTGTTAACTTTGTGATGGTTGTCGCTTAATATAATCTCAGGGGCTGGTTTCTCCAGCTTAGGGACGAAAAGAAGGGTGATAAGAACAGCGACGGCGGCGACGGCGGCGAAAGACAGGTACATGGCGACGTAGCCGAAGTACTCAAGGACAACGCCGCCGACAGCGCTGCCGAGGAAGCTGCCGAGGCCGACGGTGACGGCATAATAAATGCCCTGCGCACTGCCCTGGAGGCGAGTGGGGAAGCTGCGGCTGACGTAGGTGACGGAAGAGCAGTGGAAAGCCCCGAAGGTGAGTATGTGCAGCGGCTGCATGGCGATGACCGTCCAAAGACTGCCCTGATAGCCAAAGCCAAGCAAACGGGCGACGGTGCCAAGCAAACCAAGGACAAAGAGGTTGCGCACGCCGATGCGCGCCATGATGCTCCGACTCCAGAAAATGAGCGGAAATTCGCAGATAGAGCCAAGCAGCCAGATGTAGCCGACATTCTTGAAGCCGTAGACTTCGTTCAAGTAGCGGGAGAAGAAGCTGTAGTAGCTCATCATGGCGAAGCGGGCGAGGAATCCGGCGATGATGAAGGCGATGAAGCCGGGCTTGAGAAAGAGATGGAGCGAGGCCGGAGCGTCGGCGTCGGCAGCTGTGGGCGCTTCCGGTCGGGCAGGTGTCTGCTTAGGTGCTGGCGGGATAAGGAGCAGGCTGAGCGCCTGGACAGCCAGGAGAACGGTGAAGGTGATGATGATGCGCTTTCCAGTGGGGTCGTCGCTGATGCGGACATAGCGCTCAAAGACCAGGCAGCAGAGGATGAAGGAGACAGTCCCGCCGATGCGGACATGGCCATAGTCGCCGCCCAGGCGCTGGAAATACGCGAAGGTCATGCCGTCGGTCAGCGGAATGGACGGCTTGCAGAAGAAGCCGAACAGAAAGGCGACCAAGACCGCAGCCGAGGTTGACAAGCCCGGGTTGAGCAGCAGAAAAGTCGGCACTGCCAGAAGAATAGTCATGGCAAGAACGCCGCGAGGTGTGCCTAAACGGTCGCTGAGCAGCCCCCAGATCGGCGGCGCCAGCACAGCGGTCGACTCAACCGCGCCAAGGATGTAGCCAATCTGGTCGTGCCGAAAACCATAAATGTGAAGCAACTGCTGCAAATAAGGGGTCAGGACAGCAAAAGGCGCAAAAAGCGCCATGTAAACCAGAAAAAAACGCGCTTCAAGAGAGCGGACGGAAGTGGACATAGTGAATGAGGGGAGAGGGGAGAGGGGAGAGTTCCGGCACTAAAGTGCCGGCACTGGACGGAGCCATAGAGCGCTAAAGACGTTGAAAACACGCAACATACGGCAGGCTAAAGCCTGCGGTACGTACGGCAAGCTAAAGCTTGAACTACGTACGGCAGGCTAAAGCCTGTACTACGTGCGAACTACATACAGCAGGCTAAAGCCTGTACTACGTGCGGACTACGCATCTTGGGCGCACGGCGACCATTTGGCGATTGGCTTCGGATGCACGACTGTCTTCTTCTGCTTCAAGAGCGCGGCCACTTCGGCTTCAATGGCAGCGACCTGCTCTGGGGTTTCCTGGATTTCCATGGCCAGGTCAATCACGTAGCGCTGGCCAGCGTCGAGGGTCATCACCCGTCCGCGCTCGCGCTCAAAGGTCTTCAAGTTTGGATAATTGGTGGCTGGCTCCATGCCGGTCACATAGCCTTCTGAGGGGCCGGCTGTGTGCTTCCATTGGCAGAAGCAGGGCAGCTGCTTCTTGTTCCAGCGCATGGTCACCCCGCGGGTGCCGCGGCGATTGCGGAGCATGGAGAGCGTCGACCCGTCCGCAGCAGCTGCGAAGTCATGGTAGTTGCCTTGTTCGACATAGCCGGGTTCTGGTGCCTTGTAGACATTCCAGGTCTTGATGTCTTCTGCTGCTCGTGGGTCGCGCGGGGCGACTTCCAGCGATGGCGACACCAGCCGTGCGCCGGCGTCCAGGAAAGGCGGGCCGAAGTTGCAGTGATAGAGCATCTGGAACTCAACCGGCGAATCCGCGAAATTCTCGACTTCGTCGCGGATGTCAACGCGGTTCGAGCCGATTTCCGTCGTATAAGTCGTGGTCAGCCGGTACTGGGGGCAGAAGCAACGCGCTTCTTCGACGACGCCGACGAGGACGATTTTCGTGCGTTTGCCAGGGATGATCTTCAGCTCGACGTATTTGGCTGGCAGGTTGGCGATGTAGCCATGCAGGTTGAGCATCACTTCCGAGAGATTGCCGTTGTTGTCAAGCACGCGGTCCATGCCAGGAGCGCCGTTGGAATTGAGGCCGCAGCGGACGATGCATTCATCAAACCCCTTGAGCCAGCCGAGTCCGCCTTGTTCGAGGAGGTTGACAAACATCGGGTTGACTGGGCCGCGAGCCGGCGAATCCCAGCCGATGGTGCAGTCTCCGCAGACGCCTTTCCACAGGCCCATGCCGCGGGACAGCAGCACCGTGAAAGACAGGTGGCCGTTGTTGATGTCCACCACGTCGACGCCATCGGACAGGCCGCCCTGCAATCTGCTTTTCGTTACCGACCAGCCGCCCCCGGCGGTTGGCAGGCCAACGCTGGCCGGCGTGATCGCGCATTGCTCGACATAGACGCGGTTGGCGGTGTCAGTAAGCACCCAAGATAAAGCTTCCGTCATGATCTCAATCCTTTGTCTTGCCTGATGGTGAATGCTCGGAACAGGGAAAAACCGACGCCGGTTCTCCGGACTAAATAAAGAACTATAGCACATAAAATGGTTTTTGTCAGGGGGGAACGCTATATTATAAAAACAGTTGCAACCGCGCACCGTGCGTCTGTCGGTCGCTGATGACGACGCCTGCTCGGCAGCCGGGCGGCTGTCTTCTTTTTTTTCAGGATTTGACCGGCGCTGGCGGGGGCGCTAGGCAAGCGATATGCGAGGTACTGCATGATGACCGAAAAAGAACTGGGCGATGCCCTGCGACGAGCCTTGATGGTGTTTGACGGCGCCATGGGCACGGAGATTTACCGCCGGCATGTTTTCACGAATCGCTGCTATGACGAGCTGTGCTTGTCAGAGCCTGGCATGATTGCCGATATTCACCGCAGCTATGTGGCGGCGGGTGCGGATGTGCTGACCACGAATTCGTTTGGCGCCAATCGTCTGAGCCTGTCGGCGTTCGGTCTTGGCGAACGGGTCGCAGCCGTCAATTTGGCGGCTGCCCGCCTGGCCCGGGAGGCGGCTGACCAGGCAGGTAGGCCGCTCCTAGTCGCCGGCTCGCTGGGGCCGCTGAACACGCTCGGCAACACCAGCGCGGAGCGCATCCAATGCCTTGCTGAACAAGCTGCGGCCCTGGTTGCTGGCGGCGTTGACTTCCTCATGTTCGAGACGCTGCCTAGTCCAGAAGCCGCGCAGGAAGCGCGTGCGGCGGTGGATTCCCTCAAGCAGCCAGTGGCTTTTGTGCTGTCGCATTCGGTTCCGGCTGATGGCGATGTCGAATCAGCGGTTCGCCACCGCCTGACAGACTGGGCTGCGTTCCCCGGGCCGATTCCTGCGGCGATGGGCTTCAATTGCTGCGTCGGCCCTGACCAGATGCTGTCGGTGGTTGAAGTCGCGGTGCGCTGTTGCGAGCTGCCGCTGATCATTCAGCCCAACGCCGGCACACCGCGCAACGTCGACCATCGGCAGTTGTATCTTTGTTCGCCAGAATACATTACCGAATATGCTCGCCGCTATGTCAACTTAGGCGCACGTGGCGTCGGCGGCTGCTGCGGCACGACGCCGGAGCATATCCGGGAAATGGCTCGCGCCATCAAGCCGATGACCAAATCTCACGTAGTGGCGCTGCGCGTAGACGCAGAAAAGACGGACGCTGTTCCGGAGATGCCGCTGGCAGAACGGTCGCGGCTGGGGCGGAAGCTGGCTGCCAAGGAATGGGTGACTGCCGTTGAGATGACGCCGCCGCGCGGCTGGGACACGAGCCAAATCGTCGCCCGCGCCCGCTTATGCCATGACCGCGGCGTTGACACCGTAAACATCCCTGATGGCCCGCGTGCCTCGCCGCGCATGTCGCCGTTGATCACCGCTGCAATAATCCTGAGGCAAGCCGACATTGAGCCGGTCCTGCATGTCTGCTGCCGAGACCGCAATTATCTCGGCCTGCAAGCGGATTTGCTGGGCAGCGCCGCAGCTGGCATCCGCAACTTGCTGATGGTGACCGGCGACCCGCCCAAGCTCGGCAGCTATAGCTTCGCCTCTGGCGTCTTTGACACCGACTCCATCGGCCTGGTGTCCCTGCAAAAGCACCTTAACCGCGGCTTGGACCTCGGCGGCCAGAAAATCATACCGCCGACTGCGGCTGTCATCGGCGTCGGCGCTGATCCGAACGCCCTTGATTTTGACCGCGAAGTCCGCCGTCTGCGCGAAAAGGCGGCGGCTGGCGCCGACTATGTCACTACCCAGCCCGTGTTTGATCCTGAGGCGCTTTTCCGCTTCCTGGATGAGATTGATGACCTGGGTCTGCCGATCATCGCCGGCATCTGGCCGCTCGCCAGCCTGCGGAATGCCATGTTTATGAAAAATGAAGTGCCCGGCGTCACGGTGCCGGACTGGGTGATCGAACGCATGACTAAAGCCAGCACCAGCGAAGAACAACTCGCCACCGGCATTGCCATCGCACGAGAAGCGATCGACGCAATCAGAGACCGCGTCAGCGGAGTCCAAGTCAGCGCGCCTTTCGGGAAAGTCGAAATTGCACTGGCGACGCTGAATGCTGAATGCTGAATGCTGAATGGCGAGAATTACATACTGCAAACTAAAGTTTGAACTACATGCTCCTGCAAGCGAGGTACAATACGGCAGGCGAAAGCCTAGAAATACATACGGGAGAAGCATAATATGGCCATCATCATTGGTGAAAATCTGCATTGCAGCCGTCTTTTCAAGCGCAGCGGGGCGCGCTGCCAAGTCGTTGGCGAGACAGTTCGCGTCCTGTGGCAGGATGAAGCAGGCGAACCGCGCTCCTTTGCGGTTCCGGCTGCATATCACGGCGATAAAATCCGCCACGTCGCCGCTGCCCTGGCAGCTGCAATGCAGACGGAAGACCAGGAGGCGCTGGCGTACCTTTGCCATGTCGTCCAAAGCCAGGAAAACGCTGGTGCTGCCGTCATTGACGTCAATGTCGACGAATTCAGCTCATCGCCGGAGCGGAATCTCGCCGCGATGGAACACCTTCTCGGGCGCGTCCTGGAGTGGACTGAGCTGCCGCTGGCGATTGATTCCTCTTCGACCGAAATTCTAGCGGCTGGTGCGCGGCAAGCCCAGGCAGCAGGCCGCGCCTTCATCCTGAACAGCGCCAGCCAGGAACGTCCTCAGGTGCTGGAACTGGCGGCGACGCATGGCGGCAGCGCTGTCGTCTCTGCGGCTGGCGGCTTGCTGCCGCACAACGCCGAAGAGCGCCTGGACGCGCTGCGGCCGCTGGTGCAAGAGGCGCAAGCCGCTGGCCTGCCGCTGGCCAAGCTGTATCTTGACCCCCTGGTTCTGCCGGTCGCGGTTGACTGCGGCCAGGGTCCCGGCTTTCTGGAGGCATGCCGGATGCTGCGGGAGGAACTCGGCCCAAAGGTGCATATCACCGGCGGCATCAGCAATGTCTCGTTTGGACTGCCCGAACGCCAGCTCCTCAATATCTGTTTCCTGCGGCTGGCCGAAGCGCGCGGCTTGGACGCAGCAATCTTCGACCCGCGGCAACTGACGCTGCCTAAGGACACGCCAGATTCATTCTTGGACGCTGCAGAAAAAGTCCTGCTCGGCGAAGACGACTTTGCCATGAATTTTCTCGCCATCGTCCGCCAATAGAAGTCAATGCGGCCGTACAGCTTCCGGCACCAACTATCACCTTCAGCGCAGGATCAGCATGACCTGGAATCATCTGAGCATGGCGATGCTGACCGACATCGGCAACGTCCGAGAAAACAATGAAGACGCCGGGTGTTTTGACGTCTCCCGCGGCTTTTGCGCCGTGGCTGATGGCGTTGGCGGCGGCGCGGCCGGCGAATACGCCAGCGCAACGGTCATAGACGCCTTGAAAGCGGCCATGGCCGCGACGCCTGACGACGCCACGCCAGAAGAACGCATCGGCGCCATGAAAAAGGCCATCGCCAACGCCAACCATGCCATTGCCGAATACGCAGAAACACATCTGCAAAGCAACAGCGGCACGACAGTGGTCGCCCTTCTATTCAGTCCCTGGCATCCTGACGAGGCCACGGCCCTGCACGTCGGCGACAGCCGAGTCTATCGCCTGCGTGACAGTGCGCTGACGGCGTTGACGCAAGACCACACCATCGCCGCCGAAATCGGGGTCAGCGAAAGCGAGCTTCCGCGCATCTACCGCGACATGCTCACCCAAGCCGTCGGCATGGTCTCTGACTGCGACGTCGAACGCACTCCTGTCAACGTCCGGGCTGATGATCTCTTCCTCGTATGCACGGACGGCTTGTTCAAGGCTTTGTCCCCCGATCATCTCAAACGGCTGCTCTGCACCAACCGGGGACTGCCGGCACCCGACTTGGCAGCGCTGCTGATGCAGGAGACGTTGTCCCGGAGGGCGCCGGACAATGTCACCCTCGG
>Ga0123335_1002491_pt1 | contig 27414 bp, 21 predicted proteins | sample BiotimSIPDNA_2_FD_89707 | JGI IMG/M metagenome (GOLD analysis project Ga0123335, IMG submission 89707) | Anaerobic biogas reactor microbial communites from Washington, USA - Biogas_R2 time_0 SIP DNA | ecosystem: Engineered > Bioreactor > Anaerobic > Unclassified | place: Washington, USA...
ATCCTTCTGGACAAAATCGCAGTCCAGCTCGGTGATTGGAGTGGATACCATCTGCTGGCTCATCACCTTTTTATGACGATGCCACACCCGAAAACAAATATTTTCCAGATATTTCCTCTCCCCTTGAATGGTTTTATCAAGGGGAGACAAGGTTGTTGCCTCTGACCTCGAAGTGGTTATGACCATGAGAGTTCAGGGTTAGCTATGGAGTGAGGGGTCCATAAATAAGAACTGATTGGCTCTTTTAAGTCCTCTCCCTTCAAAAGGGAGAGGACTACGGGTGAGGTTTTCTTTACGGGTTTGCCCGCTAGTGTTTTCAGGCGATATAATTTATTTGAGAAAACAAATTTTTAATAAGGAATTTGACAATGAACCATCGACCACTTGGCAATACCGGCATGACTGTTTCTGAGATCGGCTTCGGCGGTGAACACCTCGAAGGCAAGGATGCCCAGTTGATCGACCAGGTCATCAACCTGGCACTGGACCATGGCATCAATTTCTTCGATATCTTCATGCCCGAGCCCAACGTGCGCACCCATATCGGGAACGCCCTGCAGGGAAAACGTGAGAAGGCGCATATCCAGGGGCATATCCGCGCCATCTGGAAAGATGGGCAATATGGTCGCACCTTGGACATCGCGGAATGTGAGGTTGCATTCAATGACCTGCTCACCCGGTTGCACACTGATTATATCGACGTGGGTATGATCCACATGGTGGATTCAGACAGTGAGCTGGAGGCGATTCTCAACGGCCCGATCAGTGATTATGCACGCAAACTTAAACAATCCGGAACCATCCGGGCGATCGGCATGAGTTCGCACAACCCGCTGGTCGCCCTCAAGGCGGTCAAAACCGGCTTGATCGACGTCTTGATGTTTTCCTTGAACCCGGTTTTCGACATGGTGGACGAAGACAAGCTGCCTTGGGACCTGGTCAGCAATTTTTTTGAAGGTCACCAGGTCAGTGAAGTAAATCCTGTCCGTAGTGAGTTGTATAAAACCTGCGGGTCGATGGGAGTGGCGATCACCGTGATGAAGAGCCTTGGTGCGGGGTCACTTCTAAATGAAAAATCATCGCCATTCGGTGTGGCCTTGACCGTTCCCCAATGCATTCACTATGCCCTTACCCGCCCGGCGGTGGCCAGTGTGATGGTCGGCATGAAGACGATCGAAGAGGTTGAGCAGGCCTTTAAGTATGAGACCTCAACCGATGCCGAAAAGGATTACTCAGGTGTCCTTTCCTCCCAGCCGCGTTTCAGTTTCAAAGGGCACTGCATGTACTGCAATCACTGCCTGCCCTGTACCGCGGAACTGGATATCGCCCAGATCAACAAGTACCTGGACATGGCTGAACTGGACGGGACTGTCTCACCGACCCTCAGGGAGCATTACGCATCGTTAACCTACACGGCGTCTGATTGCATCGCCTGTGGCATCTGTGAAGCCAACTGCCCGTTTGAAGTTGCCATCATCGACCGCATGCAGCGGGCTGTTGAAGTATTCGGGAAATAGACTTCTAAATCAGGTAGAGCCTGATAATAACTTCAACAAGAATTATCAGGCAACACTGCAAAAAATTATTACCCCCCCTCTCACTGATATTTTGGTTAGACGTCGTGGTGTAACCAGGGTTGGGGTGAGGGGTTCATCTGGTCGCACGCACCCGGTCATGTTATAATCATCATTACTTCAGAGCATGCAAGGCATCTTGCGGGTGGGTTACGACCTGGGTGATGTGCTCCTGAAACCAACAATTGACTTCCAGAAATATCCACAGTATTTCCATCATACAACCCTGGCTTGCCAGGATGTGGTTTGCATTCCTGCCCATAGTGTGTGGGCAGATGCCGACCAGTTTTATGGAGATAAAAAATGAAAAAACAAGCACAACCCACAAGGATAGTGATCCCGCTCGACCTGACCCTGGCGCAATGTGACCAACTGGCGGAAGCCATCCGCGAATTTGCCCGGCAGCATCCCGAAGGCACGCGCGAATACCAGCGCAGGCTGAAGTCATCAAAACAGGCCCCCGGGCAATCCAGGCAAGAGGAGGGCGCTGATGGAAACCCGGCGTAATGTAAAATTCTCAAAATTACCGGACAAAAGCCTGGAAGCCTACAAAGCGTGGGTCAATGCAATTTACTTCCACCTGACTGGCAGGACGGATGACACGAAAACTGATGCACAATGGGAGACAAGCTGGAAAGAGTTCTGGCAAAATGCCAAACAACCCCGCGATGAATAGGCTATGGGTTTGTAGATAGATTAACAGCATTCGTGGCAGTGATCAGTGATAGGGACGTTAATCATTTCTGATACTAATCTTATGATGATAGTATAATATCTGTCTATATGTGCTGCAGAAGATGGCAGCGCTCCATCATGAAAGGAGTAAACACATGGGAGACAAAGGAAAAAGCGACAAGCAAGGCAGGGAAGACCGCAAGAAACCCAAGCATTCGCTGAAGGAAAAGCGCAAGCTCAAGCAGGAAAAGAAAACCGGTTCTCCGACGGCTGCTTAGATCTTAGAGTTGCAGGGTTTTTCCCAGTCGTGGACTGGTGACAACCAGGTGAGATATTTGCCTGGTGCATAAATCAAAACAACCAAAGTGAGGCACAAGTATGAAATCTTGTGCCTCTTGTTTTTAACGATCGTAAATCAGGTTGCTTGACAGTTTACACCCTGTCAGGTAGAATCTTGTGACCCTGAAATGGGCTTGCTTTTTGGGCTCTCCTAATTAGGCTCAATAGTAAGGGCCTGTAGCGCACGAAGTCCCATAGAATGGGAGTTCATCGTAGTAAGGTGATCGGTACCTTTGGTAAGGGTTCGGGCCTGTAGCGCAGTTGGGAGCGCGCTTCAATCGCACTGAAGAGGCCGAGGGTTCGAATCCCTCCAGGTCCACTGGCAGGTTAACATAAGAATACTTAAAGAATGGGCCCATAGCGCACGTAGTCCCTACCGCAGGTAGGGAGTTTAAGAAGTGTGTTGTGGGAGCAAGTTAACATAATTATTGAAATTTGGGCCCATAGCGCAGTTGGGAGCGCGTCTCAATGGCATTGAGAAGGCCGGGGGTTCGAATCCCCCTGGGTCCACTGAAAAAGCATCCGTGAGGGTGCTTTTTTGTTGCCCATAGCGCACGCGGGAGCGCGTCTCAGTGGCATTATGCAAGCCGGGGATTTCGAGTCCCCGAAGGGCGAAGCCCGGAGTGGCTGTTGCCACCTGGGTCCACTGAAAAAAGCATCCGTGAGGGTGCTTTTTTGTTGCCCATAGCGCACGCGGGAGCGCGTCTCAATGGCATTATGCAAGCCGGGGGTATCGAGTCCCCGAAGGGCGAAGCCCGGAGTGGCTGTAAAGCCCCCTGGGTCCACTGGAAAAGCGTATGCTGCATCCCATAATTACCACCCATCTTGATCAAAAACAGTATACTTGGCTTACCTTTACATTCCGGGAGAAAATCGTATGGATGATTGTATCTTCTGCAACATAATCAATGGCACACAGCCAGCCAGTATTGTTTATTCTGATGAGAAAGTGCTGGCAATGATGGATATCAGCCAGATCAATCCTGGGCACGTTCTGGTCATTCCCAAAGAGCATGCCTCCTGCCTGGCTGAATTAAATGAAGAAACAGGTGCGCATCTTTTCAAAATCAGCATGCGGATAGCCGCAGCGGTCAGGAGATCTGGCGTCATGTGTGAAGGTGTGAACCTTTTGTTATCAGACGGGCAGGTTGCCTTCCAGACAGTATTCCATGTGCACCTGCATGTCATTCCGCGCTTTAAACAGGATGGCTTTGGTCTGATCTTCGGACCCAACAATCGCACGTTTCCTGCCAGGGAAATTTTGGATAAAATTGCGGGGGACATTGCCAGAGCACTATCAATTGTTTAGAATAGAGATAGCACCAGCTTTTTTGTGAGGTACATATGCACATCCGCCTGATGACCATCGCAGATTATGAGGCAGTTTTCCAGCTCTGGCGCAGCACCCCGGGCATGGGCTTGAACCAGCAGGATGACTCGCCAGAGGGCATATCACGCTACCTGCAGCGCAACCCCCAAACCTGCTTTGTCGCCCTCGAGGGCAATGCGATCATCGGCGTGATCCTGGGCGGGCATGATGGGCGGCGCGGTTTCATCTACCACCTGGCAGTTACCCCTGCCCACCGCAAAAAAGGCATCGGCAAAGCCCTGGTTGAGACAGCCCTCGAGGCGCTCAAAGGCCAGGGCATAAACAAGGTCGCCCTGGTCGTATTGCACAAGAATGACAGCGGCAATGCCTTTTGGGAAAAGATCGGCTTCACCACCCGCCCCGACCTAGTCTACCGCAACAAGGCACTTACCGACCTGGAGTACATTTCCAGCCCTGGTGCTGACCATTAACTGAACACGGTTTCAAAAATCACATCGCTCGCAGGAAAAGGTCCTCCACAAGCCCAGAATTTGCTATACTTATCAATATCTGCTGCCATCTGATCCTTTCCGGGAGGGAAGCATGTCCAGGACTTATCGAAATAGCCTTCTTATCTTCATTTTATTATGCCTTACTGTCTCTGCCTGCACTCCGCTAACTCCCACCAGTCAGCCGATCCTTCCAACCAACACTGCAGCGCCTGCTGAAGATCTTACACCCACCTCGCTTTACCCTGTGAGACAGCCTTCAGGCAGTGACCTGCTGGAGGATGCGGTGCTGCTCTGGTCGACCGAGGCGCTTGCCAGTTCGAGCCAGGGTTCGCCCAACTATGATGCCTGGCAGGCTGCCGGCAAGCCCAATACCTTTGCCTGTGGTGATTTTGTCACCGCCTGGCAACCCGACAAATCCGAAACCGAAGCCTGGATCGAATTTCACTTTTCTCAGGATATCCTGCCGTATGAAATCCATTTTGTTCAATCATTCCATCCCGCCCAGGTTCAAAAGGTGGAAGTGCTGACCCTGGATGACCAACTTCTGCCTGTCTATGATGACGCGCTTGACCCGTACCCGGATATCTCAGACTGCCCAGTCACCCGTGTTTTCCCCGCCGACCAGGTCGATGTGCTCATCCGCGGGGTGCGCGTGACATTCAGGCGCTCGGAAGGCCAACCCTGGACGCAGGTTGATGCGTTTGGTGTATGGGGGCTTGTCTCTGAACAGCTTGAAGAGCCTGAAATGAACTTGGTTGAAGAAGGCGAAGAGGTCCAGTTTGGCGAATCGCTCTACTTCAGCAACAAAAATGAGATCACCAGCCTGGTTTTCACGCCCGGTCAATTGTGGGCTGCCAGCCCGGGCGGGGTGACCGCCTGGGACCTGGACTCGCTTTCCCCTCAAAGCTACACCCATGCTGATGGCCTGCCAGGCAACGCCACCCAAGCCCTGGCCTACTGTGAATGGGAGGGCGGCATCATGGCTGCCGGCGGTGCTGGTGGTGTCAGCTTGCTCTACCTCGATGGCTCGCCCTATTTCTCGCCGCTAGAGCATCCCGGCGCAGAATATTATGGTCAGGTGGAAGCATTGGCTTGCGACCCGACCCGCCGCCAACTTTGGGTGGGGTACACCAGTTTTTTGAGCCGCTATGACTTTACCACTGACTCTTGGCTTGATTATGACTATACCGATGGCCTGCCGGGCGGCACTGTGCGCCAGGTCAGTTTCATCGATGAAGACGTCTGGGTGGCACTCACCGGCGGCATCGCCATCCTGCGCGGTGCTGAATCCCTTGAGGGCTACACGCCCGAAAACAGCTTCATCCCCTCCATGTTCATCCATGCCATCACCAGCGACGAATCTTCCACTGTCTGGATGGCAAGCTCCGAAGGCTTGATCCAGTCCGTCCCTGGCGGCTGGCAGACCTGGAAAGCGCAGGATATTGGCGGGGAGGGGCTGACAGACATCATTTTGGGCCTTGAGCCTGCAAGCGATGGCACTTTCTGGCTGGCTGATCACTTTGGCACCCTTTGCCAGTTTGATCCCCTCAGCAGTTCATGCCTTCAGGTGATTTTCCCGCCTGAAGACATCAGCCTTTCAGCATTTTCCGTCAGTAAGCAGGGCTGGGTGGCTGTGGGTTCGCCTGAAAAAGGCGTCTACCTGCTGGCGGATGGCGAGTGGTTCCACCTGTTGACCAAAGACCAGGCACTCGATAACACCATCCATGCCATCGCCTATACCCCGGATGGACGGGTCTGGGTGGCGGGCAAGCGCCACCTGCAGTATTTCCAGGCCAACCAGCCACTTGCCCCGTGGGGTGAACTGCCCCTGCCCGGCGATGCCGTGGCTTTCAGCTTCCTGGTGGCCAGCGATGGCTTGTGGATCGGGCATACCCGTGGGGCGACCTTCCTGCCTTACATTGGCGAGGATGTGCTCCATCTGCCGGTGGGTGGGGATGCCACCCCGCCGGGGGCTGCGGTCATGGCGATGGGCAGGGGTGCGAACGGGTTGCTTTATTTGGGCACCGACAGCGGCCTGAACATTTGGGATGGCCAAAGTTTCCAGTTTTTTGACCTTCTGACTGAAAGTCAGCGTGCCCAACAGTCTTATCCTTCTCGGGTGAATGCCATTTATACCGACGGTTCGACAGTTTGGGTGGCTGCAGTCAGCGGTTTGCACAAATTTGTCAATGGCAGCCTGGAACAAAGTTGGGATGATGAGTTAAGAGCGATCTCTACCTTCAACCAGACATCTGTCGCGTTGGTCGCGCCATCTCCCCGCGGAGATGGGCTGTTGGTGGGGATTGGCAGCCAGTTGTTCGCTTTTGACGGTTTGCAATTCACCCTCCTTCTCGAACTGCCCTCAGAGATCCGCAGCATCCATCCTGCCCCTTACGCCCTGTGGCTCGCCACTGCCAGTTCGGGCATCTATGCCATCAGTATGGACCAACAGGATATTTATTGGGATAGCGCCTCTCATGTTGCAGGCTTTTCTCAGCGCTATCCTTACCAGTCCATCCTGATGAGCGACGCCTATACCCTCTGGTTTGCCAGCCTGGATGGCGGCTTGGAACGCATTTCCGGCACCTTTGGCCAGTAGTCCTTCCTGTGTTTATACATTGACACAGTTATCATCCCTTCACTCCCGCCTTTTTATGCTATAATCTACGCTCAAACACGGCAGGAGTATCAAGCCATCCGCCAGAGAGCCGGGATTTCGGGTGCGAACCCGGCAAGTGCCCAGCGGAGCACAAAGGCCGAACTCGCCTGCCTCCCTTGAGTGGGAAGTGCCCGTGGTGAATCAACACTAGCCCCGGGCGGGTCAGCCCGTTATAGCATACCAAGAGCAGCCCGGTTACAACCGGGAAGCAGGGTGGTACCGCGGAGTTGCCTTCGTCCCTGATCAGACGAAGGTTTTTATTTTTAAAAAGGCACCTGTTAAGTGCCCAAGGAGAAGAGCAAATGATCGACCCAACCAGAATACCGCATTATCAACCAGCCGAGATCGAGCCCAAGTGGCAGGCACGCTGGGACGCCGATGGTCTCTACCATGCCGACCGCGACCCTCACAAACAAAAATTTTACGCCCTGACCATGCTGCCCTACCCCTCCGGCGACCTCCACATCGGTCACTGGTACGCCATGACACCCTCCGATGCCCGCGCCCGCTTCAAGCGCATGCAGGGCTACAATGTCTTCTTCCCTATCGGCTTTGACGCTTTCGGCCTGCCGGCAGAGAACGCTGCCATCAAGCGCAAGGTGCACCCCAAAACCTGGACCTACTCCAACATCCAGAACATGCGCCGCCAGCTGCGTTCGATGGGCGCCATGTTCGATTGGCGCAGTGAGATCATCAGCGCCGACCCCAAATATTACCGCTGGACGCAGTGGTTCTTCGAGCAGTTCTACAAGCACGGCATGGCATACCAGAAATATGCCCCCGTGGATTTCTGCCCCAACTGCAACACCACCCTGGCGCGCGAACAGGTGCAGGGTGAGGACCGCCACTGCGAACGCTGCGAGACCCCCGTCATCAAAAAGAACCTTAACCAGTGGTTCTTCACCACCACCAAATATGCCGATGAGCTGCTGAACTATGACCTGCTGGATTGGCCCGAAATGATCCGCACGCTGCAGACCAACTGGATCGGCCGCTCCCAGGGTGCCTCGGTCGACTTCACCACCGAATCCGGCGAGAAACTGACCGTCTTCACCACCCGCCCGGATACCCTGTGGGGCGTGACCTTCATGGTGCTGGCGCCCGAGCATCCCCTGGTCGCTCAGCTGACCACGCCCGCGCAAGCCCAACTGGTCAAGGACTACCAGGAGCAGGCCACCCACCAATCCGACATCCAGCGCGAAGCCACCGACAAGGAAAAGACCGGCGTCTTCACCGGCGCTTATGCCATCAATCCGGTCAACCAGGAGCGCATCCCCATTTGGATCGCCGATTATGTCATGATGACCTACGGCACCGGCGCCATCATGGCAGTCCCCGCCCACGACCAGCGCGACTTCGAGTTCGCCCGCAAATTCAGCCTGCCCATCCGTGTGGTCATCCAGCCCGACGACATCCCGGCGATCGAGCCTGATGCCATGACCGCGGCCGTTGAAGCCCATGGCAGCATGGTCAACTCCGGTGCGCTCACTGGCACCCTAGGCGAACACTCCATGTCTGCCGCCATCGCCCACATCGAGAAGCTGGGCGTGGGCAAGGGTGCGGTCAACTACCGCCTGCGCGACTGGCTGATCAGCCGTCAGCGCTACTGGGGCGCGCCCATCCCCATCATCTACTGCCCCACGCACGGCGCCGTCCCCGTCCCCGAGGATCAGCTGCCCGTGCTGCTGCCGGATGACGTCGAATGGCTGCCCACCGGTGAAAGCCCCCTCAAGCTGCATCCCACCTGGCGCTTCACCACCTGCCCGATCTGCGGCGCACCCGCCGAGCGCGAGACCGACACCATGGACACCTTCATGTGCTCCAGCTGGTATTTCATGCGCTACCTCAGCCCGGATTACGACAAATACCCCGTCGACCCGGACCAGTACAACTACTGGATGCCGGTCGACACCTACACCGGCGGCAGCGAGCATGCCACCATGCACCTGATCTATGCCCGTTTCTTCTGGAAGGCTGCCCGCGACTGCGGCATCACCGAAGGTCCCGAGCCCTTCCTGCAACTGCGCAACCAGGGCATGGTCCTGGGCGAGGATGGCGAGAAAATGTCCAAGAGCCGCGGCAACGTGGTCTCCCCGGATGAACTGGTCGAAAAATACGGCGCGGATACCGTGCGTGCCTACCTGACCTTCTTTGCCCGCTGGGAACTGGGTGCCCCCTGGAACAGCAGCGGCATCGAGGGCTCATCCCGCTGGCTGAAACGCCTCTGGTCACTGCTGCTGGAGGAGGAGGGCGGCAGCCCGGATGCAGCCACCCTGCGCAGCCTGCGCCGCAAGACCCACCAGGCGCTCAAAGCCGTCACCTATGACTTTGAGAACTTTGAGTTCAACACCATCGTCTCCACCCTGATGGAGCTGCTCAACGAGATGAGCAAAGCCAAGGCCGCCGGCGCTTATGGATCAAAGGAGTGGCAGGAATGTGCGGATATCTACCTGCGCATGCTCGCCCCGGTCTGCCCGCATATCAGCGAGGAGCTGTGGCAGAAACTGGGCAAGCCCTATTCCATCCACCAGCAGCCCTGGCCAAAAGTGGATGAGGAAGCCGCCAAGGATGATGAGATCACCCTGGTCGTGCAGGTCAATGGCAAGCTGCGCGACCGCATCCAGGTCTCCCCGGCGATCTCTGAAGCGGATGCCCGCGCCGCCGCCCTCTCCAGCCCGACCGTGCAGGCCTTCCTGGAAGGCAATGAGCCCAAAAAGGTGATCTACGTCCCCGGCCGCCTGGTCAATATTGTGGTACCCTGAGCGCCCTCACGAAGTACCAGTGGTTTTCTGGTAAGGCGCATCCCGACTTGTCCCAGTTCTTTTCTGGGAAGGTGCCAGTGCTTTTCTGGTAAGGGGTACCCTGAATTCAAAGTGGTAGGTATACCATGAGAATTCAGGGTGAGCGCTTTTCTTGTCATCCTGAACGCAGTGAAGGATCTTAAGTGTCATCTTTTAGAGACCACAGCTTTATGGAGCAAGGCTAATTATTAAGGAGAACTTATGAACTTTGGCGAAATGAATTGGTCGAAAATCGAAGAATACCTCAAGCACGATGACCGGGTGATGCTGGTCCTGGGCGCCTGCGAACAGCATGCCACCCTCAGCCTGCTCACCGACAGCAAGATCCCCCTGGCACTGGCAGAGGCTGCCAGCGAAAAGACTGGCGTCCTGGTCGCCCCACCGTTGCACTTTGGCATCTCACCCTATTTCCTCAGCTACCCGGGCACCATCAGCCTCAAGTCCACCACCTACCTGCAGGTAGTCGAAGATATCGTACGCGCCTTATATTGGCATGGCTTCAAACATATCTTGATCCTCAATGGGCATGGCGGCAACACGCCTGCCAAAACCGCGCTGGTCGAGTTCGCCAATGACCACCCTGACCTGCAGATGCGCTGGTATGCCTGGTGGCTCAGCCCGGCGGTAGGGGAGTTTGCCAAAGCGCACGGGCTCGAGATGGCACATGCCAACTGGGAAGAGAATTTCACCTTCACACGCATCGGGGATGCCCCCCGGGGTGTCAAACCACGGGTCGTTGACCTCAACATTTCCGGCAAGGACGAAACCCGAAAACTCGCTGGCGATGGCTCCTATGGCGGCGCCTACCAGGTGGATGATGCCATCATGCAGGAGATGTTTGACCTGTGCCTGGGTGAGGTGCTGGCGTTGCTGAAGTTTGAATAAGTGATCCTCGCGGAGCACCCGCGGCATTCTGATTGTGAAGCACCCTGAAAGGGCAAGAGTCATTCAACCCTAGGCTCCTGTTATGGTATGATAATAGTACTCATCATTCACAAGGAGGGAACCAATGCCTTCAGTACCATACGGACCTGACAACCCGCACCCCTTTTCCACCATTCGCACGGAATTGATCTGGGAGGGCAAGTATGACGAATACGGCAACCGCCGGGAGGTGGATATTGCCAGCGCTGCCATGCCATTGCAAAAGATCGAGACGGTGGATGAACCGCGCTCACGTGCCCTGGTTCAGGGCGCGCTCTTTGACACTCAAAAAGCCCACCGGGACGACTTCCGTAATATGCTCATCTGGGGGGATAACAAGCTGGTCATGGCTTCTCTTCTCAAGGAATACAAGGGCAAGATTGACCTGATCTACATTGACCCGCCTTTTGACGTCGGCGCAGATTTTACAATGGATGTTGCTTTAGGGGATGAGAAAGAAGAAATAACCAAGGACCAATCTACATTAGAGATGGTAGCTTATAGAGATATGTGGGGTAGAGGAACAGATTCATACTTGCATATAATATATGAACGGTTGTTTTTAATGAAAGAATTATTAGGTGAAAGAGGACAAATCTATGTGCATTGTGATTGGCGTGTACGGGGGTATTTAAGACTTATTCTAGATGATATTTTTGGGAAAGATTTATTTAGAAATGAAATTTGCTGGCAAAAGACTCTTTCTCCCAAAGCTCAAAGTAATCAATTTGGAAATATTCACGATACAATATTTTTTTATTCAAAAACTGATAAGGCAGTATTTAATTCTATTTTAGACCTACGAGATGACGAAGCAACTAAAAAAAGATTTCCCCTTATAGATCCAGTTTCAAAACAAAGATTTGTTTTGGATAACTTTACTCAAGCAGGGCAAGGACCTGCTAGATTTTTTGGAGAAGATCGTGGCTGGATAGACCCACCTGTGGGTAAACATTGGATTTGGACCCAAGAAAGAATAACTGATGGATTAAAAAATGGAATAATTGAGTTTACATCCAATGGTGTACCAAGATTAAAAAGGTATGAAACTGAGGGTGTTTTTGCTGGTGATATTTGGTCTAGTAAGCTTATGATGATTCATTCTCAGAGTGGTGAATCCTTATCTTATCCAACTCAAAAGCCAGAAGCACTTCTAGAACGTATAATTATCGCTTCTTCCAACGAAGATGACCTTGTAGCAGATTTTTTCTGCGGCTCTGGTACTACCGGTGCGGTCGCTGAAAGGCTGGGCCGGCGTTGGATCATGGCGGACCTGGGGCGCTTTGCCATCCATACCTCGCGCAAGCGCCTGATCGAACTGCAGCGCAAACTGAACGACGAGAGCCAACCCTACCGTTCCTTTGATGTTTACAACTTGGGGCGTTACGAGCGACAGTGGTGGCAAAAGGAATCGCTCAAAGGCGCAGACGAAGAGCATCGCCGGGTCGTGTTGGAATTCTACCGCGCTGAACCCCTCTCCAACTCGCCCTCCCCGCTGCTGCACGGTCGCAAGGCGGGGGCTTACGTACATGTCGACAAGATCGACAGCATCTTCACCCGCAACGAGGTCAAAGCGGTGGCACAAGCCGCCAAACAGGCAGGCGGCAGGGAGGTCAACTGCCTGGCATGGGAGTTCGAGATGGACCTGCGCATGACCTGTGATGCACTGGAAAGCGAACTGGGCTTGAAGATCAAGCTCATCCCCATCCCGCGTGAGATCATGGAGCGCAATCGCAAGGAACCGCCCCCTTTCCTCGAGGTTGCCACCCTGCAATCGGAACCGGTGATCCACTCTGAAAAGGGTAAGAAGCTCGTCGATATCAAACTGACCAAATTTCTACCTTCCCTCTCCGAGGTGCCCACCAAAGAACTGGAAGCTTTGCGCGAGCGGGCGGTGCAGTCCGGTTTTGACTTCATAGATTTCTGGGCGGTCGATTTTGACTACCACCCCAACCAGCCCTTTAATCATCACTGGCAGGCTTTTCGCACCCGCAAGAGCCGTGCCCTGCCAACGATCTCCGATCTGCACTTTGAATATAAGACCCCTGGCAAACACACTGCCTGTGTCAAGGTGGTGGATGTCTTTGGGGTGGATACATCCATCACTGTTGAGGTTATCATCTGATCTGAAAGGGGACACGCCATGCCTGAAGAAATGTTGAATGTTGCCGCCTTGGAACCGCTCTTTGCTCCCTGGGAAGAGCCGAATCGACACCGCGCCCGATCGGATGCTCCTGGGGTAGCCGCCGTGGTCCAAAAAGGTAGGCGCCCCAGTTCGATCGCCATTGCCAATAACCTGCGTTTTGCCCTCAATGAGTGGCGCTCCAATGATTACGCCGCTGCTTCTGATACAACACGCGAGTTGCTTAACCATTGGTTCTGCCGTGACCATATCCTGACCAACGGGAATGGTGAACCCCAGGAGTTTCATTACTATTTCTGCCAGCGTGAAGCACTTGAGGCTTTTATTTACCTGGCAGAGGTGGTCAACAAGCGCACCCTGTCCGAATTCACGGCAGAGTATGGCGGTGTGGATGCTGAACTGGCTGCCCAAGGCATCACCCCCGAGGAGGATCTCTGGCCGCGTTATGCCTTCCGGGTTGCCACCGGCGCCGGCAAGACCAAGATCATGAGCCTGGCCATTGTCTGGTCCTATTTTCATGCCCTGCGGGAGAGCAACAGCCCGATGGCAAAGAACTTCCTGGTCATTGCCCCCAATTTAACCGTTTTCGAACGCCTGAAACAGGATTTTGGCGATGGTCGCATTTTTGATACCGATCCCCTCATCCCGCCAGCCTGGAAAGGCGATTGGAACCTCACAACCGTCCTGCAGGATGAGGCCAGCGGTGCTGCCACCGGCGGCACCCTCTACCTGACCAATATCCACCGTATCTATGAACCCCGCCGGGCGACCCGGGGGGAAGCGGAGACCTACAGCTGGATGGGTCCACCGGTTTCGCGTGCCAAAGCCCTGGATACCGGGGAAGCCCTGCGCAAACGCGTCACCTCGCATCCCAACCTGATGGTGATCAACGACGAAGCTCATCACATGTGGGACCCGGATTCCGCTGGCATGGAAGCGATGAAATTTTTGGATGATGCTTATAAACAGCGCAACGGGGTGGGCATCACCGCGCAGCTTGATTTTTCCGCCACGCCCAAGGATAAGGATGGCAACCTTTTCAAACATATCATCTGTGACTCCCCCCTGGGTGAGGCGGTGGATGCAGGCATTGTCAAAGTTCCCATTATCGGCTCGGTTGGTCAGCTCCAGGAGCGCGCTGACCAGAATGCGGCTTATCGTTATGATGAGCACTTGAGGTTGGGCTATGGCCGTTGGGAAAAGTCCAATGATGAATGGAAGAATAGTGGTAAAAAACCCCTTCTATTTGTCATGTGCGAGGATACAAAAGCAGCAGACGAGATCAGCAAGCGGCTGAATACGGACCCGACCTTTGCTTTGCTCAATGAGAAGACCATCAACCTGCATACCAATCTGAAAGGAAAGCTTAAAAAGGTCAAGCGGGGTGGGCAGGACACCTATGAGTTTGTTGAAAATGAAAAAGAGATCAGCGATGAAGACCTGAAGCAACTGCGCAAGCTGTCGCGTGAGCTCGATGCCAACACCAGCCCATACCGCTGTATCGTATCCGTCCTGATGCTGCGCGAAGGTTGGGACGTGCGCAATGTGACCACCATCGTGCCCCTGCGCCCTTACACCGCAGCAGCTAACATCCTCCCGGAACAGACCCTGGGTAGAGGGCTGCGCCGCATGACCCCGCCAGGCCAGGCGATCGAACTGGTCACCGTGGTGGAGCATGAAGCTTTTTCACGGCTTTACCGCGATGAACTATCGCAGGAAGGCGTGGAAGCTCTGATAACCGGGGTTGACCAGGTGCCGCGTACCACGGTCAGTATCTTCCCTGACCAGGCAAAAGATCTGGACAGGCTGGAGATCAGTATCCCCACCCTCACCGATGCCTACCGCATCACACCGTTGATGGACGATATCGCTTTTGAGGAAGTGAAACAGGCAGCCATAGGATTGCCCAAATTGAGTCTGAAGGAACCGCGGGATATTGTTCTGGACTTTGAAGGGCGCGCGCTCATCACCAATGAGATCGTGGAGCGCATGAAGATCAACCTGCCCCTGCTCCAGGATGGTATGGGTGCGATCACCTTTTACCGTGAGGAACTGGAAACAGCCTGCAAGCTGCGGGGTATCCACCCCCGCGTGGCGCCCCTCATTGAACGCTACCTGACCGAAGAATTGTTCGACCGAAAGGTCAGCCTTTTTGATCAGCGCCTGGTGGCTAGGCTGGGGGATGCCGATGTGCGTGAGTATGTGCGCTTTGTCTTTGTACCTTTGCTCCGGGAGAAGACAACCATAAGTCAGACCCGTATCCCCGCAGGTATCCCACTTTCACTACGTACATGGAAGCCTTACCAGGTTACCCATTCTGAACTTCACCCGGCCTTGTCTGCAGAACGCACCATGTTCAACCTGGTACCCTGCAACCGCAACCTCGAAGTACTCTTCACCGGGTTCGTGAATACGGCAACCGATGTCGCTGCCTTTGCCAAGAACGCCGGTCCGCAGGCGCTGCGCATCGATTACCAGGGCAGCGGTAACCGGCATGCGTTCTATACACCTGATTTCTTTGTACGCGCGGCCAGTGGCAAAAACTACCTGGTGGAAACCAAGGGTATGGTCGAGCAGGATGTCCCTGTGAAAGCAAGAGCTGCTGATGCATGGTGTAAAGCTGCCAGTGAGAATGGCATAAAATGGGAATACCTGTATGTTCCGGAAGCCATTTACAAGAATTTCAATGGTACTACACTGGAGATGCTCAAGGATGCCTGTTGGCCTGAACTGGCGCGATTGTTGCAAGTGGCGGAAACCAGCCAGCCTTCCCTGCCTTTTTACCAGATCGCCCAGGTTGAGACTGAAACCCTGAGGGATCAATTCATCAAACAGGAAGATTTCCAGTTATTACCCGAAAATTATCAGACCTCGATCAACGAGTCAGTGAACCTGTTCAACTTTATCCAATCCAAGGCCGGTTCTTTCTCACCCTGCTTTACCCCGCTACTAAGATCATGGGATACGGCATCCAGGAGTCTGGTTGTTGGGTTGGTCCAACCGGAAGTTCCCCATCTCAAGGGACAGCAGGATGCTTATTTCGAACCGGATTACTTCATGATCAGTGACCGGGATGTGACATGGTTAAGAAAGAATGCTGCAGCACTCAAAAAAGCGCTTGTATATGGCAGTTTTATCATGCCCATTTCCATGCTCAGTTTTTGCCTTCAATATTCACGCATGGATCCTCCCATTGTGGTCGGAGGCGTTTTTGAGACCATTCGCAATAAATTTTCCAAGTTCAACCCGTCCAAACTGTCAGAGCGTATCGACCATATCCGCAACTTCCGCAATACCTATGTGGCACACCAGGACGAAAATAACGTATTGAACGATGTTGAGCAGGCGAAGGTGGAGTTAAAGAATTGGATCAGTGGATTGAGTGCGGTGCATAAACTGACCTCTGCATAAAGGAATTAAACCCTAAAGCGCAGCGGAGTGGGACGTGACTTGGGTTAGTAGAGACCTGATGGTAAAAGCCTTCGTAAGGTGTGTAATCTGGTGAGATCGGGGAGTAGTTGTTGCAATTAATTCACTGAAAATCCGTGGAAGATAAAAAGGACTTTCAATACGAAAGCTCTTTTTTCGAGGTAGGGGAATTTAAATTCGGCCTCTTGTAAAAATAATTTTTCTATCTTAAATTCATTCCTGTAATAGGATATGTTCTAGATCATTATTAAGAAGTTTTTAATTGAATCAAAACATTTATGTTCGAAATTCCAATATCTGTCTTCCCGATTTGTTTTTCCTGCCGCTTGTCCAAGTGCTAAATTAGGAGTATATCTTGATGATAAAAACATATGCACCCGAGGAGTGGCTGTCGCTGGCGAAATCGGTGCCATAGCCACATTGCTGTTTGCACAATCTTGTAAGGATTCGAAATAAGCAATTTCCATCCATTCACGAGAAGCTAGAAAAGCTCTTACCCTTGCTTTAGGGATATCATTTTTAGACAATTCTCGATTTTTAGCTGAAAGACACTCAAAGAAATTATCTATGCAGTCCATCGCAGGGTCATCTTCTACTGATTCAAGACAAACATTTTCCAACATACCCGTGGGTTTTCCATAAGGAATAATCAATACAACAACTTTAGGTTTCCCATCTTCAATCTGAGGAATTAACTGACCTTGCGGTGTTGGTAAATTGTTATTAGTTAAGGAACTGCATACACTTTGAAAAGCGGCATCTGAATCTGAGTCTGCATCTCGAATAATTCCAATTGACTCTACAATTCTATAACCTGATCTGGCTTGTACAGATGCAATTTCAGTAGTTAAATTGTTAATTCCGGCTGTGTCGATTAATTGAATACTTTCTTCTAATCCCAAATCCACTAATAAAGCCGAAAATAAATTGATCTCATCTTTTCCTTCAACAAGTAATATCTTTGATTTTATAATTGGTGTTACTTTGCAATCTGTTGACATTATCGAATTTCCCACCCAGATTCAAATGTTGTATCGAGAATTTCTTGTGTAAGATTTATTGCTTCAATCGTTTCTTTACCAAACTCTAACCTATGATATCCAAAATCATATTTGGGTTTTGCTTTAAAAGTTTCATGAGCTAATCTTATGCATTCCATACTATGCGTCGTAGCGAATATTTGAACATCATATTTTTCAGAGGCAAAATCCAATATAGACCATACTTTATCCAGAACAGAATAATGAAAACCGTTTTCTATCTCATCAAATAAAACAACACCATGAGGAACGTTTGAAATAGATAATAATTTGTCCAATAGTCCAAGAAGACCATCTCCCATATCAGCTAGTGGTAACTTTTTTCCTAATCCAATATCACCGTAAAGCATTGGGCCACTTGCTCCCATTATTGTTGTTAACTTTACTAATCGAGGTTCAATTATCGAAAGTGCTGATATCAAATCAAATTCACCTCCAATTAGCTCTAGTTTGCCATAACGCTTTGCAATATCCTCCCAATCAACAATGCGTCGTGCAGGAGAGATGATTCCTTGAATTGGTGATAATATTTTGGGCTCAGGAACGTTAATTCCTTTATCATCGACTTTCATTTCAACTTTATAGGATTTTCTATTTTCATCTCTGTAATTTAATTGAAGGGCATGAATTTCTCTGTCACTTGAATTCGCTGCCTCGTTATGTGTCGCGGACCCACTAATTGCAGTGAAGGCTCGCTCACTTTGTATAGGGCTAATTTCAAGGCTAATTTCTTTACCGCTTTCTAAATTTCCAGTTATCTTTATCTTCGGGGATTCAGAGAAATTATTAAAGAGGTGGTTCCAAAGAATTTCCTGCACCAATTCAGCATCGCCTTTATACGTTTCCACACCACGGAACACATTTATATTCAATATTAATCGTGCGTTAGTAGCTCCTAACAACAGGAATATTGCTTCAAGAAGTGATGACTTTCCAACATTATTTAAACCACCAAAAAGATTTACGCGTTTTAAATTCCCAAGAGACAAACTTGTAAAACAACGAAATTGCTCAATCGATATTGAGTCAAAATGTCGTTTTTGATCCATGGTGTTTATGTTCAAGTTTTTATTAACTGATGTTTCTTTTCTTATTTGGGGTTTTCTATTTGCCATTTTTAGTCCTTCATCAATAATATAGAGAAATTTTTCAATTTAATTATATAGTGCATTGTATCACCATAAATAATTTCATCGCTGAGCGCTTTGCTGACCGTAGGTCTCAGTAAGCGATCAATTTGCTTACATTCACCCACTAAAATCTTTGTTTTCGCCTGTCCAACTTTCCAGTTTCGCAATAGGTCTATATATGCTGCGAAGACTGCGAAACTGCGAAACACGTTAACATTCGTCCTTCCCCGTCTCCCTTCTTGCTTGCGTGAGCGCTTTCTGCCACACGCGTTGCTTTAAGCTCTCCATTATCAAACCAAGCGGATCCGCAGGTTGTTCATCTCCAGGGTCTTCCTCGTTTGTCTCTTCCCACTTTGTTAATTCCTCACCCGGTTCGCCAAAGTAACCATAATACTTCTTGTTTTGCTGGTGTACTTCCACCCTGATCCCTTCCATCTGTCCCAATCTCGCGAACACATCGTCCAGGGTGCGCTTCGCCGGCAGCCCGAACTCCTCCGCCAGCATTTCCTCGATCGCCCCCCGGGTGTAAAAATGCCCCGCCAGCACCTTCAGCATGGTATGCACATTCTCCAGCCCCATCTCCACCAGCGTGGGCATTTTGAACTTCTGCTCCACCTGCACGTCAAAGTCCAGCCACCCCGCATCCTCCTCCCCGTCCTGCCTGATGATCCTGAAGCCCAGCGCCTCAGCCTCCACCCCCATGCGGTTCTTGATCGAACGCAGCTCGCGCACCTCCCCGTTCAGGGTCACGCCCAGGGCTGCATCCATGCTCGCCAGGATCTCCGACGATCCGCGGATGCGCTCCCCGTCCCCTGCCCTGGCGGAGCGCAGCTTGTTGAAGTGGTGCACGAAGAGGATCGATACCCCGGTGCTGGAGCAGATGGCGCGCATGCGTGACATCAGCGGCCCGATCGACAGCGCTGTGTTCTCGTTCAGCCCGCCCAGGTAGCGTGCCAGCACATCGAAGATCACCAGGCGGACCTGCTTCTCCACGATCAGTCCCTCCAGCGCCGCGATCTCGGCATCATCCGCCAGGTCGTGCCGTTCAAAGTCAAAGATCAAGCCCCTGGGCGCCTGCATGGCATACTTTTCACACAGCCCCTTCAGGCGGTGCGCCATGGTCATCGATGGGGAATCCAGGCAGTAATACAGCACATTCCCGTGGGGGACGTCCAGCCCGCCCCAGGCCACACCCCTCCCGGCAACCCCCAGCGCCAGGTCCAGCGCCAGGTAGGTCTTGCCCGCCGCCACTTCTCCCACCAGCAGGTTCACCCCGCCCTCGAGCAGGCGCTTGCTCACCAGCCAGGCGATGTGCTGCGGGGCCTGCAGGATCAATTGATCCGATGTGATCTGTGCCAATGTCACCCTCCTTGGTTATAATGTAGAACATATGGTCTATTATACACGAGGATTCGTCACTGTGCCAGTCTGAACGCAATATTATTATGTAGGGGCGACTCATGAGTCGCCCCTACGATGGTCTGCCACGCCCCTACAGTGGTCCGAGTCGCCCCTACCTTGGCCAGGGTAGGTTTGTAGGGTGGGTCGGGTGCGAAGCCCTCTGAAAGAGCGACCCACCATCTCCCAGAATGTCACTCACCTTTTGGTGGGTTAGGGGGACAAGCTTTAAACTCTGGGGATTCTTTGTTCAACCCTGATGATAGTTAACAACCCCCAACCCACCCTACTAAATAACTTGATTTTTCGTGTAAAATAGGAATACATTAATTGAACTGACCCGGGATGGGTCGTCGTAAGTACTTATTTTGGTCCTGGCATTATCAATTGAACAGCGGCTCCCAATACAGGCAAGGCTGTGCTGTAAAGCATTCGGTAAGGAGGACAAAATGAATTCCAGGCAATGGATCATCGTCAGTTTCTTGTGTTTATGCGTATTGGTTCTTCTCAGTTGCGGCATCCTCGAACCCGCAAGGATGGCAGCCGATTACGAACTGGCTCTGCGCACCCAGGCTGTGCTGGATATCACCAAGACTGCCAGGACCTACCCCCAGCTTTCTGGCATTGACATTGAACAAATGGGTGAGTCGCAAATGATCAAAGCCAAAGGGCTTGTTGACCCGGGTTGGGGTGCATCCTTCAGCGGAATAAATTTCCAGGTCAACAACAACCAGGCGGAACTTGTCTTTCCCCTTGAGGGTGGATCGGCTGAAGGTATGGTCAATTTCAGTTTTACCTACCAGCAGCCCGAATGCCCCAAGAGCAATATGAATTACAGCATGACCCTGGATGGCACATACCAGCCGGAAGAAGGATTTTCGGGAACAGTGGAGTCGATCTGGACCGGTTATTACTATTATTTTTACGAGACATGCAAAAAATATACGGATGCTGATTATGAAAACCAGCAGCAGTCGAATTGGCAGGGCACCCTGGTTGAGGATGGGGATGACCTGGTCATCGAGCTGGAAATAATCGATCCCAGCGACCCTGAAAACATTTGGAAAGTGTTTCTGACCGCCCCGGCAAAATAAGAATTGCTTGGGGATAGTAGGGTGCGGTCTTCTCTCGACCGCACCATCTCCCAGAAAATAATGCACTGATCTAACCTCCCCCCTGTCCTCACGCCCTTCGGGCTCAGGACCTTCGGCCCCCCCTCCAACTCATTGGAGGGGAAGTTAAAGAGCGTTGTTGGTGAGGTGTGTGACCAATACCCTAGTGCTTAACTGGTTCAAAATACCTGGAAAAGTTGCCCCATTTACCCCTTGACTCTCCCCCAGGGGGAGGATGTACACTATACCAGTCAGGCCAGACAAGGACAATTTTGAGGATAGGATATGCTGAAGATCGGAGAGTTTTCAAAAGCGACCGGGTTGACGGTCAAAGCGCTGCGCCACTACGAGCGTCTTGGGTTGATCAGCCCCTACTGGATTGATAAGTACACCAGTTACCGCTATTACGAGGAAAGCCAGGTGCAGCAGGTCAGGCGCATTTTGGACTTCAAAGCCATGGGTTTCTCGCTTAAACAGGTCAAAAACCTGCTCAAGGACAACCTCTCAACCGATCAGCAGCGCCAGGTCTTCAAGGGCAAGCGCCAGGAGCTCCTCAGGCAGCTTGCCGGCGACCAGAAACGGCTCGAGCGTCTCGATCTGCACCTGCAGGCGATGGAGATGGCTCCCCAATTTATTAAGAATATCAAGGAGAAAGAAATGGAATTGGAACTGAAGAAGATCGCGCCTTTTAAGGTGGTCGGTCTGTTGTATGAAGGGAAGAATGAACACGGGGAGATCAGCAAGTTGTGGGATGCATTCAACCGGCGTGGCAATGAGCTGTGCCCCGCTTCGACCAAAGAGGTCTATGGCGTCTGCCGCATGATCCCGGGCGTCACGGACGGCTCTTTTGAATATGTCGCCGGGGTCAGGCGCGAAAACCTGTCCCATCTGCCTGCCGGGACGGTTGTGCGCGAGGTGCCGGCCTGCACAGTGGCGGTTTTCCGTCATCATGGTGCCGCAGATACCCTGCATGACACCTACCAGAAGATCTATGGTGAATGGCTGCCATCCTCGGCTTACCAGCCGCTTGAACCGGGCTTCGACATGGAGGTCTATAATGAAGAGTTCACCTTCTTTGCCCCCGATTCGGTAATGTATATCTACGTGCCGGTCAGGCCAAAGGCATAATCCACCATTGTTTGGGGCAGGCACAAAGCCTGCCCCACTTCTTTAATCGGGGGATCACGGTCAGAATTGGCGTTCTGACTTTTTTATCCTTTTTTCGTGTAAAATAATGACACGATTTATAAGCTGACCCGGCATGGGTCGTAGTCTGGTGTTTCTATATTGAGGTCCTTGGTGTTCAAATGAACAGCATCCTCCTGGCAGACAGCTTTTAGCTGCCAGTCTTATTCGAAGGAGGTCTATTAATGAAAACCATCGTTGCAGGTGCACTGGGGGAGTGTGTGCATGTTGCCGGGGTGATGAACTTTTTGCGCCTGGCAGAGCTTGCCGGCTGGCGCACCGTATTCCTTGGCCCGGCAGTGCCTATTGACACCTTCTTGCAGGCAGTCCGCGATGAAAAAGCCGACCTGGTGGGTGTCTCATACCGCCTGACCCCTGAGACCGGCGAACGCCTTTTGGGTGAGTTCGCCGAAGCAGCTGATGACCTGCGTCACCAGGGCGTGCGTTTTGCCTTCGGCGGCACACCGCCGGTCGCCAGTCGCGCCCGGGCCATGCCGGGTTTCTTTGATGTCACATTTGATGGCAGCCAGTCGCCCGAAGAGATCATGGCATACCTGGGCGGTGAGCCTTTTACCCCGGGCGACGCCGCGTCCTACCCCACCGACACGATCGCCCGCATTCACTGGAAGGCGCCTTATCCCATCCTGCGCCACCACTTTGGCCTGCCAACCATGCAGGACACCCTGGAAGGCGTCCAAAAGATCGCCGAAGCCAAAGTGATCGATGTCATCTCTTTGGGCATCGACCAGGACGCCCAGGAGAACTTCTTTCACCCCGAGCGTCAGAACCCGCGCCAGAAGGGTGCCGGTGGCGTCCCGGTGCGCAGCGCTGAAGACTACGCGGCGATATTCAAAGCCACCCGCACGGGTAACTTTCCCTTAATTCGCACCTACTCTGGCACCGACGACTTTATCCGCCTGGCGGAGATGTACATGCAGACGATCCACAATGCCTGGTGCGCCATCCCGCTCTACTGGTTCAACCAGCTCGATGGTCGCGGTCCCTGGGGGCTCGACGAGAGCATCGCCGAGCACCAGCGTGTGATGAGCTGGTATGGTGAACGCGGCATCCCCGTGGAGCTCAACGAGCCGCACCATTGGGGCATGCGCGATGCCCCGGATGTGCTTTTTGTGGTCTCGGCCTACCTTTCTGCTTACAACGCCCGTGCCTTTAGCGTCAAAGATTACATCGCCCAGCTGATGTTCAACAGCCCGCCCGGCACCTCCGATGCCATGGACCTGGCCAAGATGCTGGCGATCCTCGAGATGGTCAAGCCATTGACCACCCCTGATTTTCGCATTTGGAAGCAGACGCGCACCGGGCTGCTCAGCTACCCGCTCGAAACCAATGCCGCCCGTGCCCACCTCTCCGCCAGCATTTACCTGCAGATGGCGCTCAAACCCCACATTGTGCACATCGTTGGGCACACTGAGGCGGATCACGCTGCCACCGCACAGGATGTGATCGATGCCGCCCTGATGGCACGCCAGGCTATTGACAATGCTGTCAAAGGCCAGCCCGATATGACCAATGATCCACTGATCAACCAGCGGGTGTCCCACCTGGTCGAACAGGCAAATATCACCCTCCACGCGATCCGCCAGCTCAGCCCATCCGTGGCTGATCCCCTCAGCGACCCGCACAGCCTGGGTCAGGCGGTCCGCCTGGGTATTTTGGACGCCCCGCATCTCAAGAACAGCCCCATCGCCCGCGGCGCCATCCGCACCCGCATCATCAACGGCGGCTGTGAGGCTGTCGACGAAAAAGGCCAACCCCTCAGCGAGTCACAGCGACTGGCTGCCTATTTGTAAAAGGAGCAAGCAATGAAGGAAAACATGAAATTCACCGTGATCGGGGCTGGCAATGGCGGCAAAGCCATGGCAGCCCACCTGGCACTGATGGGCAAACGCGTCGCCCTCTACAATCGCACCTACAACCGCATTGAGGTCATCGCCCAACGCGGCGGCATCGACCTCGATAACCCTGAAGGCGAACGTGGTTTTGGCAAGCTCGAGATGGTCACCAACCAGATCGGTGCAGCGCTTGAAGACGCCGACGTCATCATGGTGGTCATCCCCTCCTCCGGTCACCGCGATGTCGCCGCCGCCGCTGCGCCTTATCTCAAGAATGACCAGATCGTCCTGCTGCACCCCGGGCGCACCGGTGGGGCGATCGAATTCATGGAAGTACTGCGCCAGCAGGGCTGCAAGGGCAAGCCGATCGTCGCTGAAGCTGAGACCTTCATCTACGCCAGCCGCTCCGAAGGCCCCAGCGAGGCCCATATCTTCCGCATCAAGGAATCCGTGCCGTTGGCAGCCCTGCCGGCGGTCCGCACCCCGGAAGTGCTCGACGCTATCCGCACCGCTTACCCCCAGTACATCGACGGCGGCAACGTGCTCAAGACCGGGCTGAACAACATGGGTGCTGTTTTCCACCCCGCCCTGGCCCTGCTGAACGCCGCACGCATCGAGTCGACGCATGGTGATTTTGAATTCTACATCGACGGTGTGACCCCGGCGGTGGCAAAGGTGCTCGAAGCCGTCGACCGTGAGCGTGTCACCGTCGCCTCTGCCATGGGCATCCGTGCCCGCACCGCCCTGGAGTGGCTCGACCTGGCGTATGATGCCCACGGCGCCGATCTGAACGAAGCCATCCACAACCAGACCGGCTATTATGGCATCAAAGCCCCTGCTACGGTCAATCACCGTTACATTTTTGAGGATGTGCCGATGAGCCTCGTGCCCATAGCTGCCATGGGCGATCGATTTGGCGTTTCGGTGCGTGCGATCGACAGCATTATCCGCCTGGCATGCATTGTTCACCAGACGGACTACTGGCGCCGCGGCCGCACCCTGGAAAAATTGGGTCTCGACAAACTCAGCGTGGGCGAGATCGTAAATTACGTCGAAACTGGCGAGCGCGAGGAGTAAAATACTCACTCCCCTGCTCAACTTTTGATGTAAAATTACGCCATAAGCACGATCCTGACCGATCAAATACTGAAGTTTTGTGATTCTTTAAACGGAGGTTACCATGTCAGTCATAACGATTTCCCGCCAGTCCGGTAGCGACGGCAACCAGGTCGCCCGTGTCCTTTGCGAAGAGCTCGATTACGTCATCTTCGAAAAACCCCTCATGATGCAGCTCGCCGCCCAGCTCAAAGCCGAAGCAACCGATGCCGCCGAGCAGCTTCCTCGAGCCCGCACCCTCCTCGAGCGCATCCTCAGCCCCTTCGACAGCGCCCTGGATGCCGAACACGAGGCGCAAAAAGAGATCTCATTCGACGAGAACGCCCTGCCCTCCGTGGACCAGGTCAGCGCGCTCATCACAGCCGCCTACCATCACAACAACGTGGTCATCGTCGGCCGCGGCAGCCAGGTGGTCCTGGCCAACAAGCCGGATGTCCTGCGCGTGCGCATCATCGCCCCCCTCGAGAAACGCATCCAGACCTGGATGGCCCGCGACAAGCTGACCTACAAAGACGCCGAAAAGCGCGTCCGCGAGCGCGACAAAGCCCATGTCGACTTTGTCAAGAACTTCTTCGACGAAGACGTGCGCACCCCCGAGCTTTATGACCTGGTCATCAACATGGACAAGCTCTCCGTCCTCAATGCCGTTGGACTGATCATTAAAGCCCTCCACAACATCGAACCGCCCGGGCGCTGAAACCGCCATTTCCCCCGCCTTAAAGCGATCACCGTTGCCAATTGTTAAATCGCGGTTAAATCGTATTTCCACCTTGCTTTAAGTCATATAATCCGTCTGTTAAATTTTCAGACATTATTTGTCATTCTTGTTTTAGTGTAAAGGTTAAAAAATGGAAAATTGGGCATTATTCCCTATCATCGTTCTGGGTGTGGCACTGATCGCGATCCTCGTTTTGGCGGCCAACCTCTCGGTCAAGAAACTGGCCGGCATCGCCGCTTACTTCAACCTCTCCAGCACCTTCATGGGCATGACGGTCGTCTCGCTGGCCACTTCCATCCCCGAGATCACCTCGCACCTTACCGCCTCGGTCAACATCCTGGCTGGCAAGCTGGATTTCCAGACCGGGTCGGCCATCGTCCTCGGCTCCAATATTGGCTCGGACGTCGTGCAGCAGACCTTCATCCTCGGCCTGGTTGTCCTGCTGAGTGGCACGCTCAAGTTCAGACGCTATTTCATGTGGAAGAGCATGGGCCCCATGATCGGCTCGACGGTCATGTGCATCATCCTAGGCCTGGACGGCATCTATTCCCGCTGGGATGGCTTGATCCTTTTCGGCAGCTTCCTCCTCTACAGCCTCTACCTCTACTTTGACGAGCGCAAGTTCTACAAGGCCGAAGATAACACCCCCATGTCGGAGGATATCTCAGAAAGCATCCCCCGCACCAGGAAGCAAGTCATCGTGGATGCCTTACTTTCGGTTGGACTGATGACCATCACCGTCCTGACTGCCTCGCAGGTGCTTCGGATCGCCGAGATCCTCGTCGACCGCACCAACGTCAGCGGCTCGCTCCTGGGCGTGATCACCCTCGGCGTGGCTTCAGCCCTGCCCGAGCTGACCACTGCCCTGGTCGCCCTCAGGCAGAAAGAAGCCGGCATCTCGCTGGGCACCCTGATCGGCAGCAACATCACCAACCCGCTGGTCGGCATCGGCGCAGGCGCACTCGTCTCGAAATATGCCGTGCCCCGGCCCCTCATCCTGTGGGACCTGCCCTGGGAGACGCTGACCGGCCTGATCTTGTGGGCGATCGTCTTCTTCAAGAAAGGCAAATTGGGCAAGGCAGATGCCATCTACCTCATGGCGATGTACTTTGTCTTCATCACCCTGCGCGCCGTATTCTTTAAGACAGACTTCCTTCCATAAAGTGGAAATTGTTATCCCTCGCTCCTTTCCGCGAAGCTTCCTGTAAGTGAGAGTGTAAGTTGTGGTCCTCATTTGACCGCAACATTCTGGGCGATCAGTAGCGCAAGAACGATCAGTGAGAGTGTAGGGGTTCGGCGAGCCGAACCCTTTTTTCATTTTCGTCATCGCGAGGAGGATCGTGATCCGACGTGGCGATCTGGTTTTAAGAACCTGTGTAATGGACCCCAAAAACTGGACACCTACCTAAGGGAGAAGTAACATAAAGATAGGAGTTCAAAATGGCAGTAGAACGGCGAACATATACAGCGGAGTTCAAGGTACGTGTTGTCCTGGAA
>Ga0123335_1002492_pt1 | contig 27405 bp, 6 predicted proteins | sample BiotimSIPDNA_2_FD_89707 | JGI IMG/M metagenome (GOLD analysis project Ga0123335, IMG submission 89707) | Anaerobic biogas reactor microbial communites from Washington, USA - Biogas_R2 time_0 SIP DNA | ecosystem: Engineered > Bioreactor > Anaerobic > Unclassified | place: Washington, USA...
ATAATGCTACATAATATAGCACCAACTTCATCAGCGTCAAGGAAATAAATGAAATAATTAGTTGCTACAATTTTCCTGCCTGCTCCTACTTGGAAAAAGGCGACTTCCGGGGAAGTTGGGTTAGTTCCCATTCTCGCCGTGGGGGGAATTGCGGGGAATGCAAATAACATATAAACCATGTGACATGCATTTTACTGGCGAGGCTGGAGATTTTGGGACAGGTCATTCACCATTCACCATTCATAATTAAGGTATGAATTAGACCATATCCCACTTGCGTCGCAGGTACCACTCCAGGCAGAAGATAGCGATGAGCGGTGCGAGCCAGAGCCATCGATTCCAAATCGGGTATTCGTGGACGGTTTCGATGACCCTTGGTTCGGCGGTCAGTTTCTCCCTCAATTTGGCATGTTGCTCAAGGGGGAGGAAAACGCCCTTGCTCCGCCCTGCCAACTCGTTGAGCAGAACATGGTTAAGTGTCGCTCCAGTCAATTCGTGCTCTGGTTTCTTGACCAAAAGCAGGGTTTGTGCCTGTTGCGTTCCGTCCTTGCTTTTCAGGACAATCTGGTATGTGCCGACGGCTTCTGGGATCCAATCGCACAGGACGCCGTCCTGAGCTCGTCTCAGTCCCACTTGCGCCTCAAGTTTCGCCTGTCTCATCGGGATGGTCAAGGTTTCGCCTGAGGGCGTTGTGATCAAGCAATCGCAACCTGATTTCACCTTGCCGCCATATCCCCCGATTGCCACGGATTGTCGTAGATCTACTTCGCCCGAGGCTATCACAATTTGCAGGGTTTCGCTGTCCTCGGCATCGTGTCCGCCAGGATTCAGCCAGTGAATTAACTGCGTGATGAAACGTCCGTACAAGCCCTTCCCCAGGCCGTCGGTGCCTCCCAACTGCCATTTCCATAACGTGTTGCTCAATAAAATCGCAACTCGCCCCTGGCCGTATCGGCGAGCTGCCAGAACAGGCTGACCATCGCTAGTCTCGATCACCGACTCGGAAAATTCCCCTGGCTTGACTGGTCCCCAAATGCTGAGCAAGGCGGGGAAATGCGCATCGTCCAACAAGCCTTCAAAGGCAGGCAAGGTACGCCCATAAGGCGTGAAGTCCACTCGATAGCGAGCGCCTTCGCGCATCTGAGAGTCCTCCTGACTGGCAATGGGAGACAAGTCTCCGAAAATTTCCTTGCTCAAGTACCCGTTTTTGCCGTAAGCATTCGCGGCACCGAAGAAGATCAAGCCACCGCCCTTGTCGACAAAACCCTTGACGGCAGCGACTTCCTCTGGCTTGAAGACGTTTCCTGGGAGGTCGCCAAGCACTAGGACTTTGAAGTTTCTGAGGTTTTCGGCATCAAGGGTCGACTTCATTCCGCCATCGGGGGCTTGTCTTTCCTCGAAACTGATGAATGTTCCGTCAGCTCCCCGGATAAAAGCGCTGAGCCTGATATTCCGTTCTGAGGCCAAAGCTCGTTTTAGATATGTGAAGTCATATCTTGGCGGTCCCTCCAAGTAGAGAACTCGGTTCTGGTCATCCGTGACTTCCACCAGGAAATCCTTGAAATTGTTATCGGGGTCGACATCATTCGGCGGCGCCATGTCGACTCTATACAGGATTGCTCCGACCTCGGTCGGCTCGACTTCAAACGTCAGCTTGCAGTACTTATCTTCGCCTTCGAAGATGGCATCCAGCTGCTGGATGACCTGCTTGCCTTGGGACAAATTGACCTTGAATTGCGCATTCCCAGAGCCTGCTCGCCGCTCCAAGTGGACGACCACGGAGACCTTCCAGCCCTTTGTCACCCGCTTGGGATAGCCCAATTGGGTGATTGCGTAATCGACAGTTTTCACGCTTTCTCGTTCGATCGGGGGTTCCAGTTCGGGAATCAGGTATGGTGCCTGGCAAGACAGCACGTCAATCGATTGCCCGGATTGATCCAATCCATCGGTCAACAGCAACACGCCTGCAACATTTTCGCCACGCAATCGCGACTCCAGCTTGGACAAGCTTGGCACCAAGTGGGTACGGGGAGCCGTGAAATGCAGACCCTTTTCATCGGACAGGCCTTCCTCCAAGTCCTGCCCTATTCCGAAATACATTACCCGGTGCGTGTCGCCGAGATCTTTCAACCAGGAAGCCTTCAGCACTCCCAATGCATTCACCGATCGCTGGGAGACGACGCCTGGAATCTTGTCATCCATACTTGCGGACACGTCCAAGGCCACAGCGAGCACCGGCTTTTCCTCGACTTGCTTTTCGACTCGCCTTGACGCCTGGAGCATCAAGTAGGCAATAATGGCAAACGCCATCATCCTGAGCATCCAAAGGATCAGGCGCTCCGGAAGCGACAGCGAACAAGCGGCATAGGTTCGCCAACTCAAGATGGCGAACACAATCCCGCAAACCACCAGCAGCCAAATCGGCAACACGGGATCAACCAGTATCGTACCCAGGATGTTGGAAACGAAAACCATCGTTTTCCCTTCTTACTACTTAAATCAACGCAGACCTCTCTTCAACAACTCACCGACCAAATGCGGCTGGCCAATGGGACGGCTGCGCACATTGGCGAAAATCACTTCAACCATACTCAACAAAAATGCCATCAGCAAAAGCCAGGGCCACAGGGGACGGCTCTGACGCATTCCGGACAATTCGCGGCGCAATTCCTCATGATCCTCGCAGTACGATGCGGGCACGCCCTGCATCGTATTGCGCAGCTCATTTCCATTGAAGGACACCAGCGCCCGTTCATCTTCGGGAATATTGACCGCAATCGTTCTGTGCCCTTGGATTGTCGCCCCCGTCAACTGGTACAATCCCGGGCTATCGAATCCGTTGATCACGAATGGTTTTCCCAGCCCGTCCCGCTCCAAATCATGGACGGTTTTCGTTCCATCGGGTGCAGTAAGCGTCAGGGACAGCTTCAGTTCTCTTCCTGCCCAACTGTATAGGAGATTTCCTCCGACTTCCGTTTCAAGGCCTCGTTGCCTAAGTCCCGCCGCTTGCTTGCAAAGTTCCTGGATGTAGATGAAGTACATTGGACTCAAGGGCCAATCGCTCCAATCTCGATTGGCGCTGACAGCTGCGACCCAAAGCTCGCCTTCGCCCATTCGCTTTCGCATCAAGAACGCTCCCCCATCCCGGAATTTGAGGATTGAGGCTCCGGTTCGTTCCGGCAACTCAAGTTTGATTCGTCTCCTGAGCACGAAAGGCCATGGTGGTGGGATTGCGGCTTCTAGCCGCCTCGCCAGGAGATCGCTCGCATCTGCGATGATGATTTCATGTCGCTTCACCTCTCTAGCTTCCTGGTACTTGACCTTGAGCCCTTCGAAGACTCCCAAGTTGCCCAGCGAGGTCTCATCCAGATGCCCTGCCCCGCTGCCTCCGGGAAACAGCACCAATACGCCGCCAGTCTCCACGTAGGTCTTGATTACCCGGCAGGACGTTGCATCCAATGCAGGAGGATTGCAGACAAAAATCACTGCATTTCGTGACAATTCGCCTGTGGACAGGAATCCGCTCCAATCGGTTTCCTCTGGCACCATCAGCGTTGACGCGACGCCTCCGGGATTCAGTGCTCGCTTCAGGTAATACGAATCGCGATTGTCTCCCGAGCCATTGACCAGCAACGCAGGCAAGCCAGACAACCGGGGCAAACTGAAATAATGACGGTTGTTCAATTCGTACGCATCGGTCTCCAACTCCAGCCAACCTGATACGTCGGCGCCAGTCGCAGAACCAGCGACGCCGCCTAGCGAACAATGCTCGCTCTCGCCAGGAGACAACAACAAAGAGCTGTGGTTGGATTGCTCGCCGCCAACCACCAATCGAACAGTGTTAGAACCCATGAAGCTGTCCGACGCAACAACGTCCACCTCAGCTTGAAAACGGCCGTCGCTCAATACTGCAGGCGGCAAGAACTGAACATTTCCAAAGCCTGCGTCGCTGGTGCTCTTCAGACCAACGCGATTGAAAAACACAGATCCTTCACCCTCGGACATCACGGCGGACAAGCGAGCCGCCACCGAGGCACTCCAGCTGCTGCGCTGGAAATCGCTGAAAATGTGAACCTCGTACCCCTCGATCGCATCCTTGGACTTGTCCAAAATATCCAACAAAGTCTCGCAAACACGACCACGGCTCTGCCCGCAATTCAACTCCTGCAATGCACTGCGAACAGCCTTCATATCAGAAACAGGAGGAAAAACCACTCGGGGTTCGGACAGGCCAGGAGCCAACAAGCCAACCCGATCGCCCTCCTGTAAACTGTCCAATACCAATTGAGCCCAATTCCGACCCAATTCAAAACTGCTGCGGCCACTGCCGCGCGATTGCATGCTCCCGCTACTGTCCAAGACCAACAAGACGACGCGACGACCAGCAGGAACAATACCACTCTGACGAACGTACGGACGGGCAAATGCCAAAGACAAAAACAATATGATCAATACACGCATCAACAACGTCAAGCCCTGTGTGATTCGACGCGATCGGCGTGACTTCGCAATGGCTTCACGCATAAAGCGTACAGCCGAAAACAATAAGGGCTGGGGACGACGACGATGCAACAAATGCAAGGCAATCGGAATGACAATCGCCAGACCAGCCAGCAAAAAACCGCTTCCGAGAAAAAATGGCATGCCTCAAGAACCCCGTTTGAATCGCGCGCACGGGCAAACGTGAATCAGCCGTGCGCGCGATCCAGGTTGTCTCAATCTCGATTACAAGCCCATTTTCTCGCGCAGGTTGTAGCAGCTTCTTGCAAGGCTGTCAAAGGGATCCAGGTCGCCGTCATCTCTTTCGACGATATACCATTGCACTCCTGCATACCTGCAAGCCTCGATGATACCGGGCCAATTCAGGTTGCCGTCACCGATTTCTGTCATCTTGTGGTTGCGTTGCGGCGTGATTGTCATGTCCTTGAAGTGAACACAAGGCATTCTGCCTGCAGCCCTTCTGATGTATTCCACGGGATCCGCACCGCCGTGCTGTACCCAATAGGTATCGATTTCGATCCATGTATTTTCAGGATCCAGCCGTTGCATCAGAAGATCCATTGGCCTGACTCCGCTGGCGGGGCTGAATTCATGGCTGTGGTTGTGGTACCCGATCTTGACTCCGCTGCCGGCGAACTTCGCGGCAATCGTATTGTATTTGGCGATGAATCCTTCCCAAAGTTCCAGCGTCCAGTTTTCCTTGGGGAAGTAACCACCGATGGCGGTGTACTTGCAACCCATCTTCTGATGGCGCTCGATCACCGCAGCCGTGTTGTTTTCCATGCTGTCCAAGCTGATGTGAGTCGCCGCACATGCCAATCCCGTATCATCCAAAATCTTACGCATTTCATCACCGGCGACCTCGACGACTCCCGACAGCTGGACACCGTCGTAACCCATCGCCTTGACGCGCTTGCACGCCTCCGCCAATTCCGGCACTGTCTTGCACTGATTGCGCAACGTGTACATTTGAGCAGCCAATAATGCCATACCTTAGTCTCCTTGATTTTTAAAGGTTCTTCGACTCGAAAACACAGGCGAAACAAAACTCATAAATCTATATGATAATCCTAGCAAACGCATTTTCAAATCAATTCGACCATCTCAACGAAAATTGCGTCAAGTAGAACAAAAATCATAAGGTTGCTTTGAAATCAAGTTGCGTGAATGGAAAAAACCGATATCTTACTAGGATAACAACAATTAGACCATATACGAGTATTTTATGGAGTTCGAGCACTATGCGTTTTATATGCAACCGTTGTCGTACGATTTTGGAACTTGACGATGCGCAACCTGGCGAAATTGTCCAATGCGGCACGTGCCAGAGTCCAGTCGCCGTACCTGACTCGCCCACGTCTCCAGGTGCGATTTTAGGTGATTTCGTCATCAAGAGAGAGCTTGGAACAGGTGGCGTCGGTACGGTCTACCTGGCTCATCAGGTCACTCTCGACCGTGAAGTGGCATTGAAGGTGCTGTTGCCAAGCTTTGCCGAAAACAACACATTCATCCAGGAATTCATCAACGAGGCGAGAGCCGCCGCCAGCGTGAACCACCCCAATATCGTCCAGGCAGTGGCGGTCAATTGCGATGAAGGACTGTGGTATTTCGCAATGGAATACATCAGTGGCAACACGCTCAAGCAAATCCTGGCACAAAGCGGACGGATGGTTCCAAAGAGAGTCCTCGACATCGCAACGGAAATCGTCTCCGCCTTGAAATTCGCCTGGGAAGAAAAGCAATTGGTCCATCGTGACATCAAGCCTGACAACATCATGCTGACGGTAGATGGTCGATCCAAACTGGCAGATCTGGGCTTGGCGCGCAAGATCACCGAGCAAAATGAAGACGGGACATCAGAACTGTACGGGACGCCGCAATACATCGCGCCCGAGTTGCTGCTTGGCGATCCCGCAACAGCAAGTTCGGACATCTACAGCCTTGGCGCAACGCTCTACCAAGCCCTTTCGGGGCAAATCCCCTACGCGGCAGAACACCCTGAAGACATCGCGGGAATGCACTTGACAACGCCGTTGCAACCGCTGTCTTCCGTCGTTGACGATATCCCTAGGGAGCTGGACGTGTTCATCTCAATCATGCTTGCAAAACGCCCGGAACATCGTTACCAGGACTACGAAACCCTCGCCAACGACCTTGAACTGATCAAGCAAGGGAAGATGCCCACAACGACACTGGATCCCGATGCGCAACTCCCCATCGACCTGGATGCACCGCATGAAGCCCAACACGAAAAAGCGACCGAAACTGACAGCGCGCACGAAGCGCCGTCCGGCGGCAGGAAGCTCAAGCTTAAAAGCAAGAAGTCAACACTAACCCTGTCAAGCGCAGCTGCGCCGACGGCGTCCCAGCCACTCTCCGCCAAAACTGAAGATACCGAGCCTGAAGAGGAAGAGCAAGAAGAGGAAGAAGGTTCAAGCGAAGTGCCTGAGAAGAAAGGCGGCAAGGCAATGCCGATTATCTTGGTTGTGCTGTTGCTTGTGCTTGCAGGTGGTGGCGCCGGCTGGTATTTCATGCTTGGTCCCGGCAAGGTACAGGCATCGGGTGAAGAGTCAGCGGAAGCTGAAGAAGATAAGAGCGACTCCAAGCTGGCGACTTTGCAGAAGTTGATTCAATCGAACTCCGACGACAAGGCGATCTTTGACGAGGTTCAGAAGTTGTCTGCCTCGCTGACCGCCCAGGATCCCGAGTACCAGGATTTTGTGGCGTTGACTGGCCCATTGTTTGAAAGGGCGATCAAGTTGGCTCGTGCTCCCAAGTTGAACGAGTCGAACACTGCCTGGCAGGAAGCGATCGAGGCCGTCAAGGCTGAAAAGCTTCGCCAGGAAGAGGAAGCCGAACTCAAGAGACAGCAGGAGATTGCCGAGAAGGAAAGGAAGGAAAGGGAAGAACGCGAGGCGAAAGAGAAAGCCGAGCGCGAAGCCCAGGAAAAAGCTAAGCAGGAAGCAATCGCCGAAGACAAGGTCAACCGAATCAACAAGGCTGTCGAGAAAATCGCCGAAAGGGATTTCTCCGGCGCCAAACTCCCGTTCTTCGTCCGATTCGCCCATGAAACCGATGAACTCAAAGACTGGCGCACTCAATGGGACAAGTGCCTCGAAGACGCGGAAACCTTCTGGAATATGCTTAGAAAATCCGCCGATGTCATCGAGGGCATGAACATCAAGGATTATTCACTCAAAAACCTGCGTTTCAGACCAGCGCAAAATCTCATTGAACACGAATGGACAATCACTGAGCTGGCAAACAATGTCATCACAGCAACGCGACATTACACGTACACAAAAGATGGAAAGGACCTGACCGCCGATGCGACCATTACCAGAAAACTCGAAGCGCTGAGACCAGAGCAATTGGAAACCCTAGCGGCAAAAATCGGTGAACAGGCGGGAAAATCCGAGGATGAAACCAAGCAACTCCTGGGAGCATACCTGTTCGTATGTGGCGTCGATTCCAAGAGGACTTATCTGGAATATAATCTTTCGACACTGTACCCGGCATTGGTAGATACAACCGATAGCCTGAGTCCTGAAAACTACATCAATGAACAGCTCAATATCATCAAAACCCTTTCGGAAAACTACAAGATAGAAAAAGACGAATTCAAGAAGGGACTGACTTTCATCCAAGCTTTCGGTATCGGAACGTACCTGTACAAGTCATTCCCCGCGCACAAGTCCATATACGAGGCCCCGATCAACGAATACATCTACGGACGCAAGGCCGCACCAGCGGAATAACCCACAAAAACGACCATGAAAAACCTTTATCTGATCAAACCGCTGCCCCTGGGCACCATCTCGCCTCACATCTACGGTCACTTTTCAGAACATATTGGAGGCGTGTTCTACGACGGCATCTACGTGGGCGAGGATTCCCCCATCCCGAATATCAAGGGATTCAGGAAAGCCCTGGTTGACGCCTTCAAGGCAATCAACCCGCCCGTGCTCAGATGGCCGGGAGGCTGCTTCGCGGAAGTCTATGACTGGAGAGACGGAATCGGACCAAAAGACCAACGCCCTACCCGACTCAATTGGTGGACGCCCCATGACAAGCGCTTCGAACCAAACCTGGTCGGAACGCATGAATTCGTGGAATTTTGCCGCCTGGTCGGCGCAGAACCCTATTTTGCAGCCAACATCACATCCACCACCCCATTGGATATCAGGGATTGGATCGACTACTGCAATTCCCCGAAAGGAACCACGACCTACGCCAAGCTCCGTGAACAAAACGGATCCCCAGAACCTCTGGACGTGAAGTACTGGGGCGTCGGAAACGAATGTTGGGGCGGTGGCGGCAACATGGATCCGGAAACTTATGCCCACGAATTCCGAAAGTACGCCGCAATCATGCGGAACTCGGCGCCAGGACTCCAACTGATCGGATGCGGACCAAACGGAAACGATTGGATGTGGACCGAAAAATTCCTCCGCGTATTCCATACCTCAGAACATTCCATGAGCGGATACTCGGTGCACTACTATTGCGGCCGAAGCGGCGATGCCGTGAACTTCAGCAACGACAACTACTACCACCTGCTAGCCAAGGCGGGTTTCATGGAAAACATCATCCAGCGCAACTGGAACCTGATCTCGGGCTGGGGAAAGCAGGCGCAATGCCCGCTCTTCGTCGATGAATGGGGCTGCTGGCACCCGGATGGCTCGGGGCCCTCGAAGGGATACAACCTTTTCGAGCAGCAATCAACGATGAGGGACGCTCTCGTTACCGCTTTGACTCTCAATATCTTCAACAATCATTGCGACAAGGTCAAGATGGCAAATGTCGCGCAATTGGTCAACAATCTCCATTGCCTCTTCCTGGCCGGCAAGGAAAACTTCATCCTGACACCAACCTACCATGTCTTCAATATGTTCAAAAGCCACCAGGGCGCAACAGCAATCAAGACCGCCGTCGAAGGACAGAAAATCGCCTTTGCAAATCCAGATAACAAACGGCAGGAAGAATTGGAGAAGCTCTCGGTTTCCGCATCCGTCAAGGACGGCCAACTGACGCTGACAGTCGCCAACCTTAGCCTGGACGAACCTGAACAACTCCAACTTAACCCTGTTGGATTCCAACTGAAAAAGGACGCGTGCATCACCCAGCTCAATGCACAAGACGTACGGGCACACAATGATTTCGACGCGCCAAATGCAGTCGAACCAACCTTGATTTCAGGTTCGTCCGACTGCATTGCGCTTCCGCCGGCAACCGTCGCAACCATTGTAGCTGAACTGGCTTAGTTTTATTGACGCGGGCTTGATATAGGCGTACGCTCGTTACCCGATCTTTTCCTGGTAGCCGGATGGCTCCATTGAGAACGATCCGCGACCGCCGGACAATCGTGGAAGCGCCTTGCCAAAGCCGAACATTTCAGCCAATGGGACTTTGCAGATGATTTTCTTCATGGGCCCCATGGTTTCCATGTCGAGGATGACGGCTCTTCTCGGCTGGAGATACATGCTGATTTCACCAACAGTTTCCTCCGGGGCGAGGATTTCAAGGTGCATCAAGGGTTCCAAGATCTTGGTACCGACTTTGGGCAGCATGGCGTCGATGCACTGCAAAACGGCACCTGCCACGGCACCTTCCGTCGTCGTGTCAGGATTGAATTTCAAATCCAGAAGCGTTGCATTGACGTAGATCAATGGATATCCCGACAAGCCTCCCGTGTGCAATCCATCCCGCAACGCCCGCTCTGCTGAAGCCAAGAATGCCTTGGGAATGCCTGGTGTACGCATCTTGTTCTGGATATTGAAGAAGGCGTCTCCGGGCGCCATCGGTGCGAATTCGCATGTGACTTCTGCATAGATAGGAGTATCACCCAGGACGCGTTCGAAGACCACATGCTCGGTAGCGGAGCCGCACAAGGTCTCACGATAGGCGACCCGAGGCTCGCCTTGGCGAATCTCCAAATTGAATTCCGTGTTGATCCGCTTCAGATTCACCTCCAAATGCAATTCGCCCATGCCGGACAACAGGTGCTGTCCCGTATCCTCGGCGATGGAACGATGCAGAGTCTGATCCTCGCGGCACAACAAGTCCAACACCTCGTCCAATTTGTCCTTGTCTTTAGAAAACTTGGGTTCGACGACCATCGAGATCACCGGCTCGGGAAACTGGATCTTCTCGAATGACACCAGGCGCTTGGGGTCGCACAAGGTATCGCCAATACCACAATTCTTCAACCCAACCATGCCTACGATGTCACCGAGACCGGCTTCTTCGATCTGCTCCGTGGTTTTCGCGTAGATCTTGAACAGCTGCTTGGGACGAATCTTCTCGCCTGTCCTGGCATTGACGAGGTTTTGATTGGCCTTCAGCGTTCCGCTGTAGATTCGAATGTAGAAAAGATCCGCTGTCGTCGAAGCATTGACCTTGAAGATCAAGCCCGAGAATGGCTTCTTCTCGTCGCATTCCACTTCGATCGGCTCCTCTGTCTTGACGTCATAGCCACGATGAATCGGTATGTCCAACGGGGATGGCAGGAAGTCAACAACCGCATCAGCTAGCAGCTGCACGCCTAGGTTCTTCTTTGCAGAGCCTACAAGAACAGGAACGACCTTGCGCTCGATGGTCAGACGACGCAACTCCGATACCAGCAACTCCCGCGAAATCTCTTCCTCGCTCAAATACAATTCGGCGACTTCGTCCGAGTAATCCGATACCTTGTTGATCAACTCATCGTAGGCTTCAGCCCAGCGATCCTCAAACTCGGCAGGCAATGGCGACCGCAAAACCTCGGCATTACGTTCGCCGCTGAACGAAACGTACTCCTTCGTAATCACGTCAATCATTCCCTTGAAGGAATCCTCGACACCGTCAGGAAGATAAATCGGAGCCGCGCAATCCGCAAACTTCGCATTGATCTCCTCAACGGTCCGATTGAAAGAGGCGCCAATCCGATCCATCTTGTTGACAAAGGCAATCTTTGGCACGTTGTAGTTGTCAGCCTGACGCCAGACTTTTTCGCTTTGCGCCTCGACGCCTTCGGCGGCCGAGAAAATCACCGCCGCCCCGTCGATGACACGCAACGAACGCTCGACCTCTGCGGTGAAGTCAATGTGCCCGGGAGTATCGATAAGATGGAACATGTAGTCCTTCCAGGGAATTGAAGCCGCAGCGGCGGCGATGGTAATCCCGCGCGCCCGTTCTTCAGGCAGGAAATCCATCACTGTGGTACCTTCGTCGATGTTCCCATATCGATGAGTTAATCCCGAGTAGTACAGGAATCCTTCCGTTGTGCTGGTCTTGCCAGCGTCGATATGCGCGATGATGCTGATGTTACGAATCTTGTCTATCGATTGCATAGATTGTCCTTGTCAAAGTCTTCAATTTAAATTCAAGGCGCCGTCTTGCTTGCCATTGGACTTGCAAGACGGCGCCTTCTAGGTTCATTTCAGGTCATTACTTGTCAGTTGGATAGACTGGCAATGCAACACCCTTTGCGGAGTAGATCCAGTAGGCCTTGCCGACTTCCATCGGGTACTTGCCTGCATTGGTGATGATGTCAATGTAGTTGATGTTGCCCTTGGAATCGCTGGTGGCTTGCTTTATCAAGGTAGGATCGATGAAGATCGTGTAGTCTCCATATTGTGTCTTGAAGTCTTCCACGTTGTAGATCGGTCCTGTCAGGTTCCATCCTTCGCGCATCTGCCAGACATCCTGCGGACGGTTGCCGAAGACGGTGACGACAGTTGTGGACTTCACGCTTGCGTAGACCCAGTATCCGTTGCCGGCAAGGACGCTTGCGGAGGCCAGGTACTGTCCATCCTCGTAGCGCCAGACATCGCCGCGGACCAACCGTATGTTGCCGTCCGCGAAGACGTCAGCAACGTTGTTGTTCAATGGAGTCACGGCGAAGGAAATCATGTTCCAGCCCGGCTTCAAGGTGATGGATTGCGCTTCGTCAGCAGCGCCCAGCGTGATGCGGTAAACCACGAAGTACTGACCGTACTCGTCTTGCTGACACGCGCTCAACTCGTCAGCAGTCAAGGTGATGGATCTCTGCTGAGTCATGTTGATCGTCGTTTCGCTCATCGGTTCCCATGTCTTGTCAGTCAACTCGATCATCCGAGTCATCTGGAGACCGCCGACGGAATCCGTCGGGGCAACGACGTTGTCCCAAGACAAGGTGAAGGAATCCACTGAGGAGTTGCCTTCACGCAAGCCCATTTCGACCTTGATGTACCATGTGGAGCTACGTCCGTACGGCCTGAAGTCGCGGTTGAGCTTGGTGTAGGTGTTGTTCATTCCGATTGAGTAGGTCATACCCAATGGGAGCGGCGTATCGTCAGGCGTGGTGGTGCCTGGCAGATAGCGTGTCGCAGCGGCGGAGTCGAACGACGGATCGAATCCGAATGTCGCATCGTCGTCCAGTCCGATGGTGATCGCCTGGTCGTCGCCGGTGACGGCGCCCAACGCGGCGTCGCGATAGGTCTTGGTGACCTGCATCTTCATCTGCCACTGGGCACCGGAGATCGTCACCGAGTTGGACATGATGCCTTCGGTGAAGCCGTTTTCATCCCTGGCATAGACGACGCACCACCAGATTTCGCCGGCTTGCGTGTACTGGGATTCCACGATGTGGGGCTTGCTGCTGCTGTAGTTCTTCGCATTGCTGATCGTATAGCGCGCCGTGCTCCAAGCGGAAACCTGTGCAGGTTCACCGAACGGAACGACTTCGCCATTGCGATACCAGACGTAGTAGTACTGGGCATAGCCGCCGGTGGAGGCAATCGCGGCCTTGGGATCCACGATGCATTCCAGATTCTGGGATGCGGTCGGGGCTGCCGGGAGCAGCAAGGCTGTGGCGTCTTCCATCCACAACGGTCCCTGAGCACCGCCCTTCTCCTCGATGCCCAAGTGCATGTAGTAGGGATACTGGACGTTGTACTGGATGCCGCTACGGGAGACCTTCACGTAGTACATGCCAGGCTCCAATTCCACCTCGAGGCGAGCGAACCTAGTTCCCTTGCCATCGGCGAGACGCGTGTCTTCGTTGACGGCAATCGCCCTCCTCAGGTTGTTGGCGGAGTACAGTTCCATGTACGTGTCGTTCAGGGCTTGATCATCCGCGTAGAGGTGGGTCGGATAGAACATGATATCGCCATTGTTGGTCTCGATCTTGACGATGCTCGGGTTGTCGCTCAAGGTCTGAGGCACCACGAACCAGAACCAATCCACGTCAGACCTGTCAAAGAAGTAGTGCTCCTGGACGTTTGGATCGCTGACGTTGACCCAGTTTTCCTTCGGCAGCAAGCGGGTTGCTGTCTCGGGGGTTCCGTTAGGCTCGTAGGCCTGGACGGTGCCTGCCGTCTGGGCTTCGTTGACTTCGGCGAAGTCTTCGCTGATGATCACCGGGTCGGAAATGAGCACATTGGACGCATTTCCGTGGAGGTCAACAGCCCAGACCTTGACGTTGATCACATCGCCTTCATCCAGCCTGGTGACCGGAAGGTTGGTTGTCTCGCCTTCGAGGTCGGTGATGGTGGTGGCTTCCAGGATGGCGGGGAAGTACGGGAAGGTTTCGCCCAGGACAATCTGGCCATTCTGGTACCACTGATACATGTATGCGAACCTGTCGCCCGGATCAGGATCGGTCGAGCCGGACGCCGTTGCGATAAGCATCGAGTTGATGTCAACCTCCTTCGGGGTGATGATGACCGAGGTGGGCATTGTCGGAGGACGATTCTTCTGGGTGGCGACCTCTTCGTCGTAGCCGACTCCGACCTGGATGAATTCCCAATCGTTGTCATCACGTGTTTCAGGCGGTGTGGTACGGCTCTTGGTCTCGGTGCCGGCGGGTACGAAGTATGCCTTGTAGCCCCAAACATCGCCCAGAATCACGTTCATGCCGTTGACGGTGAAGTTGACGGGGCGCCCTGCCTTGCCTGCTGCCACTGGCTTGCTTTCCCAGCTCATCAGGCCCAGGTTGCGATACCAGCGGATGTGCACGGTACCGGCGCGGGTGTCGTTGACCTTCAACGTAACGGTGATAGGCGAACCAGGAGAGGCCGTTTCGGAGTTGTACCTGTCAAAGGTCACCGGGGCAGGAATCTTGTTGTCCCTGGCTTCGATTTCAACATCGATCAGGACGATTTCGCTTCCCATGCCGGTTTCGCTGGTCGCCAATGCCGCAAGCGTGACAACGTCACCGTTCTTGATCAGGCTGCGGTAGTTGTAGAGATCCAGTTCCTTGCCGGAAGTGATCAGCAAGCCATCGGGCAGCTCTTCGTCATCGGTCTCGGAGGTCTTGAGCTTGCCATCTTCGTAGAACAACTGGTCTTTCGTGTAGCCGTTCTCGTAGAGCCAGAAGTAACGATAGGTGATTTCGCCGCCTTCGGGATCCGATGCGGGAACCTTGATGACCGCCGTCAAGACATCGTAGTCGTCAACACTGTTGCCGATGGCCGGGATGTAGGCAACGTCAGGCGATCCATCCTGGTCGATATCTTCGGCATTGGACAATGTTTCGATAACGACGCCTGGTGACTTTGGCGCGACAAACGCATTGGTGACCCAGCGGAAGTCATCGGTATCGCTCAACGGCTCGGTCACGTAGGCATAGAATCCGTATTCCTTGCCACCGATTGCGGTGTAGGCATTGGGCGGGAAGACTCCAAAGACGCCGGTCGGCCTGATTGCGTGCTTCCATGCTGGGGAAGAGCGCCAATCCGAGCGTCGTGCATAGTCTTCGATGGATCCGCCACCGTCGTCAAACCTGAGATACAGAGCCAAGCCTTGGCGTTCTGCCCAACCCGCAACAGCCGGCTTGTACCAGTTGTCAACGTCATCGGTGTTGAATTCAAGCCAGAAGTTGTCTTCCCTGTCGAGAAGGCCATTTCCGTTCTTGTCAACATAGAACACTTCCATGGTGCGTCCAATCGCTGATTGTTCGGCAGTGACGTTTACGTTTGTGGTCGTGACCGTTCCGTTTGCCGCGACGGTTTGGGTGGTCCTGGTATAGGCTTCCCCAGCGACCCAGCCGTCGGAACCGTATGAGAGCCTCAGGTCGATTCCAGGATTATAGACATTGACCATGATCTGATCTTCGTCTTCGACTTCGTAAAGGGTAATGTCGAAGTCTTCCAGAAGTGCGTCTTCATTGATCGCTTCTGCGACGGTACGGTCGCGCCAGACGTCTTCGCCTTCGTCCCAATGTCCATTGGCGTTCTGGTCGTGATAGCTGACAACTGCCCAGATTCCCTGGGTACCGGGCTTGGTGGTCCATTCGCTGTCGGAGACATGCTCGTCAACGCAGAAGTTGTGAGTGTTGGTCCCGACGAGTCCGCCGCCGTCATAGGTGGTGTTGAAGCGATCGTCCAAGCAGGTGTCGTAGATTCCCCAGGTCGGAGTGATCGGGCGCTTGTGACCATCGGCGATTTCCGTGGAGTTGCGGAAGAACGTGGTCATGTAGCCCAAGGCGCTGCTGTGGATGGCGACCTTGTTCGGCTTAACGCCCCAAACACGGACTTCGTCAATCAACAGGTACGAAGGATCAGCCTTCCTCTGTTCTTCCGTCATCTTCGTGCTGTTGCCGAAGTTTTCACCCAACTTCAAGTAGGTGTTGAAGCCGGAACCGACCTTGGTTGCGTCGATCGGGCACTGATCCTCGACCTTGACGATGTTCGTGTAGGTCTTCGTCTCGTGCTCTTCGCCGTCAAGGTACATGTACAGCTTGTGGTTGATCGAATCGTAGACGCCGGTCAGGAAGTGCCACTTCGTCAAACCGCGGCGGTACAGGGCCTCGGTGCCCGGAACCTTGATGTCGGTCGTGTTGATCTCGATGTCAACACCGACGTCGCTGCGGATGAAGCGTTCCTTGCCGCTCTTCGACTTGAATGAGATGAACGGATAGAGCTTCTTGGTAACCTGGTTTGCATCGGATGCCTTGACGCGATAACCGATGGCATAGTTCCAGGCCTGGGCATCTTCCGCCATTTCATCGGCTTGGTACATAGTGGCGGTGAAGCTTCTGCGGACGAGGTAGACGTCGTAGTCTTCATCGGTCCACTTTTCAGTGGTGGTGTCACCGCAGTCGATTTCCATCACGCGGAAGCGAGCTTCCACGGTCCAAGTGGAGAATCCAACGCGGTTGGGATCATCGGCATTGGGTACAGTCATTGTGCCGTGTTGCGCATCGATTTGGCCAACCAAGTTGCCCTTGTAGATGAAGTTCGGCGCTCCTGCGCGCGAGGGCTTGGAGAGCGAGTCGAAGCCCTTGGTGCCGCTATTGAGCTCGAGGAAATCGTCGAACTCGTCGTCGTCGGTATCGGTGAGATACGGGTCGGTGTTGATTCCCGGGCGCTGTTCGTCACCGTTGAGCAGACCGTCGTTGTCCGTATCGGCTGTTGCGACGTCAGGCTGGAGCGGATTGCTTCCGGCCAGGAATTCTTCTTCGTTTGTCCTGCCGTCATTGTCAGGATCCCCATCCCTTCCGTAGTCTCCAGTCGGATCAAGAGGATCGAGTGTCGGTTCGGTTGTTGACACGATGCGGTCGATGATGCTTTCGTATCTTGTATAGGTGACTTCCCAGCCGTCCGGGAGTCCATCGCCATCGGTATCTTCGTTTTCAGGATTTGTTCCGTAGAAGTACTCTTCGCGGTTCTTGAGTCCATCGCCATCGAAGTCGATTTCACTGTCACCGTAATTGAGCGGGTTGCAGGCTCCGCGATAGGTATTTTCCCAGCCGTCCGGCAGGCCGTCGCCATCGGAATCCTTGGAGGTCGGATCCATCCATGCGTACGGGACGTCATAGTCGGGATCGTTGCCCAGCGAAGGATCACGGAAGATTGCGGACAGTTCGTATTCCTGCTTGTTGGTCAGGCCGTCGCCGTCGAAGTCATCGTCCGGTCCCATGTCAAGCGTACCGAAGAAGTAGATTTCCCAATCGTCCGGGAGTCCATCGCCATCGGTATCGTTGTTGAAGAGGAAGAACGAGGAGTCGAAGATCATGCCGCGTCCGACTGTGAGTCCGGGTTCGTACTGGATTGTTTCGGGCTTGATGGTATCGGGCTGGCTCTTGTCTTCGCCTGGTTGCAAGGTGTGGGACAGCACGCCGGCATGTTGCCAATCGTTCCACCAATCATCCGGTTGCTTGATGTCTTCCGCCGTCTTGCCGCCATCGTCGAAGATGAACTGGGAAACGAGATTGCGACCGAACTCGGATGACATGTCAAACTTGGACGTGATCATCGTGGTGATGGCCGATGCTTCCTTCGCTTCGCTCCAGAAGGAGACGGTATCAACATCGATGATCAAGCGTTCGGGCCAGTTTTCACCTTCCAGGTTACCGATGATGAATTCGCCCTTTTCGTACGCGTTGGTACCCTTGCTGAGGATTGCGGACCGGTTGCTGCTTGCCGTCTGCGTGTTGTTCGTATCGTAGCTGATGTCGCCGGTAAGTTTATCCAGCGTGCACTTCATGCCTATGATCCTGTAGGATTGGCTTTCGCCTTCGGGATCCGCATCGATTACTGCGGTAATGAGGTAGAGGCTTTCTTCGCCGGTTTGGAAACCGAACTTCGGTGCGTAGACTGCTGGTACCAGGAACGTACCGCCGTCCTTGCGGCTGATGAAGAACCTGATCGCTTCGCCGTCGAAGGTGAACTTGTAGTTGTCAACCTGGTTGACGCCAGCGTTTGTACGGCGCATGAAGGTCACTGGTTCGAACTTGCCAACGGGCCCGGTTCTCCAGACGCCGCTGGGGGTCTTGTCTATGTCATTCCCAAGGGTATTAGTCTTGTTGACACGGAACCAGAACTGGATGGTCAAGACGTTTCCTGACTGAAGCGCATTGTCCTTGACCTTGACTCTGTTGGTGCCGTCCATGCGGAAGACCTTGGCGATCTTCTTGAGACGCTCGGCCTTTTCGGGCAACGACGTGGTAGGATCGTTGTCTTCCAGCGATGCGTGGTTGGGGCCTTGCTCTGGCTGGCTGGTGGAGGAGACGGGGGACACGCCATAATCATAGAGACCATGGACGGGGACACCCTCAACATAGAACGGATCCGTTCCTGCCTCGAAGCCGTCGGAGTAGCCGTCGTCGTCCGTATCGGGATCGTTGGGCAGTGACCCGGCGAATTGTTCGGCGAGGTTCGTCAGGCCGTCCATGTCGTAGTCCAGATCGCCGTCCATGTCAATGGAGTTGGTCATCATCAGGGTCGGATTGGTGTTGGACAGGTACTCGTAGAGGTTGACCAAGCCATCGCCATCATCGTCATTCCAGGCGTCTGTGGGATCCTCAGGATCGAGCCCGTAGAGCTTTTCCCATTCGTCTGGCATTCCATCGCCATCGGTGTCGAGGGTATCGTCGGCAATGATTGGCGGATCGTCGCTGTCATCGTCATTGAAGCTAGGATAGGTACCTGCCGATGTGCGGATGAAGCGAGCTGCATTGCGCCATCCGGTCTTCCAGTCGCCGTAGTAAGCGGAAGCTGAATCCTGGGCAGTTTCGCCGAGGATGACTCCTCCCTTGTTGTAGAAGTCGTCAAACCTGTAGTATGCGACCAGATTCTCTTCGTATCCAGTCAAGGCGTTTTCACGTCCTGCGTAGATTTCATCGCCAGTTCTGACCACATTCCAGAATCTCAGGTCATCCAAGTAGCCGTTGAAGCCTTCACCGGCCTTCACGGATGTGAATCCCGGTCCTTCAATCAGCTGCGAGACCCTGCCGTGGGACTGGCGATTGAGTACGCCGTCGATGTACAGGGTGATGTTGCGCTTCGCTCCGTCAAAGGAGATCGCCACATGAGTCCACTCGGATGCCGGCAGGGGTTCCTTGGATGCCAAGGCAAACTCGTCGCCACTGTTGTCCGTGTAGTACATCGCGACCTTGCCCTCGACATCGAGGCGGACGCCGTAGTTCACAAGCTTCTTCGCAGAAGCACCCGTGCCAATCTGGCCGACAGCGCGTTCCAGAATCGTCTGCTCGGCGCCGACCAGTTCGGGCCTGATCCAGAACTCCAGGGTATAGGTGGAAAGCGCGAAGCGTCCCAAGTTCGGGAAGAGCAAGTATTCGCCCGCGTTGCCCATGAAGCGAACGGCTCCGTTGGTTCCAGGGCTGTTGCCGTCAGCAGGATCATATCCCAGGCTGACCTCTTCATTGTCCATGCGCCCGTCGTCATCCGTGTCAACCATGGTAGGATCTGTTCCAATCAGGTCTTCGTCAATGTTCTTGACGCCATCGCCGTCGAAGTCTTCGTCCGCATCGGAGATACCGTTGTTATTGGAATCCTTGTCAAAGGGGTTGGTGTTGACCAGGTATTCGACCAGGTTGCTCAGGCCGTCGCCGTCAGGATCGTTGTCCAAGCCATATCCTTGGTAGCCGACTTCCTTCGCCGCCATGTCAGGCTGGTTGAGGTAGGATGCCAGGGTGCCGGTGCGTCCGTGCCAGACAGCTCTCGGATCGAACTTGTATTCGTCACCGTTGACAATCACTTCCTTGCCGTCCACGTTCAAGGCGAAATCGGCCTTCATGGTAGCGCGCGGTACAGAAACAGTCTGGACTGCCCAGCGTGAAATGGTGGTCGCGCTGGAGGTGGAAACGATGTAGTATCCAGGAGGCGTTGCGCTCAACGTCGAGGTGGCGCCACCGGTATCCTGCAGGTACAGGAAGATCTGGTTGCGACCCTTCTCCAAGTACTCGGCAATGTCAACCACGCCGGCGCCAGTGATGGCGACGGCGCGACCGTTCACCTGCATGCTCAAAACTGTACCGTTCCACAAGTTCAAGGTAAACGGAGCTTCCATCGGCTTGCGATCCAAGACAATGTACTTCCACAACTGGACGTACATTCCAGAAGGATACGTGACGATGGACTTGGAGCTCTCGTAGTCGTAGTTTGCCGTCCTGTAGGCCGCATTGCCCAAGGAGCCGAAGATGGTGAAGTCACGTGCGATATGGCCGGCCTGGGCACAAATCGTGGGCCCATCGTAGGCAGTCGGATTCTGAGTGTAGATCCTGGTCAGGCTTCCGACATTCCATCCGGTAGTTTCCCAACCATTATAGGTGGTATTGTAGTTGCCCATCGTCGGCATGTCGGTGTTGTTGGCGACAACCTGGAGGTAATCGCCAGCGGATGCAATAACGGAATTTCTTCCGTAGGAGCTTCTGAAGTTGCTCATCTTGCGCCAGTTGTCCAGGCCATGGAGTTCGACCCACCATTCGGGAATCTGGTCGCTGTCTTCATCGTCAATGCCGATGACCGGAGCATACTCGTCGCTGGTGAACGCACCGAGGATGTCAATGGAGTATTCACGCCCCATCTTGGCGAAGTCTTCGGCGCGAATGCCACCGTCGTCAAAGCGGTAGTACGTGACCAACAAGTCAGCGTACTCATAGACATTGGCGACATTCCATGCGGGAACCTGCGAGCAGGAATACGGTGAAGGAACCAATTGGCTAGCCAGCTGGTTGGCGTTGCTGAATTCCTTGTCAATCGTATTGTGGGTCGGGATGATGTCGTACAGCCAGCGGTTCAATTCCTTCTTGCTGCGCGCTTCCTTCCAGACGCGGAACTCGTCAATGAAGCCATCGCTCAGGTTCTTGGCCAAGTAGGCTTTGCCGGCGCCGATGTCGGCCTCGGCCTGAGTCTGGACAGCAATCATTGAAATGCCATCCAGGTACAATTGGAAGGAATGCTTCGTTGGCGTCCAAACCAGTGCCAGGTGATACCACTTGCCTTGTTCAAGCTGCGGGATCTGGACTGCGTCCGGCGCCGCCTTGCCGCCAACCTTCACGGTGGGTTCGGCGACGTTCTGCTTGTAGATCTTGCCGACAGGATAGCCTTCCTCGATCGACAGGCCGTAGCAATCGCTGATGTCACTCTCGAAGACGAAGATGTCACCGTCCATGTCAGTGCCCATCTGGAACCAGGTTTCGACGGTCCACTCGTCATTGCCCATGCTGAAGCGCGGTGCATCGTACAACTCAACACCATATTCGTCACCTGCCGTGGCGACGTATGCCGCGATATCCAAGCTGGCACGCTTGTCAAGCTTCACGTTGCTGCAAGGATGGCTTGGGCTGGTGTTGGCGTCGATTTCCTCCTTGTCGGTGAATTCGTCGTCATCGGTATCGATCAACCTCGGATCTGAGCCATAGCGCATTTCCTCGCGGTTGCTGAGACCATCGCCGTCAAAGTCTTCGTTGCCGTCGAGTACGCCGTTTCCATCGGAGTCCCTCGAGTATGGGCTGGTTCGGCAATAGTATTCATAAAGGTTGCTGAGACCATCGTCTCCGCCCGTGTTGGCTCCACCTGCGACGTTTTGGTTGTAGTCGCCGTTGATTCCGTCGAAGTTGTCGTCGTCGCCATCGGCGGTCATGCTGTAGGCGTCGGACTTGTCATAGCGGTTGTAGAACGCTTCCCACCAATCCGGGAGTCCGTCGCCGTCGCCGTCGTCGAGTCCCCTGAGGATCTTTGCCCCGGTGCAGACGACCCAGTCGGAGGTGCCGTCAGCTTCATCGATTTCGTACCAGTCGATAGCAACCTGCTTGCCATCGGCATCCACTCCAATATTGGATTCGCTCTTGCGATCGGTGATCTTGTAGTCTTTCGCCTTGAGTTCGTAGGCATCGGCGTTTCGTGCGGGATAAGGCACGGTGAAGTCCTCGATGTTCAGACCGGCGTCGTCAAAACGATAGTATGCGAGCATGTCCGGATAGAAGATGTTCATGATGGTGGCGCCGTTTGCCGCGCGCAATTCGCCTGCGGTCTTGGTGCTTCTCCAAACGCGGACTTCGTCTACCAAGCCGCTCTTCAACGACTTTGCGTTGTCCATGCCGTCACCGCCAAGATAGACTTCAATCGTCGTGTTGGACTTGATGTACGGACGATGGTTCTTCGTCATCGCCAATTCAACAACGCCGTCGATGATCACAGCCAAACGACCAAGCGTCGTATCCCATGTGACCGCCACGTGGGTCCAGGCGTCAGTCGTCAACTTGGAGTTCAGAGCGTCTTTACCGCCGACCTTGATCTCCTTCGTGCCGTATTTGCCGTTGACGCCGTTGATCGTGTCAACTGCGTCGAAGCAACCATACAGATAGGCCCCGCCGTCCTTCACGTCATAGCCCAAGCCCAATGCCGTAATCGTTGAAGCCGCCATGGCGGACATCAAGCGGACGCTGGAACCTTCTTCCAACTCCGCACTGTCGATATAGAGCCACATCTCGAAGGTCGCCGTGTTGGGAACATTCTGGAAACGATCGTTCACAGGAAGCTTGATGCCCATCCAGTTGTTGCCCATGGCTTCATTGAGAACGGACATCTTCAAGCTGCGCTGAGGCGTAATCTTATAGTGACCGCCGTCGATTTCGGTATCGAGTACGTTCAAGTCGATATGCGCCATCGAGTAGTTGGGATGGGTCATGAACGCAGTTACGTCAAAGAACCCGTGGATCTCGTCATAGTCGTTGATGCCGTCATCGTCGGAATCACGCTTCTTGGGATGGGTGCCCCAGAACTGTTCCATGAGGTTGGTCAAGCCGTCGCCATCGGGATCTTCCTCGCCGTCAGGCTTTCCGGTGATGGTTTCGGGTTTTGTGGGATCCTTGCCGGCCAGGTACTCGTAGAGGTTGTTGAGCCCATCGCCGTCGGGATCGTCTTCTGCACCCCAGGCAAGGGTGCCAAAGTACTTGATTTCCCAGTTGTCGGGCAAGCCGTCGCCGTCGGTATCCAGGTTGTCGACGTCGGAACGCGTATCGTCCTTGACCAAGATGTTGTAGTCCGGATCGAACGGAACCATTGAAACGACCTTTTCGTTGTTGGCGTCGTAGACGAAGTTGCCTTGGTCGTCAACCATGTAGACCACATCGCCATTTTCGTCCGTTTCGACCTGCAACTCATAGACGGTGAACTTGCCGAGAGGCGCTGAGATCGCATGGGCGAAACCGTTGTACCAGTCACGCTTCCATGCGTAGTTCTCAATGGTCTTGCCGCCATCGTCAAACAAGAAGGCATGCATCAAGGTGGCATCCGAACGGACGTACGGAGTCGCAACCTTGAGGCAGTTGAATGTGAATGTGCCGGTGGACAGAATCGAGGACAAGCCGCTCAGGCAGGTCTGGGCGACCTGACGCGCAGTGCGCGGTACGTTCCATATGGCTACGTTATCGATCAAACCGACAAATGCGCCACCGATCGGGGCATCCGGGTTGCCCATGACCTCGCCTTCCTGCGGCAAGGGACCGGCAATGGTGATTCCGCCGATGCCGCGCATCGTGGTCGCTGGCTTGTCGGCGATGTTATGACGGGCATAGGCTTGCTTGCCGTCAACGTAGATGATGATGCTGCCGCCCTCGCCAACCTCGTTGGGAGCGGTGAACACAGCCGCCAAGTGATGCCAAACTCCATCTTCCCAGGGAACATGGCCCGCCGTGGCGGTCATCGTGGCGTGGATATTGGAAACAATCTTGGTGCCGTTGTTATTGAGAGTGACCTTGACCACCGAGAATCCGGCGTAGGGCAAGCCTTCTTCGGTAAGACCCATTTCGTAGTTGGTTGCGTCAATGCCGTTGTAACGTCCTACAGTACGCGCCATGATGACCTGGCGCTTGCCGTCCGCGTTTTCGTCAATGACAATGAGTTCGTCCTCCGTGCCCGGATTGACAATGGTGAATGGGCGTCCCGTGGCAGAAGTCGGCTTGACCCATGCTTCCAACGTCCAGTTCCTCAGTTCCTCGGTGACCTCGCGATCGCCGACTTCCGGAACATTCAACACATAGGTGCCGTCCGCGCGCAAGGACAGGTTGGACCTGTTGTAGACATCAAGCGAATCCAACGGATCGGAGCCATTGATGAATTCGGTGTAGTCGTCAACACCGTCGTCGTCGGTATCCTTTACATTGATGAAGGTATTGAGCGCCTGTTCGAGCATGTTGTTCAAGCCGTCCAGGTCGTAGTCATGTTCGCCGTCCAGCATTCCGTCGCCATCGACGTCAGGATTCAACGGATTGGTGTTCGCCAGGTATTCGACCCAGTTGGTCAGCCCGTCGCCATCGGGATCCTGGTCGTATGCCCAGGGTGCCAACGCGTAGTACTTTTCAAACCAGAAGTAGCGCTTCAGGGTGCCATCTTCTTCCACCGCATGGGCATGGGCGACATCTTCCTGAGCCAAATAGAGGATGTCTGGAACACCGCCATTGGAAGATGACGGAGCTTGAACATAGAACCACTTGACATGGCCGGTGTAGTTGTCAGGCGTACGGCCGTTGATGCGGATTCGCGCCCCAAACGTATAGGTGTGACCGTAGGGGTGGCTGGCTGTGCAAGTCAAGTTGTAGTTGGAGTGGTTCGCCCAGATCGTGATGCGGTTGCGACCATTCTTGAAGCGGCTACCGATGCTGAAGGTGCCTTGGATGGCGTTGGACGTGCTGCTGTCTGAATAGTGGGGACTCGGATAATGGTTTAGAGTACCACCTGGCAAGGTGTGGCTGTTGCCATAGGGAACACGCTCCGCATTCACGAAAACCTGGATCGCATTCCAACCCGTCACGCCGTCGGAGGCTTCGGCAAAACCACCAACCAGGTAAGTTAGATCGACGGAATTAATCGCCGAAATATCATCAATGAAAATATCAGTTATATAGACGAAAGCATCCTGCCACCTATTGGTTGAGTGGCGCTGGCCGTTCCAAATGGTCCCGCCGGTCAGCGGATCGATGAAGTCCGAATTTTCGTTGGGGAATTGACGAGGAACGTCGTATAGGTTGTGGTCGGGATTCCATATTGGGGTAGCGCTGAAGAAGAAATCCTGATCCAAGTCGTATGCGCCACCTGCCGTGGGTCCCCAGTAGAGCTGCTGCCAACCATCAGGAATCGGATCGAACTCTGCCGTGCCGCTTCCCGACATGTTGATGGCGCGCTCGCCAACGTTGGTGTCTGACCAGAAGAAGCCAAACGTATCGTCAATGCCGGTGGAATCGACAAATGCGTTCCAGGTGGAAAGCATCCTGGCGCTCAAATCAGCCTTCTCGCCATCGACGGTCTGCAGGGAGTGCCGCCACTTGTTGATGATTTCCACGACGATCGGATAGCTGAAGTCTTGGGCGTAGGTACCGCCATCGTCAAAACGATAGAGTGCGGCGGGGAGATTGGCAAAGTCGGTCGTTGCGGCAAAGCCCGTGTTCAAGGGCAACGCCTTGCTCATCCATTCGCGGATCTGCTTGGGCAGCCTGGTACCCTTGCGTCCGTCTGGCGTATCGCACCAGACGCGGACTTCATCGATGTAACCCGTGAGATAGCTGCCGTCACGCTGTCCCAGGATCTCGGTAACGAACTCAGGATTGGAAGCCCCGCCGTCAACGATCGGTGCGCCCTGGGAATACAATGATCCGGCGAACGTGCCGTTGATGTACAGGTTCAAAGCCTTGGTGGCTGGATTCCAGGTGGCGGCATAGTGCAACCAAATATTGTCCAGCGCCTTGATGCCGTCGTTGGCAATCACTTCGCCGATGTTGGTGGTCAAGCCTTCCTCGTATTCCCAGGATCCCTGCATGGTGGTACGGACGTATGGCTTTCCGTCAATCAATCCCATGTCGAAATAGTAGGACTCATTGCCTTCGGAATCCAAGGCAACCCTGCGAATCAAGGAACCTGTGCGGCTGACATCGCCGCCATCTTGTACCTTGGCCAGCTGGAACCATGCTTCAATCGTCCAGCTCTTGGTCAGCGCTGGCGCGTCCGCATCGTCATGTCCCAAGACGCGATCGAATTCGGGGATGACCAAGACGTCATTGGCAGTGCCGCCAGCACGCAATGCGCGCCAAACCGAAGGTCCGAGGGGATCCAATGGACCGGACTTGGGTTCGTCGCCAGGCACTGACAGGTCGCCGTAGATTTCCACGTAGTCGCTGATTCCGTCGTCATCGGTATCAACGAGGCTTGGGTTGGTTCCGAGCGTAGAGCCGTCGGGCGAACCCAACTTCTGCTCATCCAAGTTGCTCAGCCCATCGCCATCGCTGTCGAATTCAGCGTCTGTGAGCGTGCCTTGCCCAGGCAATCCGGTGATTGGCTTGGTGGGATCGGTCCCGGCGAGCCATTCATAGTAGTCGTTCAATCCGTCGCCGTCGGTGTCGGTGAAGCCGTACACGTCTCCGAATCCTGCTGTTTCCAGATCTCCGAAAAACGCCATTTCCCAGTCGTCCGGAAGCATGTCCCCGTCCGTATCGACATAGTCTTCCTCGACAGCTTCTTTCATCGGATAGGCGATGGCCGTATCATCCGCGACACCATCGCTGTCCTCATCCTGACCTGTGGTGAAGTTGCTTTCGGGGTTGCTGACACGATTGGCCAATGCCTTCTTGGTCAAGGTCAATTCGTTGTTGTCCACGCTGTTGCGGGAAGCAGGAGCCACGGCCGGATCCTTGCTCAAGATCCACATGCTGTTGCCCTTCCAATCATAGACCATGAAATCGCCGTCCTTGACCTGGGTCGAAAGAACCGAGGTGTTCGGCTTACGGACAATGGCGAAAATCATCGTGCTGTCCAGTTCGGGGAAGCCGTCGTCAGCAACGCCGTCTTCATCGGTGTCAAACCCGTCATTGTAATAGGCAGCTTGTTCTGGGATTGCCACGTTCTGGGCAGTGACCCACAAGGCATGCCCCCTGCGGAAAATCGTCACGTTGGCCGCAGTAACCGAAACGGTCTGCGGATACGTGTCGTCGGTAGTCGTGTACATGTTCGCGCACTTCACATTGGAGTCCGCAGCCATCAGGCGATACTCGAACATCGCTGTCAATTCCGTTTCCAAATCCGTACGTTCGGCATCCGGAGTAGCAGGATCCAAAATCTTCTCATGGATCTTTGCCGCGCGATTGAAGTTCGGCAGCTTGGCAAAGTCTTCAATGGATACGCCGCCGTCGTCAAAGCGATAGTTGGC
>Ga0123335_1002495_pt1 | contig 27396 bp, 18 predicted proteins | sample BiotimSIPDNA_2_FD_89707 | JGI IMG/M metagenome (GOLD analysis project Ga0123335, IMG submission 89707) | Anaerobic biogas reactor microbial communites from Washington, USA - Biogas_R2 time_0 SIP DNA | ecosystem: Engineered > Bioreactor > Anaerobic > Unclassified | place: Washington, USA...
ACCGGCTCGCAAACCTTCGGGCAGCAGGTCTTCGGACGGCAGGTCCGACGAGCGCGCTTCGGCTTGCAGGTCTTTGGCATGCAAGTGACCGGTTCGCAAGTGACCGGAGTGCAGGTCTTCGGCTCGCAAGTCTTCGGCTTGCAGGTTCTCGGACGGCAGGTCCGCACGCGCTTCGGCTTGCAGGTCTTCGGCATGCAAGTGACCGGTTCGCAGGTGACCGGCGTGCAGGTCTTCGGCTCGCAGGTCTTCGGACGGCAGGTCCGACGGACGCGTTTCGGCCGACAAGTCTTCGGAGCACAAGTGACCGGTTCGCAAGTTACCGGCGTGCAGGTCTTCGGCGTGCAGGTCTTCGGACGGCAGGTCCGACGGACGCGCTTCGGCTTGCAGGTTTTGGGCATGCAAGTGACCGGTTCGCAAGTGACCGGCGCGCAAGTCGCCGGTTCGCAGGCCGCCGGCGTGCAGGCGTCGTCGGCCATTGCGCGGTTTTCATTGCCCAGCAGGGCAATTCCCAGCACCGCGACAATAAGCGCGGCACCAAATAAATACATCCGACTCATTCGTGTAACCTCCAATTAAAAGGTACCGTTGCGTAAACTCACGCAAAACCGTCGTGTGTTCTACCCCTTCCGACCGCGACGGACCTCGACCGGAAAGACATTTGATTCAACAGACACCCAATGCCGCGATTGACAACCACGTCCCCTAAGCGATCCTCCTCGGTAGTTCAAACCCAGCAGGATATATCCAATGGTTACGAATACACAGCTTAGGACGATAAACTAACATAGTCCATCCAGATGTCAACTAGGGGTCCGTAAAAATATGCGTACTGGGGCTATTCGGCATTCTGGGGATAATATGCCGCTTTAATACAAAAACGTAGGTTAAAAATCCAGACACTCAAGCGGAGGTGTGAAAAAACTGAAAAAAACGGTCCGCGATTGGTGCGGAGCGATTCACGTAAGATATTGAATGTAAAGGATTTACGGGGGCAGGTTGGGGTTATTGCCCAGGCGGGAGATTGATGAAACGCAACGCTCGATCCTGCCCCCTATTCGAGCGGTAACTAGAAAAAATCCGAAAAAGGCGCAAGTATTAGATGCCTAGCGTCGTATTGGATTTTCAGAATTTTTTTCCCCTTGAGCTTGTAGCTCGGTCATTTCGTCGTTCATTCGACGCCTGATCTCCTCGCGGACCCATTGCTGTTTGCGAAACATGTCCTCGGGGTCTTCAAAGTTCAACAACAACGGAGGTTCGCCGGGAAAGATTATTACGGCCACTCCGGCGATGCGCCAACCGGCCGCTTCCTTGCGGAGAACCCACACGGCGTCGTCGGTGCGAGGCTCTCCGTCCATGTCGAGATCGGTCCATGAGGATTCAACCTGTGCGCCATCCTCACCGACGAATTTTACCTTTCCGATAGTGAATTTTGCGGTATCGCTGGCCGGCGGAGTGACGTTGCGATTCAGGGCGGCGGTTTTCTCGCGAGCGATGGTGCTCAACATTTGAGCAGCCTGATCGTCGTTGCCCGTCCGAACGGCCTCGAGAAACTCGTGAACCGCCGCGGCCGGACCGGTGAGTTTATTCGACTGGGCGGCGGCGTTCTGGGCGGGATTGGCCCCTGGCTTGTTACCGGCCGCTTGGCCGTTTTGCGACTGCTTGCCGCATCCTAGCGAGATGGCGATCAAAACACATCCAAAAGCCGCGCCGAAAATCTTTAGCATTTCCCGACCTCCTTGCCGCGAATCTGTGACATCCCCAGCGTTTGCCTTATCCCTGGGGCATGAGAGTTTTGCAAATTGACGGTCTCGCGTCAATACGAAAAAATCGACGAAAAGGAGAGACGGGGCAGAATGGGGGGAACAGGAGGTGCTCGCTATGGCGCTAATAATTCCGCGACTTCGCGGCGGAGGCGGTCTTCGATCGCGCTTTTCATCAGCATGGCGGCTAGCGGCAGCTTGGCTTCGAGAACCACCTTTTCCGCTTCCACGGCCACCGATCCGCCGACTGACATCCCCAACGCCTGGAAAGCGAAGAAAAACGTGTTGTCTTTCCACTCTTGATGCAGGTTGTTCACTCGGCCGTGATGTTCGGCATGGGCGGCGTCGAATTTCTCTTTCAGCCGCCGAGTAGCTTCGGCTTGGCCGATAACGTGCGGATATTCCATTGACAATCGGGGCATGGGATTGCTTTGCTTATTGATTCGTCGGTCCTTATCCGCCGATCTTGGCTTTCAACTCGTTGAGCAGTCGGATACCGCGACCGATTTCTTCCTTTTGGCGGGCTGGTTCTTGCGGGATTTCGCGTTCGATGGTCAATGGGCCATTGTAGCCGATTTCGTCGAGCGTGCGGAGGAAGTTTTCCATGCCGACGTCGCCTTCGCCGAGGGGCACTTCGGCGCCCCATTCTTCTCCGGGTTGGGCGGCCCATTTCGCGTCCTTGCAATGCACGCTTTGCACTAGGCCGCCGATTTTTCGCAGGGCCTCGATCGGTTCGCCGCAACCGTAGAGGATCATGTTGGCCGGATCGAAGTTGACGAACAGGTTGTCGCGGTCCACGATGTCGAGGAACCGCAGCAGGACGTCGGCCGGTTCCTGACCGGTTTCGAGGTGTACGTTTTGCCCGTTCGCGTGGCAGTGATCGCATAATTGCCTGGCGGCGGCGACCGATTCGTCGAACAGGGGGTCGGACTCGTCGTGCGGCACGCAGCCGATGTGCAAACCCACCGCGCCGACGCCCAGCAGTCGGGCGAAGTCGGAAATCTCCTGGAACTCCGCAAGTCTTCCGGGGCGGGTTTCGGGGGGAACCAGTCCGACGGTTCGGGCGACGGTGGGGATGTCGGCGTAGCTTTCGCCCTCGAATCCGGCAAAGACCACGCTGATCGAGATGCCCAACTCTTGCAGACGGGCAAGGAACCGCTCGGCGTTTTCCCGCGTGCGAGACGATGCATGCGGGGTATGAAGTTGAATCGTGGGAACGCCGAGTTCGTGGGCGACTTCGAGTTTCACGCCCAGGCCGGCATCAATGCTGGCAAATACTCCCAAGGGCCATTTTTCCATGATCGGTTGTCCAACATACTGGGTCAATAATGTCGTAAACAATAGCCGGGGGTTAGCAGCCCCCGGAATGATGTTGAAATATCGCGTTTGCCCACCGGGGGCTGTTAGCCCCCGGCTATTGTTGTGCTTGAAACATCGAGTTTTCCCACCGGGGGCTGTTAGCCCCCGGGTATTGTATTGTTGCGAGATATTTTAGCGAATTACAATCGGCAAACTCACGAATTATACCGTGAAAGGTCCGGCTTGACACCCTCGGGGGTTTCGTCGTTGTCGGGGTCGAACCACTCTGTTTTGAAGTCGATTCGTCGTCCTTCCCTGGCGGCGATGTTTGTAACCAGCGCGATAACCGCGTCGCCCAAGGCCACTTTGGGGTGGCAACGGGGCAGATTCTCTTGCGCGCGATTGCGGATGCACCAGGCCCAATGTTCGAGTTGTTCGGTATAGCCGCGTTCGGCGGGCAGAGTACCCAAAGTGCCGATCGACCGGGACTCGGGGTCGCCTTCTTCGTAAATTTGCAGAGTGGGGAGACCTTTTCGATCTCCGCCCTTGGCCACGACAACGCGAGTCTTGTCGGTGGTCGCGTTCGTTCGATAGAGCAGGGCGTCTTGCTCGCGTTCGAGGAGGAGCGTCCCCTCGGTGCCAAAGACCGCCTCGCCGTAGCCGCCGAAGCCGTTGCCGTTGATCGAGGCGTATTGAACGCCGATCTTCTTCTTGTCGTTGTTTGGATCGGCCGGATCATAATCGGGCGCGGGAAATTGCATAACGCAGTAGACGTGGTCCTCGACCTCCCGATCGGGCGGAAAGAGCGGCCGGCCGGCCGAGGCGGCCACCGCCAGGGGGCGCGGCTTCTCGGCCTGCGGATTGTGAATTTGGTGCATGGCGTGGATGAATATGCCCGCCGCGTCGAGCTGGTGGCTGCCCAGTTCGGCCATCAGCCCGCCGCCGGTGCGGTCCCAAAGGCGCCAGCGAAGGAGTTCCTCGATGGCCGGGCGGACGTAGATCGTATTGCCCGAAGCGTCCTTCAACTCCATGTCGCGGTAGTCGAATTTGGCGGCATCGACCACGGCGTCTTCGATCTGGGCGCGGACCTGGGCGACTTTCTTCTCCCACCGCGGAACGTCGAGGTGTTTTTTCAGCTTCAAGCTTTCCAGCGTGTTCGACCAGGAACGGAGCTTGTGGTCGAGATCGTTCGCCAGGGGATCGTCGGGCTTGACGGCCCGCGGCATCGGCTGTTGCCAGCTATCCTTTCCGGGCAGGTTGCCGCGGTGCCACTGGGCGCGGATATAGTGCAAATCGCCAAGCAGTCGCTTGCGGATCATGTCCACAGCGTCGTCGTAAAGGATGTTGTAGTGCCGTTGGTGTCCGGTGGCCAGCAGCAGATCGGTTTCCTTGGCCGTGCGGGCCATTTCCTTGCACTCGCGGACGCTGTGGCCCATCAGCTTTTCGGTCAGTACGTGCAGGCCGGCCCGCATGGCGGCCACCGCCGCCGGGGCGTGCAAGTGCAGCGGCAGGGCGATGATCACGGCCTCGACGCCATCGGCCTTCGCATTGGCGATCAGTTCCATGTAATCGCCGTAGGTTTTGACGTTCTTACGCGCCTCGTCCTCGGTCTTCCAGCCGAAGACCTTCATCAGTCCGGGACGATACTTCAAGGCGGCGTCGCTGTAGTGGTCGCCGTTGAACGCCCGCCAAATGTTGTATGGCCGGATGTCGGCGATGGACTTAACGGCGATGAAATTCGGATTGATCGCTCCGATCAGCACGCATCCTTCGTCGCCGGTTCCGATTACTCCGACGCGGACCGGTTCGGCGACGGAATCGCCGTAGCCGAAGTATCGCGATCCCAGGCCCTTGCCCGAGCGGAGTTCATCCTTAAACGCCTGAACCAGAAAATCGCGACGGAGCGGCTTGCTGCCTACCGCGGCGTTGAAGTTCTCTATGCCGATCTGTTTTTCTTCGGGAGTGAGGTACATAATGTTGGTCCGTTTAGCGGCCGCCGACACGGCGGCCCTGGTGTTCCGCGCCGCCGTGCCGGCGGCGGCTAAACACTGTGATATAAATGACTATTGATAATTAACTCTTCACGTTGGGGGCGTCGCCCTCCGGGGTTTCGTCGCTGTCGATGTCGAACCATTCTTTCTTGAACTCGATGCGGAGTCCGTTTCTGGCGGCGATGTTCGCGGTCAGGGCGATAACGGCGTCGCCCAGGGCAACCCGCGGATTGCAGCGGGGCTGGTTTTCCGGGGCGGGATTGCGGATGCACCAGGCCCAATGTTCCAACTCCTCGGTATAGCCGCGGCTGACCTTGGCCGGTCCGGCGGCCGTGGCGGTGCTCGGCCCGTTGCTGGCCTGGGTGTCGAGGGTTGGCCCGGCCGCGGCATCGGCAACCTTCACGTCGCTGATGCTTTCGGAATCGCCGGCAATGAGCATGTCTTGCTCGCGATCGAGGATCAACGTCCCTTTGGTTCCGAAGACCATTTCGCCGTAGCCGCCGAACCCGTTGCCGTTGATCGAGGCGTATTGCACGCCGATAGTGTTGTTTTTCGCCAGCGGGTCTTCCTTTTTGTAGCCGGGAGTGGGAAATTCCAGCAAACAGTAGACGTGATCCTCCACGTCGCGGTCGGAAGGGAACAAGGGTCGGTCGGCGGCGGCCGCCACGCTGAGCGGCATCTGCTTTTCTCCGCCGTGCATGGCGGCGACGAAGATGCTCGCCGCGTCGAGTTGATGGCTCCCCAGTTCGGCCATCAGGCCGCCGCCGGTGCGGTCCCACAACCGCCAGCGGATCAATTCCTCGATCGGCGGGCATTCGTAAATCACCTTGCCCGAGCCGTCGGTGATTTGATTTGCCTGATAGCTGAAGTTTTCGGCCTTGACGATTTCGTCGCGGATTTGGGCCTCGACTTGCTCGACCCGCAAACGCGCTTCGTCCATAGCCGCGCCGATGGAGGAGGCATATTGTTCGCGGTACTTCTTTCGCGTTTCGAGTAGTTGCCTTGCCAGCGGATCCTTGGGTTTGACTTTTCGGGGCATCGGTTGCTGCCAGCTATCGCGGCCGGGCAAGTTTCCGCGATGCCATTGGGCGCGGATGTAGTGCAGATCGCCCAACGCGCCCCGGCGGATTGAATCGACGGCGTTCGCGTAGAGGATGTTGTAATGGCGTTGATGGCCGACGGCCAAGAGAGTTCCGGTTTGCCTGGCCATGCGGGCCATGTCTTTGCACTGGGCAACGCTGTGCGCCATGAGTTTTTCGCACATTACATGCAAACCGGCGTCCATCGCGGCCATTGCCGCCGGGGCGTGCAAGTGCAACGGTAGGGCGATGATCACCGCCTCGACGCCGTCCTGTTTCGCGTTCTTAATGAGGTTTTCGTATCCGCCTTCTTCGTTTTCGTAAACCTTCACGCGGCGTCGGGCCTCGGCCTCGCTCTGCCAGCCGTATTTGGCCAATAATCCCGGCCGGACCTCCAGCGCGGCGTCGCTATAGTGATCGCCGTGGAACGCCCGCCAAATGTTGTACGGTCGGATGTCGGCGATCGAGCGGACTTCGATGTAATCGGGATTTATTGCACCGATGAGGACGCAGCCTTGGTCGCCGGTTCCGATGACGCCCACCCGCAGCGGCGAGCCGAGCGATTTGTCGTATCCGTAGTAGAAGGCGCCCAAGCCGCCGCTGACCACCGCGCCGGTTGCCAGGGTTCCCAGGATGAAGTCGCGGCGATTGACGCCGGAGGAAGCGTATTTCGAGTTCATTGATTATGCTCCTTCTTCTTCTTTCGCGTATTTTGCGCTCAACCGTTTCAATTCGTGGCGTCTGCGCCAGGTTTCGTACCATTTGTAGAAGAAGAAATCGAGTCCTCCCCACCGCCCCGCCGATGTGAGGGCGACAACCAGCAGGGCAAGCATTTCGATAAAATCTTTATTCACCAACAGAGCGTGTCCGACGATGGAGCTGTCGGGCGGATATATGCCGGGGAACGCCGGTTGGGTCATCACCACGAAACACATGAAGCCGGCGCCGCCAAGCGCCGCCAGCGGCGTGAAAAATCCCAACATCAGACACAAACCGATCGCAGTCAGGGCAAAGGTCACGACAAAGTCGATCTGCTTCATACGGTCCCAGGCGAAGGGATTCCAGCTAGTCTTGGCGTATGCGAGGCGTTTCTGGTCGTCGTCGAGAATCTTGAAAGCATCAGTTTTCAACAGGCTGAATAACTCGTTTTCCAGTGCCTGCTCTTGAGCCTCGATGTTCACGATCCAGTCTTCGGCCTCTTGGCGAAGCAGCATCATGCTGTTCCAGCGCCGTTCCTTTTGGAAGGGAGCGCCTTGGGACCGCTCGGCGTCGTTATCGAAACGATCGAGCGCGTCGAAGTAGGCCCTGATCTTGTCGACGTTGAGGTCGAGATATTTTTTGAGCCTGGTGCGGGCCTGGGTGAGCGTCGTCTCCACCCGTCCCTTCAAAGCGTTGTGGGCTTTGACGGCTTTCTCGTCGTCCGCCGGCCGATAGTGTTCGAGGAAATCGTCGCCGATACCCCGCCATCGCTGGGTGATTTCGTCGAGTATCGCCAACTCGCCTTCCTCGCCGGCATCGAGGCGGAGGCGCTGACGGCCGTGGATGTCGGGCACCATCGCATAGAACAACCCGGCTATGGGGCCTTTAGCCTGTGTGAGAAACGGCTTGGCCGTGAACGAATCGTAGTTGTCTATCTTCCAGATTCCTTCGTAAAGGAAGTGGCATCCAAGCCCCAAACGCAGCATCACCAAGGTGACCACCGCTAGGAAACCGATTGTATACTGACGCGTATTCAGGGGAACCTCCTTTGCCCTCCGCGGGGTAAACGGTATCTATGGCGGATTGGGCCAACGTGGGATGAATGGTAGGCATGCGTCCTCGGAGTGAACGCCCGCACTCGGCAGGCCGCCACCCGCTCGCTCACAATATTTTATTATAACCGCATTTAATTATCCCCACCAGGGGGATAGTTTTGAAGTTTACAATCATCTGCAACCACTGGTCACGCCGGCCCCGATAAGGCACAATTGTTACCGGTCGCGGGGAACGCGACCGTTCACCGACTGGGGGACTGGCTCTTTATTGTTTTACATATCCTTAGGTCCGAAAAAGGTGCCTTTCCCCTTCGCCGACACCGCAAAGCGCTTTCCGTACTCCACCCCCAAAAAGAATGCCAACGCGAATCGTACTCTGTTACCCCGTCGAACAAAAACACATCGGCCGAATCGCCGCCGCCATGCCGGAGGCCGAAGTGGTCGATGCCGGCCAGGACCGCATCGGCGAGGAGATATTCAACGCCGACATTTTCTGTGGACACGCCAAAGTGCCGATCGATTGGGACGCGGTCGTCCGTCGCGGCCGGCTGAAATGGATTCAATCGTCGGCCGCCGGCATGGACCATTGTCTGGTTCCCTCGGTCATCGAGTCGTCGATCGACGTGACCAGCGCGTCGGGCGTGTTGTCCGATCAGGTGGCCGAACACACAATCGCCCTGGTGACCGGTTGGTGCCGAGGGCTGCCCACATATTTCCGCGCCCAGGCGAAACGCGAGTTCATCCGCCGTCCGACTCGCGACTTGACCCGCTCGACGGTTGGAATCGTGGGCCTCGGCGGCGTCGGCCGGCGGCTGACGCAACTGCTCCGCCCGTTCGAGACTCGAATACTGGCCACCGATATGTTCCCGGTCGATAAGCCGGAAACGGTCGATGAGCTATGGCCCGCCGAGCGGTTGGACGACTTGCTGCCCGAAGCCGATTTCCTCGTCCTTTGTCTGCCGCTGAACGATTCGACGCGGGGAATGATCGACGCGGCGGTTATCTCGAAAATGAAGCCCGGGGCGCTGTTGGCCAATGTCGCCCGAGGGCCACTGGTCGTTACGGACGATATGGTCGCCGCGCTCGAATCGGGCCATCTGGCCGGGGCGGTGATGGACGTTACCGATCCCGAGCCGCTGCCGGCAGACAGCCGGCTTTGGGACATGCCGAACGTGATAATCACCCCACACGTCGGCGGGCAAAGTTCCTGGCGGATCGACAACATGACTGAGATGTTTTGCCAAAACCTTCAGCGTCATCGCGTCGGGCTGCCCCTGATCAACTACCTGACCGACAAGCGGCTCGGTTTCCCCATTCGCGGCGGCGAGTATCCGTTGTGGGTCGAGTAGCGTAGGGTGCGTCCGCGACGCACCATGATTGCCGAATCGTTTAACCCCAATACCGTTCATGTTTTCGCAACGCCCTGTAAGGTATCCACTTACAACATCAAGCCGCGACCGGTGGTCGCGGAACCGAAAAAGGTGCCAAGAACCATTTCCGAGACGGAAAATTAAAAAATGGTTTACGACACCTTTTTTGCCGGACGTTTTTTTCGCGTTTTCGCTCTTTTGCGATTGGAATGCCAAAAAAGCAACCATGCTTGACGGGAGGAAAGAAGAGAAGGACGGATGGTTGGTTTCTCTAGCTTCAATGGACGGATCAACGCGAAAGCGCGAAAGGGCGAAAACGCGAAAGAGGAAACGAGCATTAAAATGCGGCGTCGCTGATCACGCTTGCCGCGAATGCCAATATCGAATATGTCTTCTTGGCCGTCATATCAGCTATATCAGCCACGGATGAACACAGATGAACACGGATTTATATGGCTCGCTGAAAGTCCGAATCAACTCAGAGACCATCCAAAAATCTTTCACTTTTTTATCCGTGTTCATCCGTGTTCATCCGTGGCTGATAAGTTTTGTTACGTAAAATTATGGTAGGGTGTGTGCTTGCACGCACCAGTCAGGATTTGCCGCGTTCTCTGGTGCGTGCAAGCACACACCCTACAGATTTCAGGCTTTACGCGGGTCGATTCCCCATCATTGCCGACCGGTTGTCATCATGACAACTCGTGCGGTGCGCGATGACAACCAGAGCGGTGCGCCATGACAATTGTCATGATGTAAACCCGACTTATGGCGGCAAAACGGCTGCGACTGGATGACGTAACACTCTATACCACAAGGAGATGCGACAATTGCGTTTGCGCGATAAATCGACGTAACTCGAATCTGACATTTTATGTCATTTTCAACATAACGATTTCGCGGCAAATGCTGATGTAACATACTGCTAGAATGGAACTTACGGCAACGATTCGCTCCCCGGTGCAACGTTAAATGCGCGGGGGGCCATTCGCTGACTTGAGGAACTTAAGTGTTCATTATACCAGCCGAAATGGCTTATTTCCAGGCATATTCTTGTGCCGCGCCCGATCGTAAGTTAAGTGCGCGGGGGAATTCTGGCGGGCGCACAATGCAAATGCTTCGCTCTTTACTCGCCGCCGGGGCGGGATGTAAGATAGTCGCAATGAATCATGGGGCACGCATCTGGGACATCGAGGAAAACGCGAATGTCGAATACGACTTATCTCGAAGGGGCTGCGACGCGCACCTGGGGCGGCAGGCCCGCCTCTCGATGTTCGGATGATTTGCTCGTCAGATACCGGCAAATCATCGACGAAAAACGGCTCAGCTGGACCGAACACCACCGTTTGATCAGCCTGCTCGGCTCCGGCGGCCAGGGCGTGGTCTATCTCACCGAACGCCGCGGCACCGACAATTTCACACTGCCCGTGGCCCTGAAAATCTTCTCGCCGGAACATTATGAAGACGACCGCTCTTACGATGAAGCGATGGGCCGGATGGCCGAAATCGCCGCACGGGTAGCTCAAATCCAGCAAGACAATCTGCTAGACGTTCATAACTGGGTCGATCGCAGCCGCATCCGCATGATGGAAATGGAATGGGTCGACGGTTTCGACCTTTCGCTGCTGCTGACCCGACAGATGCTCGAACGGCTGGAAAGCCGCGTGAGCAACAAGCGGTGGAATTACATCAATCAGGTGATCGTCACGGCCGGGCCAATGCAGCCGAGGGTGAAACCGGGCATCGCCATTGCCATCGTCCGCGATTGCCTGGCCGCTCTGGCCGCCTTGCACCGTCACGGCATCGTTCACGGCGACTTGAAGCCCTCGAACATCATGCTCAAACGGACCGGCAACGCGAAGATAGTCGATCTTGGCTCGGCGTTTGATTTCGAGCATGCCCCGGCCCGGCGGAGCTGCACCCCCGCCTACGCCGCGCCGGAAGTCCTGGAAGGCGAAGAAAGTACGCCGCGCAGCGACCTCGCCGCGCTGGGATACGTATTGATCGAGATGCTATCGGGCGCGCCGCCGTTCGCCGGATTGACGAACTATCGCGACCTGTTGGAGGCCAAGCGATTCCTCGCCCAGCGGCTGCCGCACGTTTTGCCCTACGAGGTCGTCTGCAACGAGTTGCTGATGAGCTTCTGCCGCGGGCTGATCGCCCCAGATCCCATGCGGCGATTCCCCAGCGCCGAGGCCGCCGATCTGGTCAAGGAAGGGGCGGCCAGCTTCCACCGTCAACTCGTCAAGGGAGATCTGGCCAGCGAGTACGACAACGAAATCCGGCTCTGGCTCGAAGAATTGCGAGACCTAAAGTAAGGATTTGGTTCAAAACAACTTCCCGATTCTTGTCACGGTACTCCGTACTCCGTTTAGCGGCCGTCGGCACGACGGCCCGAGTCGTGCCGCAAGCCGCCGTACCGATGGCCGCTAAACGTGTTGACGAACAAACAACATCGGGAAGTGATTTTGAACCAAATCCTAAGCATGTTATCGAGACAATTTCGCGCTCGCCAGCCGATTCAAACTGACGCCGGATTCGGCCGCTTCGATTGCTAAACGTTCGTGTACTTCGGGAGGAACGCGAACGATGAATTTGCCGCTGAAACGCCGCGTCGCCAGCGGCTCGGGAACGGTTTCTCCGCTTTTTCGCATATCATTCAGCACATCGCACACCACCGACCGAATCCCGCGTAAAGCAGCCTCGGGCGACGAAGCCAACCAACTGAGGCTTGGAAATTCAGCGCACAAGCCGACATATTGATAGTCTTCTTCCGACCAAGTCACCCGATATGTGTATCGATCGTTATTGCCGCGCTTCGTTTTTTTCATCTTCCAGTCTCTTAATGGCCTTGAGAACTTGTCGAACTTGGTATGCTTTCGCTTTGCCTTTTGAACTTTGAATGTTTACTCTTGGGTCGCCTTTCCAGGGCATTCGATAAATCCTATGACTGGTTCCGGTCTGACGGGGTTTGCCGAAGTAGTGGTCGCAAACAAGACAAAGGTCAATGAAGCGTACGTTTTGTGGATTACGCTTCATGAAATCAACGAACTTGCTGAGATCAATCATCTCTATAGTATCGTTAATGATACTTGTTGTCAAGAAGAAGTTCTCTTAAATATGCCGATTTATCATTCTTCCGGCTCGCCGATTTTGCGCAAATAGTTCGAGAGCAAGTCTTGCAGATCGACGAGGTTTTGCCACCTGTGCTGTTCGAGCGTAATGCGATCTCCCTTGTCTTTCGAGCGGACGGTTTGTACGAGTCCGCGCATTCGCAAGTGCAGGTATTGAAGGATTTCGGCCATTTGGGCGGCTTGGCCGGGACTGAGTCCCTCGGGCAATTCGGGCGGAGCGAGTGTGTGAAGCACCACCTCGGCGTCGGGATCGTTGGCAAAGTTCAACTCGAAGTCCAACGAAGCGGCACTGGGGCCTTCGGCGAATTCATCGGTGTCGAGCGTCACTCCGCCGGAGATCTTCGACTCGCGGAGCGAGGCCAGCCGCTCGGCGATTTCCTCGCGCGTGCCGTACACCATTACGGTGCGACCCAGCGCAATAATGTCGCCGGGTCGAAGCACCCAAAGCTGGACCGGTTCGCCGTTGACTTTCGTGCCGTTGGTGCTTTGCAGATCGGTCAGTACGACCTTGTCCTGGTCTTCCTGGATTTTCAGATGGAAGCGGCTGATCCGTTCATCGTTCAATTGAATGGGATTGCCTTCTTCGCGGCCGATGGTCAGCGGTGTAGGTACTTCCGCGTATACCCGGCCCTGGTCGGTTCCGTCGATCACCCTGAGTGTAATAAGTGCCATAACCCCCCCGTTGTATCCTTACCGGAATAACCGGTCAAGCCGCCTTGTTGCATCATGGTACAATATACTTTGTAGGATACAATAATGTATGAGGCGGTATTAGGAGCCGTTAAAAAATCACCGGTCGCCTGCCGCCCGGTGAACAGTTATGATAAATCCAACAATCGGCGATGTGAACCGCTTCCTTCAATCGGTTTGCCTCATCGATCTACCAAGGACGCATGAATGAGCGACGAACAGCGCCCCTCGAAACAGACGCAGCCGGAGCGAAAACCCCCCTCGACGGGCATGAACCTAGCTTGGTATTTGCTCATACTCGGCGTGCTGGCCTTGTTTATGGTCGGCCTGATGGGCGACGGCGGCCGGACGAAGTTGAAAATCAGCGACCTGCGGAATCTTATCGACCAGGGGCCGAGCGGCTCGATCGTTGTGCGCGAGAAGACGGCGAAAGAGGAGAAGGAAATCTCCTATTCCAACCTGAACAACTTGAAATTCGGCCCCCATAAGATATCCGGCACCGTAACTCGCGAGGTGATCTCGCCCGAGGCCGAGCGAGGCAAGCCGGAGAAGGACGTTGTCTTTCACACGCCGGTGGTGGGGTTGGACAAAGAGAACGACGCTCTGTACGAGCTGGCGCGTGAAAAGGGATTCGGCGGCCTCGACTCCGAGGAAGCGCCCAGCCCGTGGCACAGCATGGGGCTGATGTTCGCCATGTTCGTATTGATTATGCTGATCTTCTTTTTCATGCTTCGCAGGTTCGGCGGGGCGGGTTCGGCAATGGCCTTTGGCCGCAGCCGCGGTAAACTCTACGCTCAGGAAGACCTCGGCATCAGCTTCAAGGATGTGGCCGGCGTCGACGAGGCGGTGGACGAGTTGCGGGAAGTGGTCGATTTTCTCCGCTCGCCGGATAAATATCAATTGCTCGGCGGCCGGATACCCAAGGGCGTGCTGCTGGTCGGCCCGCCGGGAACGGGAAAAACCTTGCTGGCCAAGGCCATAGCCGGCGAGGCCGGCGTGCCGTTCTTCAGCATCTCCGGTTCCGACTTCGTCGAAATGTTCGTCGGCGTCGGCGCCGCCCGCGTGAGAGACATGTTCCAACAAGCACAGGCGAAAGCTCCTTGCATCGTGTTCATCGACGAGCTAGACGCACTGGGTAAAACCCGCGGCACGAGCGTGGTCGGCGGGCACGACGAACGCGAGCAGACGCTCAATGCCCTGCTCGTCGAAATGGACGGCTTCGGCAGCAACAGCGGCGTGATCGTGATGGCCGCCACCAACCGGCCGGAAACGCTCGATCCGGCCTTGCTCCGACCCGGACGGTTCGACCGCAATGTGCTGGTCGATCGCCCCGACGTGCGCGGACGCGAGGAGATTCTGAAAGTTCACGCGACAAAGATTAAGATCGACGATTCGGTGGACTTGGAAAAGATCGCCAAAATAACGTCCGGGTTCGTCGGCGCCGATCTGGCCAATCTGGTCAACGAGGCCGCGTTGCTTGCCGCCAGAAAAGCGAAAAAATCGGTGACTTTCGAGGAATTCAACGAGGGCGTCGAACGGGTCACCGCCGGTCTGGAGAAAAAACAACGGGTGATGCACGCCGACGAGAAGCAGCGCGTCGCCTATCACGAAAGCGCTCATGCCCTGGTCGCGTACAGTTTGCCGAACACCGATCCGGTGCATAAAGTGTCGATCATTCCGCGCGGATTGGCCGCGTTGGGCTACACGATGCAGCGGCCCGAGGGCGACCGTTACCTGATAACTCAAGCCGAGATCGAGAGCCGCATTCAGGTGCTTTTGGCCGGCACGATGGCCGAGGAGATCATCTTCGACGACATTTCCACCGGCGCGCAAAACGACCTGGAACGCGCCACCGAAATGGCCCGCGCCATGGTCATGGACTACGGCATGAGCCGGTTGGGGAAGGTGAACTATCGCGAGAGCCGGCGGGCGGCCTTTCTGGCCGGCGGAGACGAATTCCCCCGCGAACGGTCGCACAGCGAACAGACATCGCGGGAGATCGACGAGGAAATCACGCGGATCATCGGCGACATGCTGGAAAAGACCCGCGGCATCCTCAATGATCGCCGCCAAGCGCTGGTCGCATTGGCCGATCGGTTGATCGAGAAGGAAGTCATAGACACCGAAGAATTGAAGGAAGTGATCGACGCCAATTTGCCCGGCGCCCGGATCGCTCACGGCACGGCGGAATCGGCCCCACGTCGCGCAAAGGATGAAAAGCCGCCGTCGAGCGAAAGCCAATCCGCCGATGGTGGGTAGACAAATAGTTGACGTCGTTGACAACCCGTTGAAAACGTGTGCCACTGGCTCCGCCAGTGTTGAAATGTTACGACTTCCCGGCACTGGCAGAGCCAGTGGCACACGAAACATTCCAAATGCCACTTTTTCGACGGGCTGTTCAGAGTTAATGTATCTCGGCGAAAACCTTCACTTCCATCGCGATACGGTCGCCCAATTCGTCTTCCTCGACGTCCAAATCGTACTGAGATTGCAGTCCGAGCCAAAATTCGGCGGAGGTATTGAAGTAACGGGCCAATCGCAAGGCGGTGTTGGCCGTGACGCTTCGTCGGCCGGCGACGATTTCGTTGATGCGACGCGGATCGACGCAGATATCGAGCGCCAACCGATGCTGACTAAGCTGCAAAGGCTCCAAAAACTCTTTTTGAAGAACTTCACCGGGGTGAATCGGATTCATTTTATTTGTCGTCATGCGTTTTGGACTCCTAGTGATAGTCCACGATTTCCACGTCAAAGGCGTCCCCGTCTTGCCAGCGGAAACAAATTCGCCACTGATCGTTAATGCGGATGGAATGCTGTTCCGCTCGATCGCCCTTCAACTTCTCCAATCGGTTTCCGGGAGGTGACCGTAGGTCGGACAATCCATGCGCATTATTGAGCATCCTTAGCTTCCTGAGGGCCATAGGTTGAATCGCCCTCGGAAGTAGTTTGGAATAAAGGCGACGGCATACCTTTTCAGTTTCGTTGCTTTTGAACGACTTGATCACAATTCTATTGTATGGCGCATCACGCCCGGCGTCAATCGCTCATGTAATGTGCAGCGTAAACATTCGTAACCCGGAGCCAACGGCGACGGCGTAATGGCTTGCGGTTTGATTCCGGTGTTTTTACTGACGCCCCACAAACGCCATCGCCGTTGGTTCCGGGTTAAACGAAGCATTACTTTACAGCCGCGTGAAAACCACGAAAAAAGACAAATTGCGGTTTCCCCATACAATGTGTACAATCTCTCTCCATGCCGAATATAGTAGTCCAACCCGTCAAGACCGCCCGACAAAAGAAACAATTCCTTGAATTTCCCTGGAAGTTGTATCAGGGCGATCCGAACTGGATCCCTCCGCTGCGTGGGAACCAGAAGGAGGTCGTCGGCTACAAGCCGCATCCTTTCTACGCCCGCAATTCGATCCAGACGTTTTTGGCCTACCGCGACGGCGAGGCGTGCGGCCGAATCGCGGCGATTCTCAACCAAGGACACATCGAACGCCACGACGACCTGCGCGGCTTTTTCGGTTTCTTCGAGTGCGCCGACGACCAGGAAGCCGCCGACGGCCTCTTCGATGCGGTGCGCCGTTGGTTCGCCAAGCAAGGGATTTTCAACCTTCGCGGACCGACCAATCCCTCGCAGAACTACGAACTCGGCCTGCTGATCGACGGATTCGACTCGCCGCCGACGTTCATGATGACCTACAACCCGCCCTACTACGAGCGGTTGATCGAAAACTACGGATTCCACAAGACGCAGGATTTGGTTGCCTTCTGGGGGCGGATCGAGATGCTCCCCAAAATCGGGGAAAAGCTGAACCCGGTCGCCGAGAAGATAATCGAGCGGTACGATGTGAAGCTGCGTTCGCTCGACAGGTCGCGGTTTCAGGAAGACGTGGAGATGTTCCTTTCGATCTACAACCGATCGTTGGTGGGAACATGGGGGTTCGTGCCGATGTCGGCCGACGAGGTGCGCCACATGGCTCGCGGCCTGCAAAGAATCATAGTGCCCGAGATGACCGTCGCGGCCGAAATCGACGGCCGCGTGGTGGGCGTGGCCTTCGGCCTGCCCGACTACAATCCGAGAATCAAAAAAATCGATGGCCGGCTGTTCCCCTTCGGCTTTATCCATCTGCTTCGCAACCCCCGGGCGATAAAACGCATCCGGCTGATTAGCACGAATGTTTTGCCCGAGTATCAACTGATGGGCGTCGGGCTGGTGCTGATGTACGGACTGGTGCCGAAAGCCATCGAATGGGGGCTTCAAGAGGCCGAGTTCTCCTGGGTGCTCGAATCGAACTCGCTCTCCTACGGCAGTCTGAAAAAAGGCGGGGCGAAGATTACAAAGACGTACCGGCTTTACGATTTCGACGCGGAAGAGGGGAGAGGGGAAGGGGGAGAGGGGAGAGTTTTTGAAGTTGAGCAGGGAGGAGAAAGGAGAGGAGAGGGAGGAGGGAAGAGTGAAAAACATCCGGCGATTTCGGTTGCTGGCAACGAACCGCTTGCGGTCTCGCGGCCCGCCCCCAGTCCCACGTCCCTGGCCCTTAGTCCCCAGCCCCACGTTCCCACGGTGGTCCGCGAGGTGCGTCTTCCCGGCGATCTCGATCGTTTCATTAAGCTGCCGTGGCGGATTTACGCCGGCGATCCGCAATGGTCGCCGCCGCTGTTGATCGAGGCTAAGCGGTTCCTCGACCGCCGCAAACACCCGTTCTATAAGCACGGCGAGGCGGCGCAATTCATCGCCATGCGTGGTGACGAATGCGTGGGCCGAGTGTTGGTCAGCGACGACGCGAACTACAACGAACAGCACAAGACCGAGGTCGGTTGCTTTGGCATGTTCGAGTGCATCGACGACCGGCCCACGGCCCACGCCCTGTTGGACGCCGCCGCCGGATGGCTGAAAAAACGGGGCCGAACGACCATCCTCGGTCCGATCGACTACTCAACAAATTACCAATGCGGTCTGTTGATCGAGGGCTTCCATACCCCGCAGCGCGTGCTGATGAACCACAACCCGCCGTATTACGCCGATCTGCTCGAATCCTGGGGGTTGCGGAAGGCCAAAGACCTTTACGCTTGGTGGTTCGTCGATCCGCACGACTTGGTGTCGCGTTGGCAAGCCCGAGTGGAGAGAATTGCCAAGCGAAGCGGGATGACGGTGCGGCCTTTCCGAGTCGGCGATTTTCAGGCCGAGGTGAATCGTTGCAAGGGCATTTTCAATGCGGCGATGGGCGACCTCTGGGGATTCGTCAAACTGACCGAATACGAGTTCCAATACTTCGCCAAACAATTGAAGCAAATGGCCATCGCCGACCAAGTGTTGATCGCCGAAATCGACGGCCGTCCGGTCGGCTTTTCGATCACTCTGCCCGACATCAACGAAGCGATCCGCCCGCTTAACGGCCGACTGACCCGCGCGGGCCTGCCGTTGGGGCTGCTGAAATTCATGCGCGAGAAGCGGCGAATTAAAACCGCACGGATGGTCGTTCTCGACGTCCTCAAGGAATACCGCCGCCGCGGCGTGGCCGAGATGCTCATCCTCCGCACGCTCGATTACGGAAAAAACGTGCTCGGCTATACCGGCGCGGAGTTAAGCTGGACCTTCGAGGACAACGAACTGGTGAATCGTCCGATCGAATCCGTCGGCGCAAAACGATACAAAACGTTCCGGATTTACGAAAGGGAAACCGGATCGCTTATCGAGAGGGATCGACGCGATTTCACAATTACTCAAGGCGGCGTGTAAAGCCTTGTCTTATCCCGGCTTATGCTCTAAAATACCCCGCTTCGATCACCAATTCCCTGGAGTTCAATCATGCGGCGGATTCTCGTTACCAGCGCGCTCCCATACGCCAATGGGCATATCCACATCGGCCATCTGGTCGAGTATTTACAGACCGATATCTGGGTGCGCTTTCAAAAACTTACGGGGCGGCGGTGCGTTTACATCTGCGCCGACGACACGCACGGCACCGCCATCATGATCCGCGCCCGGCAGGAAAACCTCGGCGAGGAGGAGTTGATCGCGCGAATGAAGAGCGCGCACGTCGCCGACTTCAAGGGCTTCGACATCGAGTTCGACCACTTTGGCAGTACGAACAGCGCGGCCTGCCGCAAAATATGCGGCGAGGTATGGGACGCCTTGCGCAAGGCCGACTTGATCGAGGAACGGCAAGTAACCCAGCTTTACGACGCCCAGGCCGGCACGTTCCTGGCCGACCGGTTTGTCAAAGGCACATGCCCGAAGTGCAAGGCTCCCAACCAATACGGCGATAGTTGCGACCGCTGCGGCGCGCACTACAGCCCTGCCGACCTGATCGACCCGATCAGCACCCTTTCGAACACCACGCCCGAGGTCCGTTCGGCCGATCATCTGTTCGTCAACATCGAGAAGCTGCATGGATTCCTCGAGGCGTGGACGCAATGCGGCGAGCATTTGCAGTCGGAAATCGCCAACTATTTGAAGGGGCATTTTCTCGGCGAACCGCTCCGCGACTGGGACGTCTCAAGGCCCGCCCCGTATTTCGGCTTCGAGATTCCCGACAGCCCGGGCAACTACTGGTATGTTTGGTTCGACGCCCCGATCGGCTACATCGGCTCGACAGCCGAATGGTGCGAAAAACACGGCGAGCGCTTCGACGACTGGTGGCGCTCGCCCGAGACCGAAATTCACCACTTCATCGGCAAGGATATCACCTATTTCCACACGCTGTTCTGGCCGGCGATGTTGAAGATCGCCGGATTCAGCCTGCCCGAGAGGGTCCACATCCACGGCTTCCTCACCGTCGGCGGCGAGAAGATGTCGAAGAGCAAGGGGACGTTCATCATGGCTTCGACTTACCTGGATTATCTCGACCCGGCTTACCTCCGCTACTACTATGCCTCGAAGCTGACCCCGCGCACGGACGACATCGACTTGAACTTCGACGAGTTCGTCTCCCGGGTGAATGCCGATCTGGTCGGCAACGTCGTGAACTTGGCCAGCCGCACCGCGCGATTCGCCGGGCAAGCAGGACTTGCCGCCGAGTATCCCGACGACGGCGGATTGTTCGAAAAAGCAGCGGCCGATGGGCAGGCAGTCGCCGAGTCCTATCAGTCGGGCGACTACGCCCGGGCGATGCGAATTATCATGGCCGCCGGCGACCGGGCGAATCAGTACGTCGAGCAGCAAGCCCCCTGGAATCTGGCCAAAGACCCGGCACAAGCCGGCCGGCTCCGCGACGTTTGCACTGTCGGCTTAAACCTGTTCCGCCAGTTGGCCGTTTACTTGACGCCCGTACTGCCGCGACTGGCCCAACAGACCGGCGTTCTGCTCAACGATCCGATCGTTTCCTGGGAACAGTCGCAGCGGCCGCTGTTGGGCACGCCGGTCAACCAGTTCGAGCATCTGATGCGGCGGGTCGATCCGCGCCAAGTCGAGGCGATGCTTGCCGCCGGCGCGGAACCGGCAGGCGAGGAAGCACCGTCGGAAACAGTCCCCTTCGACAACGACGCCCCGCTGCTGGCCGAGCCGCTGGCCGAGCAGATTGGTTTCGAGGAGTTCGCACGGGTCGATCTCCGCGTCGCTCGGATACTCTCGGCCGAGGACGTGCCGGGCGCGAAGAAGCTGCTGCGGTTGACCCTCGGGCTTGGCGGCGACAATCGGCTGAACGTCTTCGCCGGCATCAAGGGCGCTTATGAACCGCGGGATTTGGTCGGCCGATTGGTGATTTGCGCGGCCAATCTTGCTCCCCGCAAGATGAAGTTCGGCGTCAGCGAAGGAATGATCGTCGCCGCCGGTGGAGGCGGGGGAGAGGTCTATCTCCTCTCGCCCGACAGCGGAGCGAAACCAGGCCAACGGGTACACTAAAACAAGCGCGCCTGAAATCACATCTCGCCAAGAAATGACGGCGGCCGAACCTTTTGGAGGGGTTCGGCCGCCGGGTATCGGCTAGACCAAGCCTTCCGCCGGTCGTCGGAAGGCATTTAGCGCTGGCGCCGGATCAGTTGCAGCCGACCGGTCCGCACGCTTTGGGGGCCTCGCAGCAGGCCGGAACCGGGCAGCAAACCGTCACCGGCACCTGCTTGCATACAACCCTCGGCACGCAACGCGTGACCGTATAAGGAACCTGCATCGGCACTAGCTTCGTGCAATAAACCGTCTTGGTGTAATGCACGGGCTTGCATACCTTATACGGCACCTGCTTGACGCATTGCTCTTGGACCATCTTGCAGACCTTGTAGGTGCAAGTCTTCACCCGTTGCTCGGGCACCATCTTGCAGACCTTGTAGGTGCAAGTCTTCACCCGTTGCTCGGGAACCATCTTGCAGACCTTGTAGGTGCAAGTCTTCACCCGTTGCTCGGGAACCATCTTGCAGACCTTGTAGGTGCAAGTCTTTACCCGTTGCTCGGGAACCATCTTGCAGACCTGATAGGTGCAAGTCTTCACCCGTTGCTCGGGCACCATCTTGCAGACCTTGTAGGTGCAAGTCTTTACCCGTTGCTCGGGCACCATCTTGCAGACCTTGTAGGTGCAAGTCTTCACCCGTTGCTCGGGAACCATCTTGCAGACCTGATAGGTACAAGTCTTCACCCGTTGCTCGGGCACCATCTTGCAGACGGTGTAGGGAATCCGTTTCTCGTGGACTTCCTTGACCATCTTGCAGACCTTGTAGGTGCAAGTCTTTACCCGTTGCTCGGGCACCATCTTGCAGACGGTGTAGGGAACCTTCTTGACGCAGGTCTCGCTCACGTATTTGGTGCATTCGACCTGGCGTTCCTCGACGTGCGGCACCCACACGCGGCACTGACGCACTGGGTCGCAGCAGTTCGCCGGGGCACAGGTCTTGGCCGGTTCGCAGGCCGAGACGTCGCGGGTTTGCCAGCTACCCGAGCAAACCTTGATCGTCTTCGTGTACTTCACCGGCTTGCAGACCTTGTAGCACACTTCGCGCTCGCGGGTTTCGTACACCGGCTTGCAAACCGTGTAATGTACGTCCTTCGTGCGGGTTTCCCACACCGGCTTGCAGACCGTGTAACGGCAAACCTTTTCACGAGTCTCGTACACCGGCTTGCAGACCGTGTAGCAGATGTCCTTCGTGCGGGTTTCATATACCGGCTTGCAGACCGTGTAGGTGTAATCTTTCGTGCGGGTTTCCCACACCGGCTTGCAGACAGTGTAGCAATACTCTTTAGTGCGAGTTTCCCACACCGGCTTGCAGACAGTGTAGCAATACTCCTTCGTGCGAGTTTCATACACCGGCTTGCACACCGTGTAGGTGTACTCTTTCGTGCGGGTTTCCCACACCGGCTTGCAGACCGTGTAGCAAATGTCCTTCGTGCGGGTTTCCCACACCGGCTTGCACACCGTGTAGGTGTACTCTTTCGTGCGAGTTTCCCACACCGGCTTGCAGACCGTGTAGGTGTACTCTTTCGTGCGAGTTTCCCACACCGGCTTGCAGACCGTGTAGCAATACTCTTTAGTGCGAGTTTCCCACACCGGCTTGCAGACCGTGTAGCAAATGTCTTTTGTGCGGGTTTCCCACACCGGCTTGCAGACAGTGTAGCAATACTCTTTAGTGCGAGTTTCCCACACCGGCTTGCACACTGTGTAGCAAATGTCCTTCGTGCGGGTTTCCCATACCGGCTTGCAGACCGTATAGGCTACTTCGCGGTAGTGGGTTTCGGGAACGTACTTCACACAATCGACCGTTTTCGGAACGCGCACCCGCTTGTAGCGGGTTTTGTAGCAGGTGTACTGTTCTTTTTCATACACCACCTGCTTGCAGGTCTTCATGACCGTGTAGCACTGCTGTTGGCAGGTCTCGACCGGGCAGCAGCAGGAGCGTTTCAAGCAGCGGAACCGTGCGGCTCCGCAGTAGGACGCATCCGCCGTGCTGGCCGCGATTGCCAGCAGGACCGCCGCAATCAGCGGCACTCCTAAATACCTTTTCATCGCATGCCTCCTTCAAGCATCACAGAAAAACCGGATAGGGCTTGGTCTAACGGGCAAAAAATCGCCATTTAGGATATTCGGCCCGCCTACATCACCCACATTAACCGTATTGCCTAAAATTATATTACCCCCCAAAACGACAAAACGATGTAGATGACGCAAACAGTAATACATCGGGGCTAATATGTAGTCGCTATCGTCAAAATGCGACATCTGCTTGATGTGCAACGTCTGGGTGCTGTGGGATTTTCAGCCTAATTGGAAAATTAGTTTATGTCGTAATGAATGACTGGATTTTTCGGAAAAGACGCGTCTGGTCTATTGCACACAATTTAATAGATGGGCAAAGACTGCGAATTGTAATCATTGTATCAATTTTGTGAGATTGTTAAATAAGTTCTTCAACAAATATACCATGAATATAATACTGACGCCAAAAATCTATGCCGCACAACAACTTGGGTGGGGTGTTCGTCAGATACTCAATACGAAAAGCCCCGATTGTGGGTGGGTTGTACGGAAAAGGATTGAAAAAACGGAAGGGGGGACCGGCGCGGTCCCCCTTCCGTCGTACGATCTCAAGAAGTCGCCAATTGCATCGGAGGCTTGGTCGGATGCGGCTCCAGTTCCCCCCGTAGAATCAACATGTCATGCGGGGCCTCGATGCCCAGGCGCACTCGATCGCCCGCCACTCGCACTACGGTTATCTCGATCGAATCGCCAAGTTTTATGCATTCGCTCTCGCGTCTGGATAAGACCAACATTGAATAACCTCCTTGTTACTTTTTTATGATTTAATTATTAGTGCGTATGCTCGGTTCGGCGGACTACGCCTCCTCGAAACATCAGGCGGCGGCTGAGTCCAGAGCCGGGCCTTCGATCAATTGTATCTTCAGAAAACGCTCGCCATGGCAACCGTAGAACAAGACCTGGTTTCGCTCGGTTTCCCAGATGGCGGTGAACTTGGTCGCGCGCGGTCCATGAAGGCAATAGTAAATGCCGCAGGGCTTGCCGCCGCGAAGTAATAACCGTTCTGTTATGGAAAAGACTCCCTCTTGCAGTTGATAGTGGTCGCAAATAATTGTGTTTACATATTCTCGAAGATCATTGACGCTGTGAAGCTGTTGAACACGGGTCAACATTTGCGTGATTAACTCCTATGATATGCGCGGAGTTTGGATAAATGGATACTCCACGGACCTGGGATAATATGGGGTGAGTGTCGGCAAAGAAATCTATCGGCAAAATAAGGCGAATAAATTGCATGAGTATTGCGGGCAATCAAGGGATTTGAGGAAATATGGGAAATCCAAGAAGTGCTTAATCCATGCCGCGAAAGAAGATCAAGCGATGCCGACATCCGCGCGAATGAAGAAAAGACTTTTTATTAAAGTATTTTTCTCGCCCGAAAAACCGGTAAATTGCATCTGTTACGGAAATATCAATTAGGCTACTTCGTTGCTTCCGTGAAGGCGGCAAACGCCTCGGCCACGCGCCCTTCGCGCTGGTCGCCTCGGTGGAACAACACGCGGTATCGCAATCTGATCGACTCGCCCGGCGCAATGGTTGTTGCTCCGCCCGGCAGTTGGCCCTTGGAAAAATCGCTCGCGCCGAAGGGGTTGGCGGCCAGGAGTCCGTATGGCCGAACGTGCCAGTAGGTGGGATAGCGAAAACTATCGGGATGGTTCAAAACGGCGATGCCCATCGTCCGACCGCCGACCGGTCCGTGATAGTCGATCCACTCGGCGGGTTGTCCCCAGGCGTCGTTGTTTACTTGATTTCGGCTGTTGACGAACTTTCCGCCCATGCCGGCGTCGACGCGGATCGACTTGGCGACGCGGATGCCGAAGGTTCCTTCCTTGGTGTCTCCGAAGACCACGGGCCCGTCGGTTGCTTTGAGCGTGATGTCGAAATCGATCCATCGCGATTGGTCGTAGGCGCCGAAACCGAGCGTGCGCGTGTCTTCGCATACCTTTTTTCCGTCGGGGTCGATCCAGGCGTTGCGTGCGACGATGGTAGCCGGCGTGCCGCCAAGCTTGACGAACTCGAGGTGTTCGATCTTTCCTACCCGGCCGGTTTCTGCCCAAAAGTTCACGCCGTTCACATCGCCGTGGCTGAACCAGAGCGACCGCTGGTGGGGATGGTCTTTCTTCTCGCCTTCGACGTCGCCCATCGGATGGGCGCGGGTCATCGGTTGTTCGGTCGGACCGATAATCGGCCAGAGGATCGGTTTTGTGCCCGAGCAAGTGAGATATTCGGTGAACAGCCGTCCGTCGATTTTTACCACCGCGCCGCCTTCCGAACGTTCGACGGTAATTTCGGTCGAATAACCCCGGCTGCAAATGATTAGAAAAGCGGCGGTGAAGACGGCTGGCGGCAAAGAGCGGCAAAACATGGTCGTTTTCTCCTGTGGGGGACATTTACCATGATATGGTCGCGACGTTGAAACGGCAACCGTCGGTCGGCGAAGGGGACAGGCACATTTTTCGGCCCTAAAGGATCGAAAAATGAGCCAGTTCCCGGCTCGTGAACGGTTACGAAAAAGTTAATACGTCGCCCGATACATGATTACATCCTTCATTTGAGGTCAGGCTGGAAATCCAGACATTATGCACGCTGAACAAAAGAATGCAGCGCGGTGATTGTAGCACAAGCTGTGGCACAATTTCCAGTGCTGAACGCTACAGCATGCCCCCCCGCAGGGTCTGCGGAATGGCAAAGTCGCTCCGTACACTTACCGCAGTTCGGCCTTGCGATATTCCGTGAAGCGAATCGACTTGAAGCCGACCATTTGCCGGCGGGCTTCGGCGACGCGGTCCAGATCGGCCTCGGCAAGTTGGCGCACCAGCCGGTGTTCGCTGCGGATCGTAATTGGCTGCCGGTTGGGGCCGCCGCTGGGCAGCGTCAGGGAGACCTCGCTTGCCGTAGAACTGCGCTGAACCAACGCGGCATTGGCCACCAGACGGCCGAACGGCGGGCGCGAGCCGGGCGACAGCATCGCGTTTAGACGCGCGTACCAATCGGAAAACTCGTGATACTGCGCGAGCACGCTCGGGTCTTGCTCGGACTGCAACGTCAGGCGATAAACGGCCAACGGGGCGGCCAGCGTCAGATTGCCCGAGGCCGCGTCGAACCGCTCTTCAAACCTCGGCGCGGCCAGGAATTTGATCAGCGGATCGCCGCTGCGCGCGGCCACCTGCTGCATTTCGTCGGTAAAGGCCTCGACCACGCCGGTCGTCAGTTCCGATCGGCTGCGATGTTTCAGATCGAGCATGACGAATCGGCCCGTGGCCATGTCGAAGACGATCGTTTCGGCCGGCGACTTCATGCAGTCGTAGACCACGCCCTGGTGGAAGATCGTGCTGCTGCGGCAGACCGGCTCTTTCTCGTCGCCGACGTAGACGGCGTTGTCGATGCGGAAATCGGTGGTTGTCGCCCGGGCCGGGGGCGCGCCGTCGTTTGCCTGGGCGATGGCACCGGCGGAAACCAATAGAATCAACATGGTTGTCTGGTACATATTCTGTGCTTTGTCCGACCGAGCGGAATAGTAGGGTTCGGGTGAAAAATAATTACGGAAACGCTTGGAAATGCAATAAATCTGCTTCTCCGTGAAGGTAACCGTTCACGGGCCGGGGACTGGCTCATTTTTCGGTCCTTTAGGGTCGAAACATGTGCCTGTCCCCTTCGCCAAATACTTTCCGCAACAGGAACTATTTGCCGTGTAACGTATAGATTCCTGGTGAAAAGCAGTCGGCATTTCCGTCGTCGATCGGCGGCAGTTGCGCCGGGCGATCGGCGATGGTGTTTCCTCCTTTTGCCCGGAGGGCGGCGAAGGATACCCAAACATACCCCTTCGTGTAAAGTGGGGAAATGAATAATATCGGTGCTGGTTGGCGTAAATACCCCGCCGACGCCCGCCGGTGCCCGCCGGTGCCCCGCTTGACACCCGGCAAACATGACGTTAGTCTATCTTTTTGCGCTGTATTGGCGGGGGCGAACAACGCCGTCCGCCGCCGCGAACTGGGGGATTAGCTCAGTTGGGAGAGCGTCTGGATGGCATCCAGAAGGTCAGGGGTTCGAGCCCCCTATCCTCCACATGGGGGTTGCAATCAACGGCAACTTCTGGCAAAGCCCCGTAATAACAGGGGCTTTTTGTTTTTCTTGCCACTCGAGTTTGGACTTTGCAGTTCTACAACAGCTTGGGGTCAGTGTCAGCGGGTTGACTAACCCCCTCATAACTGCTATATTTCTGGCCTCTATTACTCTTCTGCACTTTCTGAAAACTGCTTATGTTACACAGCCAAGGCCATAAGGCGTTTGGTCAATTGGAGGATTTTTTGCGGCAGCCGCTGGGAGGCGGCAAGCGTCGATAATTCGTGTTCCATGA
>Ga0123335_1002498_pt1 | contig 27374 bp, 26 predicted proteins | sample BiotimSIPDNA_2_FD_89707 | JGI IMG/M metagenome (GOLD analysis project Ga0123335, IMG submission 89707) | Anaerobic biogas reactor microbial communites from Washington, USA - Biogas_R2 time_0 SIP DNA | ecosystem: Engineered > Bioreactor > Anaerobic > Unclassified | place: Washington, USA...
CTGGGCTTCGATGATGTTGGCGATCATGGCGGCAAGGTTGTCGTTGTCGCCGAACTTGATCTCGTCGATGGCCACCGTGTCGTTTTCATTGATGATGGCGATGACGCCCCATTCCATCAGCGTGGAAAGTGTGTTGCGCACGTTGAGGAAGCGCCGGCGATCGGTCAGATCGCTCATGGTGAGGAGGATCTGCGCGACATAAAGGCCGTGCTTCCCGAAGTCGTTGGAGTAAACACGCATCAATCGGCCCTGCCCGATGGCGGCCGCCGCCTGCTTCTGGGGGATGCTCCTCAACGCCGCGTTTATGCCGAGGCGATGTTTTCCGGAGGCAATGGCTCCCGATGTGACCAGGACGACCTGAAAACCCTTCCGGGTCAGGGCGGCAATCTGATCCACAAGATGCTGGATGATCTCCAGGTCCAGGCCGTCAGCCCCTGTGAGTACGGCGCTGCCTATTTTGATCAGGACTCTTTTTACATTTTTCAGCACATCTTCCCTGTTCTCATTCATGTTCTTCTGCCTGTTTTCTAATATTTCCAAGAGCTTCTCCGATCTTGTTCAGCAGGGCGGGGATGCCGTCGCCGGTCGCGGCGGAGAAAGGATAAACAGCGATGCCATGTTCCGCAAAGATCATAAGGGTATCGTCCAGTTTCTGTCGGGTGGCCGGCAGATCCGTCTTGTTGATGGCTACAATCTGGGGTTTCAGGATCAGGCTGGCGCTGTAGGAGGCCAACTCGGAATTGATGACTTCAAAATCGCGCCAGCCGCCGTCGGATTCCTCCCGTGAAATGTCAAGGATGTGAAGCAGCAGGGACGTTCTCTCGATATGGCGGAGGAACTGGATTCCCATGCCAACTCCCTCGTGCGCCCCCTCGATAAGACCGGGGATATCTGCCAGGACGAAGGTTTGAAAATCGTCGCCGAAGCGGACGACGCCGAGATGAGGTGTCAGTGTGGTAAAAGGATAATCGGCGATTTTCGGGCGGGCTGCGGATACTCTGGAGATGAAGGTGGATTTCCCGACATTGGGCAACCCGATGATTCCCACATCGGCAAGCAGCTTGAGCTCCAGTTGGATCCAACACTCTTCGCCGGGGATTCCAGGCTGGGCAAACCGGGGGGCCCGATTGGTCGCGGTGGCGAACCGGGCATTACCGCGTCCGCCGATGCCTCCGTGAGCGACGACATACCTCTGGCCCTCCTGGACGAGATCGGCCAGCACCTCTCCGGATTCGACATCCATCACCAGTGTGCCGACCGGAACGGGAACGATGAGATCGGGAGCGCTCCGACCCGTCCGGTTGCTTCCTTCGCCATGGCCTCCGCTTTTGGCCACGTGGTGCTGGTTGTATTTCAGGCTCAGCAGGGTATTGTGGCTTGCGGAGGCCAGCAGAACCACGTCGCCTCCCTTTCCGCCGTCGCCGCCGTTTGGGCCACCGAAGGGAACGTACTTCTCTCTGCGGAAGCTGATGCAGCCCCTGCCTCCGTCTCCGGCCCTTACGTAGATCTTTGCTTCATCAATGAATTTCATGAGGAATTCTGGCTTTTCTGCCTGAACGTGCCCTGGAGCGATGCGAACGGCTTCCGGCTGCCGAGGCAGCCCCCGAAAATAAAAAGGCACTGAAACAGTGCCTTCATCTTCTTTGCGCGGCAACCAGCCCGTTATCTATTCCTGCTGACAGACTATCTCAAACCTTTACGGCAACCTGCATTCCGGATTCCGGAAACGCTCGGGACCCTCCAGCACAACAACGGGCTTTCAGGCTGCTTCGTAAACACTGACTTTCTTTCTTTTCTTGTCGTACCGTTCAAATTTCACCACGCCATCGATCAGAGAATAGAGGGTGTAATCCTTGCCCATGCCGACGTTGTTGCCGGGATGAATTTTGGTCCCCAGCTGACGAATGATGATGGACCCTGCATGAATGCTCTGGCCGCCGTACACCTTGACCCCGCGCCTCTGGGAATTGCTGTCTCTGCCGTTCCGGGAACTTCCCTGTCCTTTCTTGTGTGCCATGACGCCCTCCGCTTAAACCGAAATTTCCTTGATTCTCATCTGTGTCAGTTGCTGGCGATGCCCCGTTTTCTTATGGAAGCCCTTTCGCCTTTTCCTCTTGAAAACATAAATCTTCGGACCTTTGGTCTGGGAGACGATTTCACCGACAACTTTCGCGCCTTCCACAACAGGCGTTCCCACCCGGACCTCTCCTTCCCTTGCTACCATCAGCACACAGTCGAAGACCACGCTATCTCCTTTGCCGCCATCGAGCTTTTCAACGGTCAGCAATTCTCCTTCTGAAACCCTGTGTTGTTTCCCGCCTGTCCTGATAACTGCATACATATCCATGTCATCCTTCTTATCAGTTAAAATTTGAATTGATGATTATAAAAATATTGCCGTATTTGTCAATCCTTTTGTTGAGGGGCCAGTGAAAATTTCCGGAAACGCCGGATGATTTCCATCCCATTACGGGGAAAACAAGGTTTCCAGCTTTCGGAGCTCCATCAGCGGTACGATGTCTCGCTCGAATTCGAGCACCTCGGTGAGAATTTCGCCCGGCTTGACCCCCCCCTCCGATCCGAAGAGCAGCCGGAGTCTCAGCGTTCCGCATTCTTTTGAAAGTTCAAGAGCCTCCACCAGGGGACGGATGTCACGGACGATCTTCCGGCCCTTTTTTTCTCGAAGGATCGAAAAGGAGGATGCCTCCCGGAATTCAGCCGCTTTCTGCTCCACCCGGGGCCATGGAACGTCAGCCGCCAGGCGTTCCGGTACGGTGATTTCGTAGACGAACCCGCGAATGGTGTCTGAAAGGGACGGGGTCCCCGGAAGGATTTCAGTCATTTCCACCACTTCCAGCCCTTCGGGAAGACCGGAATTGATCGCTCCGGCAAGGTCCCCCGGCCCTGAAGAGAGGTTCCGAAGATGAATATCGGCATACTCCCCTTCGCTTTCCATGCCGACGGCCGTGGCAAAGGCAAAAGAAATCTTCGGATGAGGATGGAAGCCTTCGGTAAAGACAAAGGTCGAACCCGTTTTTTTGATGGCCCGGATCAGGGCTTCCGTGATTTCCAGGTGGGACAGCAGCCTGGCCCTTCCCAGTTTCCGGAAAATCATCCGGAGGCATGAGGCCGGAACATGCGGCTCCGGTTCCTGGCCGGGCCGGCCGGTAGCGGCTTCACAAGGCTTCTGCTGTTCGGTGTGCGCCTTTTCGATCCGGAATTCCTTGAAATCGCAGACGCCGCATTGGCGGCAGGCCCCGTTCCGGCAGTCCTCCGTCAACGTGCCGGAAAGGGAATTCTGGAGTTCCTGGAGCAGAAAATCCCTGCTCACGCCGCAGTCTATGGAATCCCACGGCAGGGCCTCGTCGAAGGTGCGCTCCCTGAGATAGGCGTCCGCCGAGATGTCCAGGTCCTCCATGGCCTGCTCCCAGAGTTCGAACTGCAGTTGATCGCTCCAGCCGTCAAACCGCCCGCCGAGACGAAACACCCTTTCGATGAGATTTCCTAGGGACTGGTCCCCCCGGGAGAAGAGCCCCTCAAGCAGGCTCATCCGGCGGTCGTGGAGCTTGACGCTGATGCTGCGGCTGCGGACGGCTTTTCTCACATACTGCTGCCTCTCCGCAATTTCGTCCATCCCGATCTGTCGGTGCCATTGAAAGGGTGTGTGAGGCTTGGGGATGAAGGTCGAAAGGCTCAGGGTAACCTGCCCCCGGTTCCGGGCCTGCCTCAGGACCCTGTGCCCCAGTTCGACGATGCTGTCCAGATCCTCTTCCCGTTCAGACGGGAGGCCGATCATGAAATACAGCTTCACAGCCTTCCAGCCGGCGTCAAAAACCTGGGCCGTCGTGGCCAGGAGGTCCTCTTCCGTATTGCCCTTGTTGATAACGTTCCGCAGGCGCTTGGTTCCCGCCTCCGGAGCCAGGGTGAAACTCGTCTTGCGCACCTTGCGGATGCCTTCGATGAGCGTCCGCGTGAGGGTTTCCGATCGGAGAGAGGGGAGGGACAGGGCAATCCGGCGGTCGTAATACCGGTTCATGAGCCGGATCAGCAGATCCTCGATCCTGCTGTAATCGCCGGAGCTGAGAGAAAGAAGGGACAGTTCGTCATAGCCCGTGGAGGCGAGCTGCTCCTCTGCTGAAATCTCCAGGGTGTGCAGATTCCTCTCCCGGACGGGCCTCCAGACCATTCCGGCCTGGCAGAACCGGCATCCCCTGGTGCATCCCCTGGCGATTTCCAGGGTGATGCGGTCATGAATGGTTTTCATCAAAGGGACCACGGGAGCTGACGGCATCCGCCATGAATCGAGATCGGACACGATCCGTTTGCGGATCCTCCGGCCTGAAACATGTGTGGGAACATAAATGCCGGGAATGGACGCGAGCTGCTCCAGCCGTCGGTTCCGGTCATATTTCCCGGCCTTTGCCTGTCTCAGGGCTGCGGCGATTTCGGAGATCACCTCCTCGCCTTCGCCGATCACGAAAGCGTCAATGAAAGGTGCCATCGGGGCGGGATTGAATGTGCAGGGTCCGCCGGCGATAACGAGGGGGGCGTCCTGAGAGCGCTCGGAACACCGCAGGGGAATGCCGCCGAGCTCCAGCATATTGAGGACATTGGTATAGGACAATTCATATTGAAGTGAGAATCCGACCAGATCGAACGCCGACAGGGGCGTTCGGGATTCCAGCGTCGTCAGCGCAAGCCCGTGGGTGCGCAGCACTTTTTCCATGTCCGGCCAGGGGGCGTAGCATCGTTCGGCGGCCACATCGGGGTAACCGTTTAGGATTGCGTAGAGAATCTGAAGGCCCAGATGGGACATGCCGACCTCGTAAGTGTCGGGAAAGGCCAGCGCGATGCGGACGGAGCAGGAGCCCGGATCCTTTCGGATGGAATTGACTTCTCCCCCGAGATAACGGCTCGGTTTGGAAACCAAGGCAAGAAGGTCTTCCTGGTTTATTGACAATTCTCGATGCTCCCTTCAGATTCCCTTTTCAAGGTATTCCCGGTACCGATAGGGATTATTGAGAATTTCCCTGTGTTTTGAACGGGCGAACTGTTCCGGAAAGGTGGCCCGGGAGAGATAGGACAGGGCATCGGCCTTGAAGGTTTCCAGGAGCTCCTGGAATACGGTCCCGGCGTCCCGCGTCTTGACGAAGGTCCGTTCCTTTCTGTATTCGTACGGCATTTCCTTTCCGAAGACGGAGGTCGTCAGTCTGTAATGGTCCGATTCCAGAAAATAGTCCGCCTTCAGCTCCATCTGGATCGTCACGATCAGGATGACGCTCGTCGTATCAGCCGCAATGACCCGCGAGGCATCCCAGATGTGCATGGTCAGTCCGTTGGGCAGGTTGATTTCTTCAATTTGTCGTTTCATGGTTGATGGTGTCCTTACGTTTCCTGTTTCGAAAATACTGGAATTCATCTTTTCCGTTCTTTTCGAGAGCTGACTCCTTATCATCTTTATGCTTGACCTGCAAATCCATTCCTCTTATAGTCCCTTTTCATCCATGGAAGCCGAAAATTCGAACCCAGACAACACCTTTGTTCATCTTTGTCAGCCGGATTCCTGCAAGTCCTGCGGCGCCTGCTGCGGATTGTACAATTATGCCGAAAGCGGCCGAGAATCGTTGATTTGCCGGTTGCGCTGGCGAACCGCGCTTTTTCCCGAGATCGTGAAAAGTCCGGGCGATCTGGATCACTATTCGAACCTGGTCCGCAGCTCGGAAGATCAGGCCCGCCGCTATGAGGTGATTTACTGCTGTGAATACCTTGGTTTTCTCGATCCCGGAGAGAAGCGGGTCGGTTGCCTTCTTCACCCCCTTCAGAACGGCGGCGTGGATCTTCGGGGCGTTTCATTCTACGGCCGGGAGCTCTGTGACGGCCATTTCTGCCCCAGTTACACGTATCTGACGAAAGAGGAAAAACTGGCGCTGATTTTCGTCCTGGACGACTGGTATCTCTACGGACTGTGCGTGACGGATATCGATCTTGTAAAATCCTACTTCCGCATGGTCGGTGACCGTCTCCTGGAGACGCCCCACCCGGAAAAAATGAAATCGGAACCCCTGCGGAAGATCGTTCGGGAGTTTTTCGAGCTGAAGCTGGCCTGGCCGTACAGCGATCCGGCGGTGAACCGGCTGGGAAAGTATTTTTTTGACGGATCCGAGTACAGGATTGATCGCATAGATTATGAAGCCCTGGGATGCAAAACGTCACGCTTCGATTCCATCCTTCTGAGCCTTTCCTCCCGTTTTACAGGCAGGGACGAACTTCTGGCCGCCGAGAAGATTCTTCAAGGACACATCGATGCCTTCGTCGAGGCTTATTCCGCCTCGCGCTGACATTCCGTTGCGCCGTCTTCCTGCGGACAGAATAAAAAGGAGTGGGCTGATTCCTGAGTGATATGATTTTTGCTTGAGAGCTCTATTGTAATTATGGAAACCATGAATAAACAGATCCTGATCTCGAAGGATGCCATTGACCGGCGCGTCGGGGAACTGGGCGAACAGATATCACGGGATTACGCCAACAGCGAACTCATTGTTGTCGGCGTTCTCAAGGGGGCTTTTATTTTTATGGCCGACCTGATCCGGGCGCTGCGCATTCCCTGCCGGGTTGATTTTGCAAGGCTGGCCAGCTATGGTTCAGGGGCGTCGAGTTCCGGCAAGGTGGTCATGACGAAGGATATTGAAACCTCCATCAAGGGGAGGGATATCCTGATTGTCGAGGATATTGTGGATACGGGACTGACCTTGAAATTTCTCGTGGACTGGTTCCTGGAACGGAATCCCCGCTCCCTGAAGGTTTGTGCATTTCTCGATAAGCGGGGGCGGCGCAAGGTTCCTTTTGAGGCTGACTATGTCGGATTTACTGTGGACGATGCCTTTGTAATAGGATATGGCCTCGATTTCAACGAAAAAGGTCGATTTCTGCCGGATGTGTATCGTGTTGACGAACTGTAAGGTCTTTAATCCGGAATCCTTGAAGGGGAATAACTATGATTATCCAGTGTATTAAATGTTCTACCCGGTTCCGCTTTGATGAGTCTCTGATGGAGGGTGACGGTGTGTGGGTCCGCTGCAGCCGTTGCCAGGAGGTCTTTTTTCAGGAGAATCCTGTCAGGATGACGCGCAGTGAAGAACCTGCCGCCTTGACGGAGACCGGCGCCGCGCCTCCCGAAGCGGACACGGGCCCCGCCGATTTTGACAAAACCCTCGAAATCAGCGCGAACAAGGAAGAGCTTGATACCATTCTGGCCAAGATCGAAGAGACGAAGAAAACCTTTGAGGAACATCATCAGCCGGAGGCCCTCGTCACGATCGAAAAAGAGAGCGGCCAGCAAGGGGTCGTGGAGGCGGAAGACGTTCAGGAGATCCTGAAATCGGAAGTTACAGGATACAAGGAATTCGAGCAGGTGGAGCTGGAGACGGAGGGCCCTGTGGCGACGCCGCCGGTCAAACGGGGTTTCTGGAGACCCTGGCGGATCATTGTCCTGATCATTTTCATCAATCTTCTTTTTGGGGGCGTGTATGTGTGGCTTTCCCCGGGAATGAGCGAGCGTCTGATCTCCAACCTGTCCTCAATGGTTCCCGCCCTCGGAAACCTGGTGGGAACGGAGACGAGCCCGGCTGAATTTCATTTGAATCAGATCAAGCTTCAAAATGTCCGGCAGCGGTTCGTCGACAACGTGACGGCGGGTCAGCTGCGGGTCATAGAGGGGGTGGCGCTGAATGCATCGAGCTACCCGGTCACGCGGATACAGGTCAAGGGAGAGCTTTATGACGGCAACGGAGTGATCATCACGGAGCGGCTGGCATACAGCGGCAATCTGCTCAGCGATGATGAATTGGCGGCCTTGTCCGAGGAAGCCCTGCAGAAGGAGCTGGACCTTCCGATGGGCAGTGACTCCCAGAATATCCGGGTGGAGCCGAAGGGGCAGATTCCCTTCATGATCATCTTCCCCCATGAACCCCCGGGGGTAGCGACGGCGAGGGTTTCAACCGTGGGAGGAGAGAAGCTGCCGAAATAAGACAGTTGTTGAGCCTGTAAGAGCGGGGGCCGGTGACGGATTTCAGTCATTGGCCCCCGTTTTTTGTTCGTCCCGGAACGCACGCCAACCGGGTTGCGCCATCTGCCCCGCTGCGTTCGCAGGTCTGCGCCGCCATCACCCCGCCCGTTAGTTCCTACGAGGCGGGACTGGAACTATGAAGCGGTCCGCACATGGCGGGTGGCGATGATGTTGCAGGATGTATCCGCCGGTTTTGAAATGAGGATGTCTCCGATACGCACCGGCGCCTTTAAACGGACTGCCTTGATGGCCTCCATGACCTTGGCGATGCTGGCCAGCGGGATGGCGGAATCGGTTCGAACGCTGACCAGGGGAAAGTCTCCGCCTTCCACCAGGATACTGCTGGCAATGGTTCTCATGGGGTTGATGAGTTCCTGCTCCGCCCATTCCGGACCCCTCTTGCAGTGATAGCCGACAACCTCCTTGATCACGGGCGTCGGCCCATCCTCCAGGGTAATCTCCAGCGGGCAGCCGTTCGGGCACAGGACGCAGGTCAGTTCTTTTTTGATCATGCCACGGACACCTCCAGTCTGCCGGCTTCGGAAATCTTCTCCGCCTTGACCTTGATGTGGATCATTTCCGCAGGGTGAAGCCTCAGCATTTTCTTGTTTGCCACCAGCCTTTCGCCATCGTTTACCTTGACGACGCGATTCCGGGAGGGAGATGCCACCCGGAGGGAAAGGGTCACGTCCCGCCGGCCGCTGACGCTCTGCGGGAGGACATAGCGAACCCCTTCTCCGGCCAGAATCGGAATGGATTTTTGGGGCGGGGAAATCTCCCCGTTGAGGTATTGAACGGCAAACTGCCCGGCCAGGGCGGACTCCTCCGAAACCCAGTCCGCCAGGTCATGGACATGAAGAACATTTCCGCAGGAGAAAACGCCGGGAATGCTGGTCATCAGGGTATCGTCCACGGAAGCGCCGCTGGTCCGCGGCTCGATGGCAATGGAGGCGTTCCGGGAAAGCTCGTTTTCCGGAATGAGGCCCACCGAAAGCAGCAGGGTGTCGCAGGGGACGAACCACTCCGTTCCCGGAATCGGTTTGAAACTTCCGTCCATGCGGGCCACGGTCACCCCCGTCAAGCGCTCTTTCCCATGAATCTGGACGACGGATGTGGCGAGGTGAAGGGGAATCCCATAGTCGTTCAGGCACTGCTGAATGTTGCGGGGCAACCCGCTGGAGTAGGGGAGAAGCTCGAAGACGCCCTCCACCCTGGCCCCTTCCAGGGTCATCCGGCGGGCCATGATCAGGCCGATATCCCCTGAGCCCATGATGACCACCCGCTTACCGACCATGATATTCTGCAGGTTGATGAAGTTCTGGGCCGCTCCCGCCGTGTAGATCCCCGAGGGGCGCGTGCCGGGAAGGGAAATCGCCCCGGCTGTGCGTTCCCGGCAGCCCATGGCCAGGATCACCGCCCGGGCTTCAATCTTTGTGAAGCCGTTCCGGGAGCTGACGAAAAGGTTCCGCTCGGCGTCCATGTTGAGGACAATGGTTCCCAGCATCACTTCGCCCTTCATCTTTTCGTATTCGTCGATGTAGCGCTGGGCGTATTCCGGCCCGGTGAGTGCTTCGCCGAAGCGGTGCAGTCCAAATCCGTCATGGATGCACTGATTGAGGATCCCTCCGAGGATTCGGTCCCTTTCGAGAAGGAGGACATTGTCGCAGCCGTTCTGACGGGCGGACACCGCCGCCGACAAACCGGCCGGTCCTCCTCCGATAACCACCAGATCGCGTTTTAGAGTTTGCATCGTCTTGTCTTTCCTATCGCACTCGACCGGCAAAAAGCGGGGAAGCAGCGTGCTGTAATAAATAGTCTTCGGGCCTGTACCCGAATTCCTTTTCCAGGATCGCAACGATCCTGGGCAGGCAGAACCCGCCCTGGCAGCGGCCCATCATGGCCCGGGAGCGGTATTTCAGCCCGTTGATCGTGCGGACGCCCAGGGGGTTCTGGATGGCGTCCAGGACCTCTTTGCGGGTGATCTGTTCGCAGCGGCAGACGACCTCCCCGTAATCGGGGTCCTGGGCTACGAGATCCGCCTTTTCTTCCGGGGACAGCTCGAAAAAGAATCCGGCCCGGCCCTCCCGTTCGGCAATAAAGGAGTCCTTCAGCGGAAGGGGCAGAAGTTCCTCCACCAGATTCCGGACCATCAGGCCGATGGCCGGCGCGGAGGTCAGGCCGGGACTTTCGATGCCCACGAGATTGATGAAACCGGGGATGTCTTTGCGGCTCTCGATGACAAAGTCCCGGAACCCACCTTCGCTGGGCGGGGCCTGCTTGGCCCTCAAGCCGGAGAAATTGCGGATGAAATCCGCTGCTGAAATCCCTGGCAGGAGTTCGTGCCCCTCTTTCTTGAGGAGGTTCATGATCTCCGCCGTAGAGGCGTAATCGTCCGCTTCATCGACGTATTCGTTGCTGGGACCGATGAGGATATTGCCGTCCACGGTGTTCGTCAGGTGGATGCCGAGTCCGGCGCCTCCCTTGTGGGGAGCCGGATAGACAAGCAGCGACAGGGATCCGGCCAGCCGCTTGTCCAGGATGAGGTATTCCCCGCGGCAGGGGTAGATCCTGTATTCGTCGATTCCCAGCATCCGGCAGATCGCATCGGAGTAGAGGCCGGCGGAATTGATCAGGACCCTGCTCCTGAAGCGTTCTCCTTGGCGGGTGGAGATGTCAAATCCTTCTGCCGTCCTGCTGATCGCCGTCACCTGCTGTCCGAGATGATAGGAAACCCCGTTGGTGTAAGCGTTTTCAGCCAGGGCGATGGTGAGGCCGTAGGGACAGATGATGCCTGTGCTCGGAGAATGGAGGGCCATGATGCCTCCGATGCCTGGCTGCAGCTTCTCCATCTGTCCCCTGTTCAGAATGGACAGACCGGGAACGCCGTTGGCCTCTCCCTGCTCCTTGAGGGAATGGAGCGTTTTTATATCCGCCTGCTCCTGAGCCACCGTGAGTTTTCCGATATACTGGATCTTGACTTTGAGGTCTTTGCAGAGGGCTCCCATCATGGCATTGCCCCGGACATCGAGCTCCGCCCGAAGCGTGCCGGGTTTGTAGTGGATGCCGGAGTGGACCACGCCGCTGTTCCGGGAACTGGTCCCGCCTCCTACATCAAGCTCTTGTTCAAGCACTGCCGTCTTGATATCGAATCGGGAAAGTTCCCGGGCGATGGCATTGCCCACCACCCCTGCGCCGATGACGATCACATCGTAGAAATTGGTCATGTCAATTCGAATGTTCCTCTGAGAGTTGTTGCTTTCAAGGATTTTTATACATCCCGGCCAGATACGTCTGATCCGAAACGTACGCGAAGCTCATATCAGAAAACGTTCAGTCTTTCAACGAGGACAAGAGGATAAAATCAAAAAAAGAAGGCCGGCCGCTTTTCACATCCGTGAGCTGCAGAACCGGCCTTCCTTGCCTTCAGTGATGGAGAAGTAATCAGTCTTTAATTCCAGCTAACCGCTTCGCGGCCTTCTTCTTGCTTTCGGTGTCTGTCTCACGGAAAATGGTCACCCGATGCGCTTCGGCAGATCCGCCGCCATGGATGTCGGAGATGGTGTCGGCGCTTTCCAGGGCCATCTTTTCCACCAGGCGGAACATCCTGATGCGATTTTCCACGGGGACACTGTCAACGCCCTTGAGATATTTCTTCAGGAGCCCACCGATTTCCGGATTCTCGAAATCCCTGTCGGAGGGAAGATCTGCAACGAAACCACCGGCGATGTCTATCATGAGCCTCGTTGCCTCGGCCATCTCTTTACCCTCATGGATCTTGGAGGCGTTGGCCAGGACTGTATCAATGAAGTAGTTTCCCGATGGCTGCTGTTTTCCTTCATAAGACGATGCCAGGCAGCAGCCGTACAGCGTCTCCGCCCTGTGGATCATATCGATGACCTTCTGTTTGAGATGGCTCAACTTTGCAGTGCCGTTGTAGTCCATCATGGTGAGGGCGGCGCCGGTCATGCAGTCGATCTTTCCGGATTTGCAGCCACCGTGGCTCTGGCGGTGGAACGAGGAAAACTTGACCACCATGTCCACTGCGAATTCCGTTTCGCCGCACATAAAAACACGGTTCCAGGGAACGAAAACATCGTTGAAGATCAGGGTGGGGCAGTACTTGGAATAATACATGTTTCCGCAGTCATAGCCGTCAAGCTCTCTCTTGTCGAGGCTGGAGCGGCCGACCACATGGATGAGCCCCGGGCTGTCGGCGGGAATCGCGAAGGCGACGGCGTAGTCTCCGTCGTTCTTGCCCATGGCACGGGTGGGCAGCACGATGATTTCATGGGAGGAAAGAGAGCCCGTCTGGTGGGACTTGGCACCCCGGACCACGATCCCGTCTTCCCTCTTTTCCACGATGCGGAGAAACATATCCTTGTCCACCTGCTCGTGGGGCGCCAGCGAGCGGTCGCCCTTTACGTCGGTGACTCCAGCGTTTCCCGTGAGGTCGTTTTTCTGCATGTGCTTGAGGAATTCCAAAAAGTTTTCATTGTAGTGGGTGCCGTATTTCTTGTCGATGTCATAGGTGACAATGGCCAGGGTGGACAGACAGTCCAGGCCGGTGCACCTCTGATGGCAGGTTCCCACGTAATTGGCCACTTTGCGGTTGATCTTCACCCGCGCTACGAGATCCGTTATGCTGGCCGGCGGCAGGGTGAAACGGCTTACCGGTTCGTTGATCAAGGGGCTGATCGTAACGAAAAGGTCCTTATTTTCCGGCATGCTGGCCAACTCATAGGTCGCGCCCGTGGCTTCGATGCCGGCGCGGATCCGGGGATTGTCGACGACGTTGGTGATCTTTTCTCCAAACATATAGACCGTGGGTTTGAGAGCCCGCAGCGATTCAATGTACTCTTCCTTTGTCTTAAGACCCATGAAACTTTCCTCCTAGAAACTTCAGATATTGTCAACTATAATCAAACGGAAGGGATCGCGATGGTCGGCAGGTTCCGTTTAACTGCTGAGGCCCTTTTTTTTCCCAGCGGCCACGGTGCTGATCCAGCCGGAAAAGATTCCGGTGACTGAACACACTTTATTTTTGATGATTCTAAAAAAAACGGCTGCTGAAGGGCTTTCTTATGAAAATAAATTTTTAATTTAAAATTTGATTTTCTCTCTATCTCTTTTTCAGTTTTCACGTCAAGCATTTTTTATGGCCATCAAGACGCCTCAATGGAAATCGCAGGCATCACAATGGCCGGGGCACAGGCATCGTTCAGGATTATTATCATACAGATCTTAAAGATTATAAGTACTTAATGGTCAGAAGAATCATATTTCAATATTTAATCAGATATTCAATTTATTTTTCTGCTTTAATTTAAGGATCCATCCAAGTTTTTTCATGTCAGACCGCCGCACTGCCGGCATGGACGCTCTGCAAATCCCTGGTCCGGCGCCTTCTGTAACAGGGGGCCCCGGCTGAGCGTCGTTATTTGCTTTGACAGGCAGGATCCCCTGGATTATTCTATTCCCGAATTGAATGGAAAACGGGCAGGTATTCCATCCTGAATAAAGCGGTTAACCCAGGAGCCCGCCTTGTTGTGTCAAAGGGGGATCCTTTCTACCCCACGTTCCCTGATGCGTTGCGACCGCCAAAGCCGAAAAATGTGAAGCAAGGAGTGTTTTTGAGCGGTTCATGAGATGGAGATAGGGGAGATCACCATTGGAGAAAGGAGGTTTGAGATGGCGGAAAAGGCCAAAGTAGGATGCGCCCGCCCCACGGGCGGGTTGGTCGGACAGTCTAAGGAAACAGTAGCGGAGACAAAGGGGGCGCAGCCGTCCCAGGAGGTGAAGAAGATGATTCAGGTAGGAAGACCGGCGCCGGATTTCGTTGCCCCCGCGTATCACAAGGGGGAGTTTACTTCGGTAAAACTTTCAGATTCTCTTGGCAAGTGGGTGGTCCTCTGCTTCTATCCGGGAGACTTTACATTCGTTTGAGCGACCGAAATTTCGGCGGTCGCCGATCATTATGCGGAATTTCAAAAGCTTGGAGCCGAGGTCTTTTCCATCAGTGTCGACAGCGTCTTTGTCCACAAGATGTGGAACGACTACGAGCTGGCGAAAATGGTTCCCGGTGGTGTTCCTTTCCCCATGCTTTCCGATGGAGGTGGAAAGTTGGGAATGGCATACGGTGTTTACGACGAGGAGGCTGGAGTTGAAAACCGGGGCCGGTTTATCATTGATCCCGATGGCGTGATTCAGGCCTATGAAGTGCTCACGCCTCCTGTTGGGCGCCTGGTAGCGGAAAACCTCCGCCAGATCCAGGCCTTTCAACATGTCCGGGCAACGGAGGGGGCGGAGGCGACTCCGTCAGGCTGGAAGCCCGGCAAGATCACGCTCAAGCCCGGTCCGGACCTCGTCGGCAAGGTCTGGGAGGTCTGGAAAACCTCCATGGAAAAAGATTAGCCATTCCAGCTCATGTCCGTCGACCAGCCTTCGGTGCCGGTGCGTTGGGGCGGTCGACGGCATGAGGCAGTCTTCCTTGCCTGGAATCCTCAGAAGTGCTTGCGGTTCAGGATATGGACCAGCCCCATCGTTCCGAGCTGGATTGCCACGGCCAAGGCTGAGATGACCCAGTAGCCCGTGGAAAACTTGGCGATCAGCCCGGCATCCACCATGCCCCGGTTGAGCCAGAAATGGGTCATCACCGCCAGTGCCACCCCAGGGCAGACCAGGGCGTAGGAGCCTACCGATGTTTCCCTTCCGAAAATAAACTTCCCTGCATAGCCAAGGCGCCTCAGAACCGCTCCTGTCAGCAGCGCAAAGAGTAACTGGGCTGAAAGAAACTGTGAAAGCATCATCAATCGGTTGCCGCCGCCGCTGGCCAGTTCAAAATGCTCGCCGAGTCCGTGGCTCTGGCGCAGAGACAGGATGCCGATAATCGTCAGCAGGGGGATGAATACCGACAGTGTCGGTGCGGTTTCAATATTGGCGCCGTTTTCCATCATCGAGCGGATGCCCAGAACCAGTGCGATGCCTCCGATGAGGAGCGTAGCGATCAGGAAAAAGGTTGAAAGGACCAGCCCGAGACCAGCCACCAGAGGGGTAGCTGACATCCCGGCAGGTGCGGCCAGCCCCACGCCGATCATGGCCAGGGCAAAGGCTGGAAGTGCCTGGGCAAAGGAGTTGTTGACCGCGCAGCTGAATCCGCCAACCGTCAGCACCCGACCGAAGAATGCTCCCAGCATGCGGAAGGCCATCAGTCCGATCATAAGGAAGGCGGCGATTGCCAGGGGGAAGAGATACTCCACCACGCTCCAGAGTCCGGGGACAAAGACCATCCCAAGGATGAAGATGACGTTGACGCTCATTGCGAGGGCCAGCGGCATAGCCAGCAGTTGGGTTTCCGCGTTGGAGCTGCGGAGTCTGCCATAAGCCTCGGACTTTTTCCAGGTTTGAAAGCGGATCAGGTTCCAGATCAGATACTTGAGATTGAGGAAGGCATAAAAGGCGATACCGGTAACCGCCGCGATGATCACCGCCCGAGCAGCGGTCTCGCCGGCGGAAAAAAGGGCGACCAGATCCTCGAATACAGGCACTGTGCGGCCGGGATGCGGGGTCCAGTGCATCAGCCACATGAAGAATGTGACCGTCAGTCCGCCCGTACCGAGTGAAGCAAGAAAATAGAGCGGGCTGTACGTTTCCGATGGCGTGGTTTTTCCGGATGGCACGGCAACCTCCCTGAAATCTGAATACTCTTCAATGTTTTCAAAAACGAAATAACCGGTATGTCACAGCTCCAAAGGGGTTACTTCAGAGCGCGTCCCCTCAGGACTTTGGTGATTTCACCTTCCGGAATCATGCCGACTCGAAGGAGCTGCGGTGGATCTTCAGCCACGTTGACAACCGTGGATCCTGCCAGCCCGGGGGTTCTGCCCCCGTCAACGATGCCGTCGAGAAGTGAGCCGATTGTCCGGGCGACCTCCTGAGCGGTCACGCACTCCTTCCCTCCGGACAAATTGGCGCTCGTGGTTGTCAGGGGCGCTCCAAGGGCCTGGGCCAGACTCCGGGCGATGGGATGGCTGGATATCCGAATGCCGATCAGTCCGGTGTGTGCCGTCAGCCGCGGGGACAGGGATGGAGCCGCTCGAAACACCAGCGTCAGGGGGCCGGGCCAGAATGCGCCCATGAGCCTTCGCGCTGTTTCCGGGACCTCCTCTACCAGGCTGTCCAGTTCGTCTTCTGCTCCCATGAGAATCGGAATCGGATTACTAAAACTCCTGCCCTTGATGCCGAAAAGTTTTTCAATGGCGGCTTCATTTCCTGCGTCTGCTCCCAGGCCATAAAAGGTTTCCGTGGGATAGGCCAGAATCCGTCCCTGCCTCAGAAGTCCGGCGGCTTCTTGAATCAGGGAGGGGTCAGGATTCCCTGGATCGATCGTTATCACCGGTGTTGAACTCATGCGCGGATTTTTTGAAGAAGGTCTTCCTGCCTCTTTTCAACTTCCTGGGACATCGTGTCGATATAAGTGAGAAGCCTCTGCCGGAGCACTTCATCATTGAGCGATAGAATTCGGACAGCAAGCAGTGCGGCGTTCTTTGCCCCTGCTTTTCCGACGGCCATGGTTGCAACGGGGACGCCACCCGGCATCTGAACCGTGGACAGCAGGGCATCCAGGCCGTGAAGTGCCGTTGCATCGATGGGCACCCCGATGACAGGCAGGGGGGTCTGCGAGGCGATGACACCGGCCAGATGTGCTGCGGCGCCTGCCCCGACAATGATGGCCTTGACGTTTCGCTGGGCCGCCTTCCGGGCGAAATCGGATGTTCTCGTCGGGGAGCGGTGCGCCGAGGTTAGAAATACCTCATTGGCGATGGAAAATGCATCGAGAATTTTAACCGCTTCTTCCATGACGGGATAATCGGAATCGCTGCCCATCACGACGCTGACAATATCGTTGCTCTTGTTCATTAAAGGGTTCTCCTGCTCCGGAATAAATGGGGTGAAAAACGGATCAAAGCGAAAATACGGGCTGTAGTATACAGCCGATAACAGAGAGAATCAAGAAGGTGAAAGAAGAGTCATGCGGCAGGCGGAACATTTCAGGACTGCCTGCCGCATGAGAATCCGCGCGGACCGCCTATCAGTGCTTGAAATGGCGGGTACCGGTAAAGATCATGGCCATTCCGTGCTCATCGGCAGCCTGAATGGCCTCCTCATCCCGCATGGAGCCGCCGGGTTGAATGATGGCCGTGATGCCGGCTTCTGCGGCCATGTCTACTCCGTCACGGAAGGGGAAGAAGGCGTCGGAGCCGAGCACGCATCCTTTCGTCGGCAGCATGGCCTTCATCATGGCAATTTTGACGGAATCCACACGGCTCATCTGCCCGGCGCCGACTCCGACCAGCTGATCCTTGGTCGTAAAAACGATGGCGTTGGATTTGACATGCTTGACGACCCTCCAGGCAAAATCCAGCGCCTGGTATTCTTCCTCCGTCGGGGTCCGCCTGGTGACGACCCTGGCTTTCCGGACATCGAAGGGATCGCGGTCCCTTTCCTGAACGAGCAGGCCGCCGACGACCCGCCGAAAATCGTATCCCAAAGATCCTGCCGTGAATTCGCTGGGGATTTGCAGCATCCTCAAGTTCTGTTTCGCCTTTAATAGATCCAGGGCATTCTCGTCAAAGCCGGGTGCAATAACGACTTCCAGAAACGTCTTGAGGATCTCCTCCGCTGTTGCGCTGTCAACCGTTCGATTGAGGGCCACAATGCCGCCGAAGGCGGAGATGGGATCCGTTGCCATGGCTTTCTGATAGGCGTCGGCGAGATCTTTCGACGTGGTGGCCGCTCCGCAGGGGTTGGCGTGCTTCATGATCACGGCGGCGGGCAGGGAGAAATCGGAAACCATGTTCCATGCCGCATCACTGTCCATGATGTTGTTATAGGACAACTCCTTTCCATGAAGCTGGCGGGCATTGGCGATCGAGGCCGGAAAAGGACGATGCTCCCGATAGAAGATGGCCCGCTGATGGGGATTTTCACCATAGCGAAGGTCCTGGGCTTTCTCGAACTGCACCGTCATGGTGTCGGGAAATTCCTTGGGCGCGCTGCCGTAAGGCGTCAGCTTCCCCAGGTAGTTGGAAATGGCTGCATCGTATCTGGCCGTCAGCTGGAAGGTTTTTACAGACAGGTCGAAATTGGTCGCCTCGGAGATCCGTCCGTCATGCCCCTTCATCTCTTCAAGGATCCGGTCGTAATCCGACGGGTCCGTCACAACACTGACAAAGCGGTAATTTTTCGCGGCGGCCCTGAGCATCGTCGGGCCACCAATGTCAATGTTCTCGATGGCTTCTTCAAGGGAGCACCCTTCTCGGGACACCGTGTCTTCAAAGCGGTATAGATTGATGACCACCATGTCGATCATGTCAATTCCATGGCTTTTGGCAGCCTCCTGATGGCTTTCCTGATCCCTGAGCGCCAGAAGTCCCCCATGGATTTTGGGATGGAGCGTTTTGAGCCTTCCGTCCATCATTTCAGGAAAGCCCGTATAGTCGGAAACATCCCGGACGGACAGGCCGCTTTGTCTCAGCTGTGCCGCCGTTCCGCCCGTTGAGAGGATCTCCACCCCGTAGCTGACCAGACCTCTGGCAAATTCAACAATCCCCGCCTTGTCAGTCACACTGATAAGGACCCGCTTTATTTGATTAAAATTCATCATTTTTCTCCTTCTTTATGTTTTCCTCTTCATATCCTCCATATGGCGGATTCTCTTTTCAAGAAGAGGCCAGGTTCCGATATCCGGGCGATGGTCCACAGGGCCTTTTATGGCTGTTACAGCTTTTTCCGCAATTGTTTCCGCTGCATCGATGCGATCGGCAATCCCGACGACACCAATTGCCCGTGAAGAGGTCATATAAAGCCCATCTGCCTTCTGATCGACGGAGGAATAGTACAAGCGGGCTGCCCCCACATCTCCGATCTCTATCCGGGAGGAGGTGGAGCCTGCATCGCCGTCATCTGCAGGCAGACCGTAAGCCTTGGGGACAATGTACTTGCACACGGTGGCTTTCTTTTCAAATTCGATAGGAAGGCTCCCCAGCGTCCCCTCGGTGATGGCCGTGCAGAGATCGAGAAAGTCTGTTTTTAAAAGCGGCAGGATATTCATGGCTTCAGGATCGCCGAACCGGGCGTTGTATTCGAGAAGTTTCACCCCGGATCGGGTAATCATGAATCCCCCGTACATCACACCCTTATAGTAACAGCCGGTTTCCCGGTAAAGGGCTTCGGCTACGGACTGGGTAATGGACAATCCCGCCGCGATATCCTTTTCCGATAGAAAAGGCAGAAGGTGATTTTCAAAGGAATAGGATCCCATCCCGCCCGTGTTGGGGCCCTGGTCATCGACAAAGCGACGCTTGTGGTCCTGGACCGGTGGCGTAGCCACGACGGTTTTTCCGTCGCAGAGGCACTGGAGAGAAAATTCCTCCCCCTCCAGCTTTTCTTCGATGGTTACTGACGGATGGGTTTTGAGGATTTCCCTGCAGGCCTTCAGAGCCTCGCTTCGAGATTCGAAATGTTCCCCCTGTACGAGGACCCCTTTGCCGCCGGTCAATCCATCGGGTTTGAGAACGATTCCGTCCAGCTTCTCGAGAAAGGCTTCCATGCCTTCCATGGACGAGAAGGCTTTAAAGGTGATGTTTCCCGGAACATTGTACTTCTCGAGGAGATTCCGGGTGAAGGACTTCGATGTCTCCAGCCGGGCCAGGCTTTTCCGGGGGCCGACACAGGAAATTCCCCGTGAGGCCAGGTAATCGACCACCCCTTCGTTTAACGGGTCTTCGGGTCCGATGACGGCAAGATCGGCGGCACAGGCCTTTGCAAATTCCCCGATGGCCTCAAGATCGTCATATCTGCCCAGCTGAATCTGTTCTGAAAAGGAGGAGATTCCAGGATTATTCGTTTTCATGTAGGAAAAGAGCCGAGGAGCGCGGAGAGACCGCGCAATCGTCTCCGCAAGGACATGTTCTCTTGCCCCATTGCCTATCAACAGGATATTCTTCATTTATTCGACCTCCTGCATCGCCTTCCCTCAAATTTCAGGCGGCAGGCATAAATAGCGAAAAAACCATTCGGAGTCAATCAAATCTGAAGGCGGCGGATTTGCTGCCAGACTTCTTCCGGCTTCGCTTGACAGAGGGCATGCAAATTGATAGATGCAGATCCTGCCGGAATGGTTCGTCATCTTTAATGAAAACCCTATTCTAACGAAAGAGAACCGTATGAATACATCCAATGGCCAGATCAGGAATAACCGTCTCGGAGTGATCATTCTTGCCGCAGGCAAGGGGACTCGCATGAAATCCGAGAAGGCTAAAGTGCTGCATTGCGTTCATGGGCGGCCCATGCTGTCCTTCTCGATTGAGATTGCCAGGAACGCCCTGGCGGAAAAAATCATCATCGTTGTCGGCCACCAGGCGGATGTTGTCAAGGCAAATTTCAGGGACGAGGACCTGATCTTTGTGGAGCAGCGTAAACAGCTGGGGACCGGGCATGCCGTGATGCAGGCCCGGGGGCCCCTTGAAGATTTCTCCGGCGACATTCTGATTCTCTGTGGAGACGTTCCTCTTCTTTCCGCGGAGACGGTAAGCCACCTTCTTGAGTCTCATGCCAGGGAACAATCCGTTGTCACCGTTCTTACCGCCATGCTGGATGACCCCTTCGGCTATGGACGCATTGTGAAAACGTCCGGGGGAGACGTTCTGAAGATTGTAGAAGAGAAGGATGCATCTGAAGAGGAAAAGAAGATCAAGGAATTCAATTCAGGGATCTATTGCGTTGAAAGTTCATTCCTGCTGCAGGCGGTGGGGGAAATAAAAGATGACAATGCCCAGAAGGAATACTATTTAACCGATATTATTGAAATCGCCTGCAGGAGAAACCTTCCCGTCAGGGCGGTGAAGGTGGAGAATGTTCAAGAAATCCTGGGCATCAACACCCCTGAGGACCTTCGGCGGGCCGAAGATCACATGGCGGGAATCTCCCGGGGAAAAGAGCCATAAGATATTCGGATTCTATGAATAAAATCGATGCAGGGCAGGTCGTGCACAGCCTTTCCCTGGGTTCTCTAAAGATACAGAATAATATGATTTTGGCTCCCCTGGCCGGAATTTCCAATGCGCCTTTCCGGATGATGATGCGGGAAGCGGGGTGTGGCCTGGCCTATACGGAGATGATCAGCGCCAACGGCCTTGTTTGCGGGAATGACAAAAGCCGCCGGTATCTGGTCTTCCACGACGAGGACAGGCCGTTGGGGGTTCAGATCTTTGGAAGTGATCCGGCCATCCTGGCCGAGGCCGTGCAGATTGCTGACGAGCAGGGGGCGGACCTCATTGACATCAATATGGGCTGCCCGGTCAAAAAGGTGGTCAAAAATGGCGCCGGCGCCGCCCTGCTGAAAGATCCCGATCGGGTTGAGCGGATCCTCTGGGCGGTGAGAAGGGCGACTCGAAAGCCCTTAACCGTCAAGATTCGTTCCGGCTGGAGCAGTCAAAATATAAACGCTGTTCTGATCGCTGACATAGCAGAGCAACAGGGAGCGGATGCCGTCATTGTTCATGCCAGGACGGCGGCCCAGGGATTCAGCGGATCGGCTGACTGGCGAATCATTGAGGAGGTCAAGAATTCTGTCGGCATTAGCGTCATCGGAAACGGGGATGTCAAAACAGGTGATGATGCGCGGAACATGATCGTAACGACGGGCTGTGACGGGGTCATGATTGGGAGGGGAGCGCTGGGCAACCCCTGGATCTTCAAGGAGGCTCTTTCGCTTCCGGACGCGGCGTCAGGCGATGCCAGACCCTCTCTCATGGAGCGTAAGAAAATGATTTTAAGGCACTTGGAGATGGAATCCGTTTTTGAGGGCGGCGACGGTGCGGTTGTCCGGTTTCGAAAACACCTTCTCTGGTATACGAAAAAGTTGAGAGGCGGGGCGGCTTTCCGGGCAAAGGCAACAACAGTGAGCGACAAGGATTCCGTGCTGGGGGAAATCGAACGTTTTTTCGATTCTTTGGAGATGCCGGATCGCACCCGTGAGGCTTTCAAATAAGACCTTGACATTTAGGGCGTGTATTGTAATATTTTTGCCAAATAAATTAACGGGAGTGTAATGATAGAGAAAGATTCTTCCGCAAAGCTGTAAGGGCGATACAAAAAATACTGCCCCGGGATATTTTTCAAGAAACCTGGAGGGACTCTCCAGGCAGGGGCTAACATTAACGGGGTGAGTTGTGGAATTATTAATACTGAAGGAATTGGAAGAAAAGATAAAAGGTCTGGCCCGGGAACATGCTTTGCTAAAGAAGAGGAATCTTGAATTAGAGGAATCGTTGAGAAATAAAACGGTGGAGTTGGAAGAGCTGAGCGCTAAGATAAAGGAATTTGATGAGGAAAGAGTAGCGATTCGCGTAAAGGTAGATTCTCTCTTGGAACTGCTTTCCGATGTTAGCGTGCACGAGTAGGCTGTCATATAGATAAGGTTGTGCATGAAAAAGGATTATTACATCAAGATTCTGGGCCAGGAATTTACCGTTTTGAGTGATTCAGGGGATGAGCATGTCAAGAACGTCATGGACTATATCAATCACAAAGTGATGGAATTGGAAAACAAATCTCCGAACACCAGCACGTTGAATATAGCCATCCTCGTTGCTCTGAATATCGCAGATGAATATATGAAGCTTCTTCATGGGGACAATGGAGAGATTTTCAGTCAAATAGACAGACAGGCACAAAATTTGATAAACCTCATTGATGAGATAAGATAAAAAAGTTCCCCTGCGATGTGCGTGATTAGCTATCTTCTTTTTGAGCCAACACCAAGTAAACGGGAACCTTCCCTTGTTTGCCGTGCGCTAGCTTGACCGGTCCCGCGACCAGCGGGCGTCAGGAAGCCTAAAGCAAATAATAAGGTACCCACTTTGAACCTCGGTTCAAAAGGGGCGTTAACACGGCATATGCGGGGGTTACTTTTTCTGGATAAGCAACGTTCCGCTAGAGATGTATCTCTAAAGTCTCCTCAACAAATCCCGCCATCCGATTTTTGTTTCTCTTAACCACCAGAAATCGTCCTTAAGGTAGTCTGCCTGCGTTCATTCATGTGTAAGTGAATGAATATTAAAAGAAATATCTTTTAGGTGCCCGGCAGGATGTCTTCTGGATGCTCGACAGGCAAGTGAGGAGGTAAAAGGTGTTGTTGAACAATACTATAATCGCATTGACGATATTCGGATTGATTGCCATTGGATTGGCCATCGGTTATTTTTTAAAATTCCGGCTTTCTCAAAAACGGCTGGAGTCATCGGAACATCTGGCCGTGAGGATTATTGACGAAGCGAAAAAAGAAGCTGAAACCATAAAAAAAGAGGCCGTGCTCCAGACAAAAGAGAATCTTCTTCGACTGAAAGGGGATTTCGAGAAGGAAACAAGGGAAACCAAGCAGGACCTGGACAATCTGGAGAGGAGGATTCGCTCAAAGGAGGAAAGTCTCGATAAGCGGATCGATACGCTCTCCCAGAGGGAAAGTGGTATAGAGGGGAGGGAAAAGGCGCTCCTTTCAAAAGAGAGTCAGATTAATGAGAAGCATGAAAAGCTCAACAGGCTGATCGAGGAACAGCAGAACAAGCTGGAGCAGATTGCCGGCATTACCTCGGAAGAGGCGAAAGAACTGCTGACGCAGTCCATGGAGGCGTCCGCAAAGCGCGATGCCGCCATATTGATCCGGAAAATAGAAGAAGATGCCAAGCGGGATGCGGACAAGAAGTCGCGAGAAATCATCGCGTATGCCGTGCAGCGATATGCCGGTGATTATGTTGCTGAAAATACGGTATCGGTCGTAAATCTTCCAAGCGATGAAATGAAGGGGCGCATTATCGGAAGGGAAGGCCGGAATATCCGGGCCATTGAGGCCGCCACGGGCATCGATTTGATCGTGGATGATACGCCGGAGGCTGTTGTGCTTTCCAGCTTTGATCCCATAAGGAGAGAGGTGGCGAAGATATCCCTGGAGAGGCTCATTACAGACGGTAGGATTCATCCGGGAAGAATCGAGGATATCGTCAAGAAAGTTCGGCTGGAAGTTGACAATATCATCAAAGAAACGGGGGAGAGGGTTTCCTTTGACGTGGGGGTGCACGATATACATCCCGAAATAATCAATCTTCTTGGAAGCTTGAAATATCGGACGAGTTTTTCTCAAAATGTTCTTCAGCACTCTATTGATGTTGCCCATCTGACCGGCATGATGGCAGCGGAACTGAAAATGAACATTAAAGAGGCAAAACGGGCTGGTCTGCTTCATGATATCGGCAAGGCCGTGGATCACAAGATAGAAGGAACCCATGCGGCCATCGGCGCGGACTATGCGAAGCGTTTTGGCGAATCGCCCCGCATTGTTCAGGCCATTGCCGCTCACCATGACGACAGCCGGACGAACACCCTGCTGGGAGTTTTGGTGCAGGCTGCAGATACCCTGTCGGCCGCACGACCGGGGGCCCGGAGGGAAATGCTGGAAACCTACGTGAAGCGATTGGAGGAATTGGAAAATATCGCCAATTCGTTCAGCGGCGTTGAAAAATGCTATGCCATTCAAGCCGGGAGAGAAATCCGTATTCTTGTCGGAAGCGAAAAAATATCCGACAATGATGCGGTTATGCTCTGTAAGGACATTGTCCATAAAATTGAATCGGAATTGACGTATCCAGGCCAGATTAAGGTGACGGTCATCAGGGAAACGCGAGTGTCTGATTTTGCAAAATAATGAGCATCTGAACGGCGGGCGGGCTTCGCGGATTTCCATTTCCCGTTGACAGCGGGAACGAATCGTCAGCCTCCGTGCATCAGTGCTGAAGGTCATGGGAATGAGAATCCTTTTTATCGGAGATATTGTCGGCAAGCCGGGAAGAAGAGCCATCCGGGAGCTTCTTCCCGATATGATCACCTCCTACGGAGTTGATTTCGTTATTGCGAACTGCGAGAATGCGGCCGCCGGGTTTGGAATTACCCGGGAAATTGTGGATGAGCTGTACCAGGGTTCCATCGATGTCCTGACCTCGGGCAATCATGTCTGGGACAAAAAGGAGATTCGTGACTTTGTTGAAGATTACGAAACCCTGCTCCGGCCGGCAAACTATCCTGAAGGAACTCCAGGATGGGGGCATGTTCTTGTAAAAATGGAATCCGGCATCTCGGTTGGGGTCTTAAATCTCGCAGGGAGGGTTTTCATGCAGCCCATCGATTGCCCCTTCCGAACGGCGGAAAGGGAATTGGCCGCCTTTTCCGGAATGACGAAGATCATCATTGTCGATATGCATGCCGAGGCGACATCGGAAAAAAAGGCGCTGGGGTGGTTTTTAGACGGTCGGGTGAGCGCGGTGCTGGGAACCCATACCCATGTCCAGACGGCGGACGACGAGATACTGCCGGGAGGAACCGCCTACATCAGCGATGCGGGAATGACGGGACCTTTCGATTCTGTGATCGGCGTCAAAAAGGAAGTCGTGATAGACAAATTTCTGTTTCAGATTCCCAATAGATTCGATATTGCAAAAGGGGATATCCGATTGCAGGGGGTTGTGCTGGACGTTGATGAGAAGGATGGTAAATGTTCGAGAATCCAGCGCCTCAGTGTTCGTCTGAATTCATGATGCTTCATGATCCTGGAGAGAGGATTTCGAGATTCCGACGTTAGAATATCCTGGAGGAGACTTAGAACTTGAAAAACGTATATGATGTTTTTCTGGAAAGAGGCTTTATAGAGCAGGTAACCGATGAAGATGAAGTAAGAAAAGCCCTTGAGCATCCCCTTACGTGCTATATTGGTTTTGATCCAACCGCAACAAGCTTGCATATTGGGAGTCTTGTGCCTATCATGGCCCTTGTTCATCTGCAGAAGAACGGCCACGTCCCAATTGCCCTTGTCGGTGCGGGGACGGCTCTGATTGGAGATCCTAGCGGAAAAACCGAAATGCGCCAGGTTTTGTCGAGAGAAACCATTGACTTCAATGCTCAGTGTCTGCGAAGGCAATTCAGCAGGTACCTGGATTTTGAGGATCGAAAGGCATTAATGCTCAATAACGCGGACTGGCTGACGAAATTGAATTACATTTCCTTCCTGCGCGATATTGGACGCCACTTCAGCGTGAACAAGATGCTGGCAGCGGAAAGCTATAAGATCCGCCTCGAAAAGGGATTGAGCTTCATAGAATTCAATTACATGCTTTTGCAGGCTTATGATTTTCTGTATCTCTATCAGAACCACGATTGCGTCATGCAAATGGGCGGCAATGACCAGTGGGGGAATATGCTGGCCGGAGTCGATCTCATCAGGAGAATCGAGGGAAAGACCGCGCAGAGCATGACTTTTCCCCTCTTTACGACGGCAACCGGCCAGAAGATGGGAAAAACTGAAAAGGGCACCGTTTGGCTCGATCAGGAGATGACTTCGCCTTATGACTATTATCAATACTGGATCAATACGGACGATGCGGATGTACGAAAATTTCTGGCCCTCTTTACGTTTTTGCCCATGGAAGAAATCCGCGAGGCGGAATCCCTGAGTGATCAGGAATTGAATATGGCAAAGGCGATTCTGGCTTTTGAAGCAACCCGGATTACCCATGGTGAGGAGGCGGCAGTCGCGGCATGGGAGGCATCTGTTGCTGCATTTGGAGAGAAATTGCTCGATCCGGCCTTGATGCCGTCAAGCACGATTCCAAGGGGGCGGATTTCCCGGCAGACGACGGCCATCCCGTTTATAAGAAAAACCCGGGATGAGCTAGCCAGGGGCATTCCAGCCTATGAGATGATGTATGACTGCGGGCTGTGCAGCTCAAAAAGCGAGGCCCGCAGATTGATATCTCAGGGGGGCGGCTATGTGAACGATGAGCCCATTCCTCAATTCGATACGCTCATCTCAACGGACCATCTGGACGGAAACGGCCAGATAAAATTGAGAAAAGGCAAGAAAAAATACATGATTGTCGCGGTTGAAGAAAAAAACTAGAAAAAGTCCTTGACAGATATAGTTCGAAAAGGTACAAAGCGCCTCCCTTCTGCAATAACGCCTCATTTTTGAAGATGCGTCGATTGCGGTTCGGAATTCTTTTTAAAGCCTGTTTATATAAAAATCATCATTGACAGCGCTTAAAAAAAAAGATAAATTTCTTGACAAGGGGTTTGATAATAGATTATAAGTCACCTCTTGCTTCTAACCAGTTCTTTGGAAATTATATAGTGGGATAATAGATTTGTGGGCCCGTTTTAAGAAGTAAACGAGGGGGATGGAGATTCCCTTCACTAAGGATATCAA
>Ga0123335_1002501_pt1 | contig 27335 bp, 11 predicted proteins | sample BiotimSIPDNA_2_FD_89707 | JGI IMG/M metagenome (GOLD analysis project Ga0123335, IMG submission 89707) | Anaerobic biogas reactor microbial communites from Washington, USA - Biogas_R2 time_0 SIP DNA | ecosystem: Engineered > Bioreactor > Anaerobic > Unclassified | place: Washington, USA...
GCGGAGGGGTGTTGACTAGTCTGCCGCAAGGACGTATACTCAAAACGTGTTTTGAAAAGCATAGTCGAAACGGGGTCGTATAAACTAGCTGCGTCACGGTTTCGCCCCCCAGCTTGTCAAAACTAGCTGCGTCCCCGTTTCGACTTCATTATACCACAAGCAGTAGTGCTTGCAAGATATCGACTAACCAACAGTGCAGATGCTGCCAATACTGTTTGCAGAAGAAATGGTATTATCCATACATTGACGCACCAAGGAAGCTGCAATATGTGTTCCACACAAATATATAAACCTATCGTCCAGAGAAAAACAATGTATTGCCAGGGATAACATTTTATATTTCGAATACCCCATGCTGCTAAAATACACCCACTACCATATGTTGAAGTCACTAATATAATGGCCCAAGGAGGGCGGTAATGAGAAAAGGGGACGAAACGGGGACGCAGCTAGTTTATACGCCCCCGGTTCGACTATGTTTTTCAAAACACGTTTTGAATATACGCCCTTGCGGCAGACTGATCAACACCCCTCTGTGGGCGAGTGTGATTGTTGTAGATTGTTTCTGCGGCTGGATGAAAATGGGGACGGACACCGCAATTTGCTTTCAGTAGTTCACAATTCAACCTAATTTCGGAGCCAGTCCCCATTTTCACTAGCCACTTTTCCGCTGCGACTGCTGACCCACGTGGTCGTTACCGGACGGCTTGCGCCGTGCCGCTTTGGGAATGTTGTCGTTATGACAAGTCTGGAAAAATTGGCACCGTGCGCGATGACAATCAGCGCGATAACAACTCGACTTGCGTCGCGGGAGTGGATTGAGAGAAATGGCGCAAGTCGCTTCTGGAACAGCGTTTGTGCTTCAGGTGGATCGCTGTGAAATCGTCGCAAGTCATTCCTGACAATTTGGGCATTTTTAGCGTTTAATTTTTGCCGACCGGAAACGACGCAACACGTTTCCGGCTATGCATATGCGTCGATTTTACGCCGTTTTTTCGCCGGTTAAGTGCGCGGCGGCCCGGGCGTGGTTGCGCGGTCATTTTACTGCAAAAAACCCTTGATTTACAGTCTTTTTCTTGGACGGCGGGCCGTTTTGCGCGGTCTGCACGTTCGAGCAGATTCGGGCGGGGGCGCATTTATCGTTGTAAAAGAATCAGGCACCGAACTGTATGGTATCCCGCACACGCCTTGTGCTGGATACTATATCGCCGACGGAGGGGGATAGTCCCATTTTCGCGGTAAATCGCCGAAAATTGGGACTGTCCTCTGTTAACGGTTACTTAAAAAATCCCCCGGGTTAAGTGCTTTATTCTTAACCGAATCCCAATTAGACTAGAGGCTTAGGAACAGTATTCTTATCTCCGGCCCGGGGACGAGCCGCCGCGCCGAGTGAAGTTATCCGAGTAGGGAATCCGCCGATTCGAGCGGCGGGGGATGTTATATTGTCAAAGTTCATGCGCACAACGGCGGCTGTTTGCTGCCTGCTGATGTCTGCCGTCGCGGCCTCCGGGCGTCCGATCGGCGAGCCGCCGATGCCGATGTTTTTCAGTCCCGGTCAGGGGGCGGCCGCGCCGGCCGCGCCGCGCGTCGAGGAGTCGCGGCCGACGATTTTTTATCTGCCCGACAAGCAAGGCAACCTCCAGCCGGTGCTCGACTTCCGCTTCGAGGAGTTCGAGGAGTTGTACAAGCTGAAGCATGGTCTGGAGCGCCGCGTCGAGCCGCCGCGCTACGTTATCGAACGGATGGCGATTGCCGGCCACGCCGCCGACGGCCGCGCCGAATTGAACGTCGAGTTCCAGATAACGCTCCGCGACGACCAATGGACGCGCGTCCCCTTGCGACTCGATCGCGCGCTGCTTCGCGGCGAGGTAAAATACAAAGGCGACGGCCGGCAGTTCATCTCCTGCGAAGCCGACGACGGCGGATACGTCTTGTGGATCAGCGGCCACGCCGGCTCGCCGCACACGATCGCTTTCGCGGCAATCGTTCCGTTGGAGCCGGCGGGCGGCGAAACGCGATTGAGGCTTTCCATGCCGCGCGCGACCGCGTCGGAATTGACTTTGACCGTACCCGTCGCCGGGGCAATCGGGGCGGTTTCCGAAGGCGCCGCGCTGCTCTCGACCCGGCCGGCCGACGGCGGCGCGACGGAGTTTGTAGTGGCGCGGTCGACGGGCGAGTTCCAGTTGGCGTGGCACGGGCCGGACGCTAACGGCGCGGATGTGCCCGCCGTCTTGGAAGCGGTCGGGACGATCCTTGCGCGATTCGACGGTCGCGGGGTATACAGCGAGGCGGCGCTTTCGGTGCGGAGCCTCGGCGCGGCGTTCGACCGCTTCGTGGTGCTGCTTCCGCCCGGCGCTGAGCTTGCCGCCCTACCGGTGGCGGCGGCGGGTTACAGCGTCGCCCCGGCGGCGGCGGACGGGCGCGACGGCGATCCGCGCAAAGCGGTCGAGGTGCGTTTGGCGAAAAAGACGGTCGGCCCGGTCGAAGTGCGTATTGCCGCGCGGCGCGAGGGCGAAGCGCCCGGCGATGATTCATGGCTCGAATTGGCCGGATTCGAGGTGGTCGGCGCCGTCCGGCAATGGGGCACAATCGCCGTGGCCGCCGACGGCCGGCGGCGGGTGCTGTGGGGCGAATGCCGCCGCACGTCACAGATCGAACAACTCCCAGACGGTCTCCGCGGGGAAAACGTGCTCGCCGGGTTTGAATACCACGGGCAGCCGTTTTCGTTGACCGTTCGCCCCGCGCCGCGTAAGACCCGCATCGCCGTCGAGCCGGAATACGTCCTGCTCGTCGATCCGTGGCGAGTCCGTCTGGAAGCGAAGCTGTCCTATTCGATCCGCGGCGGCGAGGTGTCGCAGTTGAAGGTCGGTTTGCCCGGCTGGCGGCTGATCGAGGCCGGCCCCGATCGCTTGGTTACGCCCGAGGGGATAGCTATCGAGGAGGGCGCGGCGACGATCCCGCTGGCGCGTCCGACGTCTGGCGAGATCGAGTTGCGCATCAGCGCCGAGCGCTCGGTCGATGCCGCGTCCGGCGAGTTGTCGATTCCGTTGCCGGCGCTCGAGGCCGACGCGATCCGCCCGGCGTCGTTGACCGTATTGCCGGCCGGGAACGTGGAATTGATACCCGACGAAACCCGGCTTGCCGACTTGGCGTTGCGAGCCGGTCCGCCTTCGATGAATCTTGATGAATCGGGGCGGCAACCGCTCGATTATCGAGCGACGGGCGACCGGCCTGTGTTCGCGGCCGCGTTGCGGGTGCTGAAGCGGCAGATATCGGTCGCCGTCGCCGGACACGTTTCGCTGGCCGACGGCACGGCCTCGGTGCGGCAGAAGTTTTCCTACACGATTCGTCACGAGCCGGCCGGGCGGTTGACGCTGAACATTCCCCGCAAGTTGACCGCGCCAGGCCGAATGCTGATCGTTTGCGACGGCGTGCCGCTGGCGCCGAGCGCGGCCGATCGAGACCCGGTCGGCGGCGACCCGTTGGAGGCGGTTCCGGTCGGGGTGGCGCTGTCCGAGCCGCGAATCGGCGAATGCGAGCTGCTGCTGAGCTACACGGTTGCGGTCGAGGAGCCTTCGGCCGATCGGCCCGCCGTGGTCGCAATCCCGTTGGCCATGCCGGCCGACGGCGATTTGACGGGCAACGAATTGATCGTCAAGACGCTGCGTAACATCGATCCGCGTTTACTGAACGAGGGCTGGTCGGAGTCGCCCGGCAATGGACTGCAAACCGGCTTAAGATTGACGGCCGCGGCGCGGCGTTATTCGCTCGATCTCGACTTGCATCTTCGCGGCGGGGCGGCCGGCGGCGCGCTGGTCGTCGATCGCGCCTGGACGCAAACCCGGTTCGACGCGGGCTGGCGACAGGATCGGGCGGTCTTCCGGCTAGCCACCGATCTGCCGGAAATCGAGGCGGTTCTCCCCGGCGGGGCCGACGTCGAGCAGGCTTCCGTGTTGGTCGACGGCCAACCGGTCAAGCCGAGGCGTATGGGCGAAAACCGGCTTTCGATCCCGCTGGGTGAACGCGGGTCAACGCGCCGCGCGACGATCGAGTTGCGTTGCCATTACCCCGCCGCCCGCCCGCCGCGCGGCGCGATGGACGTCAAATTACCCCGGCTGGCAGGTAAAACCTGGATGCGCCGGGCGTACTGGCAACTCGTGCTCCCCCCGAACGAACACCTGATCTCCGCGCCGTCGGGCTGGACCGGCGAATACGTTTGGAAATTCAACGGCACGTTTTGGGGACGGGAACAGTCGATCAATCAAGCGGAACTGGAAAGCTGGGCGGGAGCGACCGCCGACACGCCAAACTTCGGCAGGGCAAACCGATACCTGTTCAGCGCCATCGGCGAGCCGTCGCCGACAAAGGTCCGGACCGCCGGGCGGACCTGGATCGTGCTTTGGTCCTCGGCCGCGGCGTTGATAGCCGGGCTGTTGTTGATCCACGTGCCCGCGCTCCGCCGCCCGCAGGTGTTGTTTGCCGGGGGCGTGGCGTTGTTGGCCGCGGGGTTGATCGCGCCGCGGCCGGCGTTGCTGGCCGCGCAGGCCGCCGCGATCGGCTTGGCCCTGGCCCTGTTGGCCGGCCTGCTGCAGCGGGGCCTTGTCGGAACGAGAGCAGCGTCCGCGAAAAAGGACTTTTCCAGTTCCCGAATCGACTTGGGGTCGTCGCGCATCGCCACGCCGGCCCAGGGCGAGATTCCTTCGACCCGACCGATTCAGCCGATTGCGCCGCCGGCCCCGGAGAACTCCGAGCGATGACCACGTCTGCCGCCAATATGCCGTTGCTGTTCGCCGTGGCGGTCGTTCTTACGGCGGGGGGGCCTTTGTTTGGCTTGCCGCCGGAAAAAACGGGGCAACCGTTCGATTCCCCGCTCATCTTTCCCGAGCACGTTGAACAACCCACCGAGCGGCCCGCGCCGACGCTGCGCTTCCGCCGCATCCTGGCCCCGCTCGACCGCATGGAAGACTGGCCGACCGCCGGTGGCAAGTACATGCCGATGGACGCAGCCGAATTCGAGCGGCTGGTGAATTTGCTGTCGTCGCCGGAGGAGTGGAAACGTCCGCCGGCGGCCTCGATCGCCACGGCGCGTTACGAAGCCCGGCTGGTCGGCGACCGCTTGATCGGCCATGCATATTGGGACGTTGTGCTTGCCCGGGACGGCCCGGCCGCGCTTCCGCTCGAGCCGTGCGGCGCGGCGGTTACGGCCGCGCGGTGGCAATCGGCGGACGCGGGGGGCAGCTCTCCGCCGGACGAACACAAAGACGCGGCGCCCGCCGCAATGGGCCTCCGCGCCGACGACCGGCTCGCGCTGCTGGTCGAGCGGTCGGGCCGATTGGAGTTCGATTGGTCTCTGGCCGCGCGGCGCGACTCGGGCGACGCCGCTCTGTTCGCCTTCGAGATGCCTCCGGCGGCGGCGAACGGCTTGTCGCTCGATTTGCCCGAAGATTACACCCCGTCGGTCGATCGCGGGATGGTGCTTGACAGCGAGGCGTCGGCCGCGGAGACACGGCGATGGCTGATCGAGTTGCCCCGCCGAGGCCGGATCAATCTCCGCGTGGCTCCGGCCGACGCTCCGGTCGGCCGTCCGCTGGCGCTGCTGCGCGAGTCGCGGACCTACGATTGCTCGCCGCGAGGGCTAGACGTCGCCGCGCAGTGGAAATTGAAAGCGCATAACGAACCGCTCGAAACCATCTCAGTGCTGCTCGACCCGGGACTATTGCTGGTCTCGGCGCAGTTGGGCGAAACTGCCGTGCCCTGGTCGATCGACTCGGTAGCCGACGGGGGCGAAACCCGCGTCGTATTGCGCTTGCCCGAGCCGATCCGCGACGCCGAGCGGACCCTCCGCCTTGCCGCGATCGGACCGGTGGTTCTCGGGCGAGCTTGGCGGTTGCCGCGGATCCGCGCCGAGGGTCTTTTCTGGCAAGAGGGCAATCTTTCGATGCTCACGCCCGCACCGCTCAGCGCCGACCGCGTCGAGCCGCTCGAATGCGTTCAGACGGCGGCCGGTCCGCTTTCGGCGCCGCGCGAGGGGCGCTCGGCTCAATTCCAATGTTTCGATCCGGGCGCGACCGTCGAAGTGGTGCTTGCCCGCCGTCCGACGACGGCGCGGCTGCTTTCCATCGCCGAGATCGAGTTGGGGTCGAATTCGGCCTCCGCTCGAATCGCCGCCGAATTGCACGTCGCCGGCGGTGCTCGATCCGCGTTTTCGGCCGATCTCGCGCCGCACTGGACCGTGGATTCGGTCGATTCGAGTCCCGCCGGAAACGTCGCCGATTGGGCCGTCGCGCCGTCGCCCGACGGTCGCCGGCGGCTGATCGTCAGTCTGGCCCGGGCGATCGGTCCTAATGGGTCCGGGCGGTTGGAAATCGTTTGCAGTCGCCGCTTCGAGCGGGAAAACGAAAAACTGCGGCAGGCCGACCTCGCGCCGCTCGACTTCAGCGAGATTGACCGCGCCCGGCAATTGACGGCCGTGCGACCGGTGTTCGGCCGTATTTTGGACATAACCGGCGGCGAGCAGCTTTCTTGCTTGTGCATCGACGATCTGACGGAAGCGGAGTTGGCGCTGTGTACTTGGCTGCCGTTCGATCTGTTGCTCGACAGCGGCGTTCGCGCGGAAACGCTTGCCGTCGGGTTGCGGCCTCCGCGCGTCGAGGCGCCGGCGACGGAGCGGGGCGATGCGCCGGCCGATGCGGCCCTGCCAGACGCCACGGCCCCGGCGGCTTGGGTGTGGAACCAGCGGTTGGAGTCGTGGTATCAGGACGATTCGGCCGCGCGCCATCTGGCCGTTTACGAGATCCGCAACATCGGTCGCGGCCGATTGATATTGACCTTGCCGCCGGAGGTGAAGGTCGAGCACGTCCGCGGGGCGTGGATCGACGGCGAACCGGCCGCATGGCAAGCCATCGGCGGCGATCGAGTGTCGCTCAATCTGCCGGCCGATAAAACCGATCTTCGGGCGGCGATCGAGTGGACGACCGCCGAGCCTCGATTGGGCGTTTACGGGAAGCTGCGGGCTGTTCCGCCGGAGCCTGATTCGCCCGTACTCGCTCGGCAATGGATCGTGCGTCTTCCGCCCGGCCGCGAAATCGCCGATCCGCTCGGCGGCGAACCGACGGCGGCGGTTCCGCAAGGCTGGACCGCCTGGCGCATCGACTTTTCCGAGCCTCTTCCGCCCGAATTGCGATACATTTGCCGCGACTCGTTTCGGCTGTTCGGCGTGGTCGCGTTTCTGTTGGTGGTAGCGGCGGGTTGCCGGCGGCGGGTCGCGGATGCGGAAAACGGCCGCGCGACGCGCTTCGCTTTGGCCGCGTTGGCTTTGTTTTCCGCGGCGGCGGCGTTGTTGCCCGATGCCTTCGCCGCGCCGGCCTGGGGAGGCGCGATCGGGGCCGCCTTCTGCCTGGCGTGGCGGTTGCCGAAACATTCCCAAGCGAGAGCAATCGAGCCGCCGCGGCGCCCCCGCTCGGCGTCCGACAGCACCTTGACGATGGCGTCGCCGTTCGAGCCGCTCGTGCTGCTGATAATCCTGGCGCTATGCGGGGCGGCGTTCGGCGGCGCGGCCGACCGCGAAAACGCCCGCGACGAGCCGGTCTATCGCGTAATCGTGCCCATCAATGCCGATCGCGAACCGACGGGCGGCCGCGTCTTCCTCCCCGATGAGTTCTATCGCCAGTTGCACCGGTTGGCGGCGTCGGCCGATAAACCGCCGGCGTGGATGATCGTCGGCGCCGAATACCACGGCACTCTTTCCCGCGACCCCTCGGGCGGCAGAATCGCGGCCGGCAACATCCGGGCAAAATACGATCTGCACGTTTTCGAGCCTGGCGTCCGGGTCCGCTTGCCGTTGGTTTCCGAGGGATCGGCATTTATCGCCGGCAGCGTTCGGCTGGACGGCCGTGCGATCGAGACAGTCCGCACCGCCGGCTCCGTGCCATCGATAGAGATAGCCGAGGCGGGTCAATACCGGCTGGAGTATTCGCTGCGGCCGGCTGCGCGGTCGTCGGGGGGCGCGGCGGGTTTCGAGCTATCGCTTCCCCGCGTGCCCGCCGCTCGTTTCGAGCTGGCGTTGCCCGACGGCGCCCCGTCGGTGGAAGTCGTCTCGGCGCGTGGAGGCGTTCAACTCGACGAAACCGCGCGGCGCTTGTCGGCCGAGCTTGGCGCGATCGATCGCTTGATCGTTCAATGGCCTGAAGAAGGGTCGCCGGGAGGGGCGGGCCGCGCGGCCGAAATCGAGCAGTTGACCTGGCTAAAAGTTCAGCCCGGCTCCGTGCTGGCCGCCGTGAAGTTCAACTTCCACGCGGTCGAGGGCCGCGTCCAGCAGATGCGGCTATCGGTCGATTCCCGCCTGCGGCTGCTGCCGATTGCAGGCGATAATCCCCCCGCGGTGCAACTTGGCCCCGAGACGGGCGCGTGGCGGACCGTCGCGCTCCGCTGGCCACGGCCGCTGCCGCCCGAAACCACGCTGGCACTCACATTCCTGCTTGGCGGGGCCTCGGGCGTGGGCAACGTGCCGCTGCCGAAAATCGAACTGCTCGATTTCACGCCCGGAATAAATTGGACCGCCGTCGCCGTCGATCCCGCCTTGGACTACGATCAGCAGCATCAAATTCCGCTCGAGCCGGTGGCCGCCGCCGATTTCCTCCGCGGTTGGGGCCAACCGGACATGGCGCCGCAATTCGCCTTCCGAACACCCAGCTCGCCGAACGGCTGGAAACTCTCGACTCGCCCCCATCAACCGCGCGGCACGGTCGAGCAAAGCCTCGCGCTCGGCTTCGACGAAAACCGCGTTGAAGCGGCGTTCGATGCCGCTATTTCGGTGGCCTCGGGCTACGTTTTCCAGCATCGGTTGACCGCGCCGAGTGAACTCAAGGTCGAAAGCGTCTCGGTGGTGGAAAACGGCATGGAAATGGCGCAGCGCTGGTCGCGCGGCGACGACGGAACGATTGTCGTGTTTCTCAACGGCCCGGCCTCGGCCGCGCAGAAGCTGTCCGTGCGCGGCAGCTTGCCGCTGGATATGGATCGGCCCTGGCCGCTGCCTGAATTTCGCGTCGAGCGGTGCGATTTACACACGGCGCGCATCCACTTATTCCGCCGGCCGGGCGTGTCGCTCGACGTTCGTGGCGAGGAAGGCGAGCAACTCATCCTTGACGACGTTGCCGCGGGAACTCGCTTCGACGCCCCGCATCAAGGCTTTGGACGGCTGGCGCGCACCATCCGTTGGGACGGCGTCGGCCGCCCGCCCGCCGAGGTTCTTATCGCGCCGAACCGGCCGCGGATTGCCGCCAAAGCAACGCTGCGGCTGAAAGACGACGGCCGAGCGTGGTCGGCCGATGCGGACATCGGCCTGGAAGTCGCCGGCGGGATTGTCGATGAAATCGCCCTCCGCGCGCCGACGCCCTGGAACGGACCGTATCGGGCCGACAAACCGGGCGACCTATCGACGCGCGAGATACCGGGCTGGGGTCGCTGCCTCGTCTTCCGCCCGGCCGAGCCGGTATCGGCCGATTATTCGTTGACGGTTTCCGGCCCGCTGGAACCGAGCGGCGAGGGCCGCGTATGCCTGCCCGACATCCGTCCGATCGGCGTCGACGCGGCGAGCATAAGCGTCGAACTCCCCCGCCGTGCCGGCAAGCGAATCTACCGTTGGCAGACTGCGGGATTGCAGCTCGCGGAGCAAGCCGCCGGCCGCCGAGGACCGTCAGACCTCGACAACCGGCAATCGCCGGCGGGGGTCGGTCGCTACACGGTCGCGGGCGAATCGTTTCGAGCGTGCTTGGAGTCGATCGAAGGCGGCGAGGCCGCGGTCGAGCTGGCCGACGTGGCATTGTCTTGGTCGGCCGACGGCCTGCTGCGCGGGGCTGCCCGCTTGGACCTCGATCCCGGCGGCAAGGCCGAGCTTTCCCTGCGCCTGCCCGCGGAATGCGAGTTGATCGGCGCGTCGAGCGCGGGGCGGCCGATCGAGTCGAGCCGAACCGACGACGGCCTTTGGCAGATGCGGATGCACTCGTCCGACGCCCCGCAATCGCTCGAAATCGTTTTCAGCGGGCGCGTGCCGGCCGCGGGCAGCCTCCGCCTCGACGCCCCCGCGCCGGACGGCGCGCCGGTCAAGCGCGTCCGCTGGACGATCGCCATTCCGGCGGGCCGGATAATCACCGCTCCGCAATCAGCGGCGGCCGCCGAGCCGTGGACGCCGGACGATCTGCTGCTCCGCGCGATCGGCGGCGCGGAAACGCCGGCGCTGCAATACGAATCACCCCCCGGCGAAACGACCTTGACCCTCGACTGCCGTTCGCCGGGTCCGAGCCGCCTGCCTCGTTATACGGCCGCCGCCGTCGCCCTGGCGGCGCTGGGGTTGCTGGTATTGCGAAGAAAACGGTAGGCGGCCAAGGGGCCGAGCCGCAAGACCGCGATAATAAAATCACTCCTCCTCTTCATCCTTGACCAACAAGGATCGCGGCCGATCGGCCAAACTGGCGGCGGGCTTGCTCGGCTCGGCCGCATCGGGCTGCGGATCGAAGGAAAATCGAAAACCCTTGACCGCCGATCGCCAATCGGCGTCGGGCAGCAGGCCGGCGATGAACCGATCCCACTCGGCGGCCTCGGCCGGCGCGAGCGAGCAATACCAGAATACGTATTCACCCAACGATTTGCCCTCCAGCACAACCCCGCCGAAATGCCGTTTTTGGAAGTCATCGTTCGGCTCGCTCCACGTTGCATAAAAATGGCTCGCAGGCGCCTCGTTCGATGCGATGTTGCTAGACCATGCGACGGCCGAAATCTTTTCGTCCCAATCGCCATTGGTCGAATAGGGTTTTCGGGCGGCGTACAATTTTACGTCGAGGCTATCCGGCGTACCAAATGTCATATCAGACAAGACTTTCCCGAGAAGCTCTTCAAAAACGACGGAAGGTTTCGGTTTTTCGTCGTCGGGCCTTGATTCTGCTTCCTTTTCCCATTTCGCAAGCTGCATTTTGTATTCATCCGTGGAGGCGAGAAAGGCGTTGAAGGACGCCTCCAATTTAGTTTTGTCGGAAATAAATTGCAGCTTGTCGGGAATCGGCGAACCGTCCGGCACGCCCATCCGCCGCGCGATCAGGCGCTGGAAGTGGGATGCAAGCCCGTCGTAATCGAATCGCAGCAAACGGGGCAAGTCGCGGATTTCGAAATATCCCCTTTCGCAGAGATAGAGGCCGATTCGAGACCATAATTGCTCGTTGAGGTCTTCCTCTTCCAAAGTGATCGTTCCGGCAGCGTTTACCGTCCAAAAGTAAAGGCCGAGATTTTTCAAATCCTGGCGCAGGTTCAGATCGAGGAACTTTTTCAGGTCGGCAAAGCCCGGCTCGCCGCTCAACTCGGCGGCTGCCCAGCCGACGAGCAAATCAGCCAATCGATCCGCGGCCTTTCGTTTTTCGGCGAGTTGAGATTCGAGATCATCGTTGCCGCGGAATCGTTCGGTGTAGCTCCAGCAGTCTCCCAGCGGCGATTGGTAGCGGACCAGCCGTCCGGCTCCACCCACGTCGCCGGGGGTCTCGCCGAGAAATCTGCCGGAAAAGGTCTGCTTCTTCGCGTCTTGGGACGTTTCGCGTTTGGGATAAATCGCGGCGATTCGGGCGAGGGTTACCGGCTTTAACGACATGATCTCCGCATCATTTTGCCCGCCCTGCCGCCAGCCGGTGATTTTCCGTTCGAACCCGTCGCCGTCCGGGCGAATCTCGACCTCGTAGCAATCGTGTTCGCAACCGATCAGCGCCACGGTCGCTACGACAAGCATGCACAACGGATTGAGTTTCATGGCCATGCCTCCTGAAAGGTCGGTTGATTTTCCGCGGGTTTCGGCTCGCGTGCCATTAGCTTATCACTAATGCGATATTTTTGCATCGTCGGCGACGTGAAAAACGCCACGCGGAAAACGCGGCCCCCAGACCGGTCGGGGGGGGGCGTTTGTTGGTTTGCAACCACGCGCCGCTACGGCGTTCAGCCATGATAAATCGTCCGCGACGGGAAGGCGAACGCAATCTTCTCTTCGGTGAAGCGGCGCAGTATCGTCAAGTTGATCTCCTGCTGAATGTCCATGTAGACATTGTATTCCGGGGCCAGCACGAAATAGACCACCTCGAAGGCGAGCGCCGACTCGCTGAAGCGGGCGAAATGGGCGCGGTCGAAGCGGACCCGCTCGCACGACTCGACCGCCTCGCGGAGAATGCCCGGTATGGCCGACACCTTCTCGACCGGCGTGTCGTAGGTCACGTCGATGGTGAACAGGATCCGCCGTTGATACATCCGCTTGTAATTGTGGATGCGGCTCTTCAGCAGATCGGCGTTCGAGAAAACGACTTGCTCGCCGGTGAGACTGCGGAGCCGGGTGGTCTTCAGGCCGATATATTCGACGGTCCCCATTTTGTTGTCGACGTTGATGAAGTCGCCCAGCACGAAGGGCTTGTCGAGCACGATCGAGGCCGAGGCGAACAGGTCGCCGAGGATGTTTTGCGCGGCCAGGGCGACGGCGATGCCGCCGATGCCGAAGCCGGCGATCATGGCGGTTACGTCGATGCCCAGGTTGGCGACGATCAGCAGCGCGGCGGCGCTCCAGATCGCCATGCGTCCGACGAAACCGAGCGCTGCGAGCGTGGTCGCGCCGGCGGCGTCGGTCTCCCGGCGTCGTTCCGAAACTCGCGCGATCGACGCGGAGACCAGGGCACCGGCCCAGAGGGCCGCTTGCACCAGCAGCACGGTGACCGCCGCCGCACGGACGAACTGCATGTGTTCCGCGGAGAGGCCGAGCGGCAGACTTCCGGCGCACGCCGCCGCGATCGCCAGAATCCAGGTCTTCGTCCGCCGGAACATCGCTTCGAGGTCGCGAAACCACTCGCCTTTGCCGCGTTCGCTCATCCGCGCGGCGTAGCGGAGAAACAGGGCGTTGGCCAGCCGCAAGACAACAAACGTGAAAATCGCGGTTGCCAAGGCGAACAACCAATTGTGGTAATTGTTCGCGACGGCCTCCCAAGCGGAATCGAAATACTCGATAAGTTGATCCTTGATCGGCATGGTTCTTGTCTCCGAGATTTCCGGGAGACGCGGCCGAAGCCGCGGGGCGAATGCTCCTTCGGTCGGATGAAAAGCGGTTTTTGTGTTGCGCCGCATCGCCCTCGCGGCGCGGTTTCACGGCCCGGGGAATGGCTGATTTTTCCAACCATCGTCGGGGCCGCCCCATCGTTTGCGGTGAACCGCGCAAATCGGGACAGGCCCCCGCCGGCAGTGGAGCCAACCGCTACAGCGCCGCCACCGGTTCGGCGCGCTCGGGATTATGTGCGTCGTTTACATTGCGGGGCGCGGCCAGCGAAAGCTGCATGGTAACGCTCCAGCGACCGTCGTGATCGGCTTCGACGTGCCAGTGCGGCAGGACGGCCACCGATTGATGGACCAACTCGAATCCGCCCTCCGATTGGCTGACCGTCTCGACCGGATACGTCCAGAAGTTTGTCGGTCGTGACATTTTCAGTCCGACGTCGATGTCGAGCCACTCGTCGGTCAGCGCGAGGCCGAAAACGTCTCGCAGATCGAGCTTTGCGCCCAACTGACCGAGCGTGTTTCCGTCGATGTCGTGAAAGTTCCGCCCGTAAGCGTCGGCCGGCATGCCGGCGAAGTTCATTTCGACGGCGAAGTGCAGGCGCCGGTCGGGGGGCAGGTTTTCCAGCAGATAAGCGACTTGGAGAGAGTCGCTGCCCGCGTCGAGCGTCAGCCCCTTGGTGATCCGCACCGGCGTTTCGCCGGCGCGACCGTCGCGGAGTAGTTGCACTTGGATACGATCGGGATTGCGTCGGATGCGAGCTTCGTAGAGACCATCGGCGAAATCGCCCAGTTGCCGCGCTTCGCCCGCAACGATCTGTTCCAAGGTCGCGTCGTCTTCGTAGAACAGATCGACGAGGCTTTTTCGGGGATGGGCGTCGTATTGCAGCCGTTTGTCCAAGTCGGGCTGTTTGAACACAACCCGCTCGTGGATGCTGGCGACCTGTCCGCCGTTGTGGTGTTCGCCCGCCCGAACCTTGTTGTGATACGCTTCGGGCCGCCGCGCGAGCGTGGCCAACAGGTTGTGGCGGATGTGGCGAACATCGAGTTCGAGCAACTGCCCGCCGCGGCCGGGTGCGACCAGCGCGATCAGTTTGTCGTTGTTCAGGCGTACTTCCTGGTGGGCGTCGAAGTTGAAGTCCTCGGCCGCCGCCTCGATCCATTGCGGCGGTTTTCCCACCGCCCGGTCCAAGAGGTTGTCGGCGGCGATCAGGTGGTGGTAGACGGCGTTGCGCAGATGGGGCAAATAGATGCCGCCGAAGGCGCCGTGCCAGTACGGACAGTTGCACTGCCCGCGATACAGCTCCTGCCGCGCTTGCTCGACCAGGTCGCCGTCGACCGGGTCGCCGGCGCCTGCCGCTTCGAACGTCTCCAGCAAGCGGCGGCTGACGGCCATCATCCGCGAGTACATTTCGTCGGCTTCCGGATACTTCACCCTAAAGTTTCGCCAATAGCCGCCGCGAATCCGCGCGCGGAGCTTGTCCCAGCGCGGATCGCCGCGCATCTCGGCCTCGATTGCCTCGAATTCCATCTGACTTTCGGTCGGCAGCGACCACTCGGTCATTTCGCGGTAGCTGCAATCGGGCAGATAGATTTTACCCGCCGGCGGCACGTTGTCGTATGCCTCGGCCAGCGTGGTTACGTTGATCCACTGCTGATTCTCGGCCAAAGCTGCGAAGAAACGGTCGAGCCAGCCGTCCTCGTATACGTGTTTGTGCGTCTCGGGCCAAATGCCGAACTTCTCGCCGTCGTCGCCAAATACGACCACCGCGTTGGGATTTTGCTCGGCAATTTGAGCCAGATAGTCGATTGTTTGTTGCGGGTTTCCGAAGGGAATCAGGTAGCGCAGCCGCTCGCTTCCCGGGAACACCGACAACATGCGTCCCTCGTCCTCGGTTATATAATGGCCGAATAGCCGCGATTGCTCGGCCCCGGCGCAACGGAAGTGGAAATCGTCTAGGACGGTGTATTCGATACCGGCGTCGGCCAGATCGCCTGCGAAGGCTTGTTCCCACACCCTTTCGGGCACCCAGAGGCCGCGGACGGTGGCCCCGAGCCGGTTTTGCAGCCATCGGGTGTATGAGCGAATTTGCCCCACCCGGTCGCGCGAGGGGATCATCGCCAAAATCGGCTCGTAATAAGCTCCGCCGATGATCTCGACCCGCCGATTATCGACCAACTCCGCCAAACGATCGACATAATCGGCATGATGCGTTTCGATCCACTCCATCAGCGAGCCGCTGACGTGCAACGACATCTTCAAGGAAGGATAACGGCTGAAGACCTCCAAAAAGGGGCGATAGCTCTCGTCAAGCGCGCGCTGGAACACGTCGTCGAAATTGCCGACCGGTTGGTGGTTGTGCAGGGCCAGAACTAGGCGGATGTGGTTTGGCATGGGAGATCAATAATTATGCGGGGGTGTTTTCTTTATTCCCTCGTTACGACGCTCTGCGTCGCAACGCACTGTTCGGGTTCCGGTGCGGGTTCCTTATCCGCACGTTGTCCTAGCTCTCGCGGACGCGGAGCGTCCGGGCAGTGCGTTCCCATGCGGAGCATGGGAACGAGTGGTTAGCAACTGCCGTCGCGGAGCGACAACACTTACTTAATCGGCAGGCACACCCCAGTTTATCCAGCCTGCCTGGACGAAATATTGTGTGATACTGCTTGTTCGACCTCGATTTCACGGAGAAAAGCGGCGGCCTGTTCCGGAGGAACCGGATTGATGTAAAAACCGGTCCCCCACTCAAAACCGGCGGTTTTCGTCAAACTCGGCATAATCTCTATATGCCAGTGGTAATGTCCCAACTCTTGCGTGTCAAAGGGAGCTGTATGAATAATATAGTTGTAGGCCGGCTGGTCAAGCGCGGCCTCGACCTTGACGATCACTTGGCGCATCACGCCCGAAAGCTCCTCGACGTCGTTTTTCTGGATGTTTTCGAAGTGGCTGGAGTGGTTTTTCGGCAATATCCAGGTTTCGAAGGGGAAGCGGCTGGCGAAGGGGCAAAAAGCGATAAAACCCGGAGTGTCGAGCACGATCCGCTTCTCGGTGGCCAACTCCTGCTGGATCATGTCGCAATAGACGCAGCGGCCGCGATAGTTGTAGAACTCCAGCGAGCCGGTCATCTCCTCCCAAACGTTGATCGGCACGATGGGCGTAACGATCAACTGGCTGTGCGTGTGTTCTAGCGAAGCTCCGGCCGCCGCCCCAACGTTCTTAAAGATCATTCCATAGACCAGCCGGGGGTCTTTCTTCAGATCGACCAGCCGGTCGCGGTAGACCCAGAACACCTCGCGCAATTCCTCTTCGGTCAGCTCCGAGGTGCTGATGATGTGCCGGGGGGACTCGATGATGACCTCGTGGGCGCCGACGCCGCGCATCATGTCGTATATGCCCTCGCCGCGCTTGTTTAATTGGCCTTCGATTTCCAGGGCGGGGAACTTGTTCGGCACCACCCGCACCCGCCAACCTTCGCGGTTTCGGTGCGTGCCCGGTTTGCGGTAGGCGATGATTTCGTCGGGCGTTTTGTCTTCGTGCCCCTCGCAGAACGGACAAAAACGACCCTGCTGACGCTGGGGAGTCGTGTCGAAGTCGTGCGGACGTTTGGCTCGGGCCGTGGCAATTATCACCCAGCGGCCTACAATCGGGTCTTTTCTCAGGTCGGGCATTTGTAGTGGCTAGTGGCTAGTGGTTAGTGGTTAGTATGCAGTGGATAGTGGGTGGTGAATAGTGGGTAGTGGATGGAGATTCTATTTCAGAAACTCCGCCGCTTGCGGCTTCGCATCCGAGCCTCCAATCCCCAATCCCTAATCCCCAATCCCTTTTCATCACACTTGCCACATTATCAATTCGTAATCCGGCGAGGGGACGGTGGTTTCGATGGCGCCTTCGTGCGGGATTCGCTCCACCGGCTTATCGCCTTTGAGCAATTCGACGTAAAAGTGGATTGGCTCTTCTGTTTTCAAGCCGAGCTTGTTGAAGGCGACGGCCATTTCTAGCAATTGGTCGGCGGCCGCCTCGATCTTGGCGCTCGGCGCGGGTGCGCCGTCGCGCCACAGCCGCGCTTTCGGCTCCCGGGAGGCCGGTTGCGAGACGACGATTTCGCAGCCATCGGGCAGAGTGAACACCACGCGCAGCGAGTCGATGTCGGCCAATTGCTCGCGGACGGGGCCGCCGCGGGCATCGAGCCGCAGGTATAGCCGCTCCGGATCGAAGCCGAAGTAGAGGTCCGAAACATACCCGGCCGTGACCATCGTCATGCTGCCCCGCGCTCCGCCGCAGACGTAGTGTCCGGCGTTGATCCACTCGAAAAAGCTCCGCCGCCCGTCGATTTTCACGCGCAGTAGGCCGGTCGGCGCCGTATGGAGTTGGGCGTGTCCGGCGGCCTGGGCGATCGGCCGCGACAATTCGCTCGGCGGCTGGTCGCCCAGCGCAATGTACACGTTTTGCAGGTGTTTGCGGAAGAGCCGGTCGAACAGGCAGTCTTGCGCGCTGTGGTGGCTGTCGCCGAACCACCAGAACCAATCGCTCCCCTCGGCGATGAATAATTCGTCCCACGCCCGGGCAAGCTGCTCGGCGGGCTTCGCCTTTTTTTCGGCTTGGGCAACCAGATATTGCCGCGTCTCGAACAACAAGTCCCAAGCGCGGTTGCACTCGGGGTGGCCGATCCAAATGCCGAAATTGTGTTGTATCCAACTGCCGGGAAACAGCCGGCCGAGCTTGTCGGTGGCGGGGTGCCGGTCCAGGTAGTCGCCGATCCGCACGGGCGAGATTTTGGGATGGCGCACCACGCGCCGGTATACGCCGCGGAGGAAATCGACGCCCGCGTTCGGATAATACTCCCAGCAGTTCTCGCCGTCAAGAATCACGCTGACCAGGGTGGGCCGGTGGCCGGCGTTGCCGCCGGTGGCGCTGCCGATCGCCTCCAGCTTGCCGATGAAATCGTCCACCGCCTGCTCCGCCGGGTATCGCTGGTAGTGGAAGCCGATCTGATCGCTCATGGCGTGGTCGCGGAACACGATCTGCAACGATTGGCCCTGCTCCTCGACCCGCCACGGCCGGTAGAGCATCTCCGGGTTGCGGAGATAGCCGTTGCCGTCGCGGGCGACCCAGCCGTCGGTCGAGCTGGAAAGTATCTCCTCGTCGGTGGCGATCCACTGAATGCCGGCCTCGGCGATGATCGGAATGATCCCCTGGCACACGGACCCTTCCGAGGGCCACATGCCGCGCGGCTTCTGGCCGAAGACCTTTTCGTGATGTTCGACCGCGCGGCGGACGTGTTCGCGGGCGTCTTCGGAATAGCCCTCCAGCCGCGCGGGAAGCGCGACGTTGGGCATCGCCCGACGCGCCAACCGCTTGTCGTACAACAGCGGCAGAATGGGATGATAGAACGGCGTGGTGGTCAACTCGATCTGCCCCCGCTCCATCAATTCGCGATGCAGCGGCACAACCTCGCGGAGCAGTTGCATCTGCCGATCCAGCAACCACTGTTTCTCTTTTTCGGTCCAGCCGCGCCCTTTCTCGCGGAACTCGGCCAGTTCCTTGTCCTGCTCGAAGGCGAGCGGATGAATCCACGCCAGATTCGACCAGCATTGCAGGTCGATGACGTCCTTCTTGCTGAACCGCTTGCGCGATTTCTCGGCCGTATCCACGGAAATCCCCCGCTTTTTATACAACTCGAAGTATCGGGGATACGGCCGGATCATCTGGTCCGGATGGACCATGAAGAAGTTGTCCAGCAGGTAGTTCATGTCCTCTTCGTTCAGTCCGTCGGCGGGCAGGCGCGAGACGCGGAGATGCGCGTCCGCGCGGCCGTCGTCGGTGTAGGCCGCCAACTGCCGCAAGAGGCTGGGCACCAGATTGATCGTGGCATGCATTTCCGGCGCTTCCTTCAACAGCATCGCCATCCCCCAGTAGTCCTTGGTGCCGTGCAGGCGGACCCAAGGCATGGGGTTTTCGCCGGCCACGTCGTCGGGATAATACGGCTGATGCTGGTGCCAGAAAAAGGCTAACGCAATTTCGTGCATGGTGGTCCTTCACCTTAATATGGAGAAACTCAAAACAACATGGGATCGGAATGACCATCGGGATGGCTTGGCGGCTTGATTGACAGGGCGGGCCAGCCGATTTTTCCATCAAATCGAAACAATTTTTTATCGTAAGTATGCAATGTCCCAGCGTAAATCGGACTATTCGATCCGACTTCAACCACCTCCCAGGAAATCGTCTCGACGCCTTGAGTGGAAAAACCACGATCAATCGATTTCAGAGCAGCTATCGTGTTCTGGAAGATATCCAAGAATGCATCCGCATTCACGGGATTTCCCGCACTGCCGACTTGCAGTTTAAGCCAGTCTGTTTTGTCAGCCATGATCACACCGGCCTTGCCGTGAACACTTATGCCAGCATTATACCGCAATTGTCGGGAATAATAAAGCTCTGCTGGTTTTCGCCAGCCATAGGAAAATATCAGTTAGTCGTTACTCCGCTTCTTTCCATCGTCTTTTCATACAACGCCACATACTCCTTCGCGCTGCGCGACCAAGACCAGTCTTGATTCATGCCGACGGCGATTAGTTTTTGCCATACCTCCGGCCGGCGATAGGCGTCGCAAGCCTGCCGCAGCGCTTCGCCGAGCGCCAACGAGCTGTATTCCTCGAAAGCGAAGCCGTTCGCGTTTTCGTTGGGCGCGAGGGGATCGTAACCGACGATCGTGTCGGCCAACCCGCCGGTCGAGCGAACGACCGGCACGGTTCCATACCGCAGGCTGTAGAGCTGGTTCAAGCCGCAGGGCTCGAAGCGGCTGGGCATGAGAAACATGTCGGCGCCGGCCTCGATCCGATGCGCCAGCGGCGTGGAAAACTCCAACCGCACGGCCGCCTTGCCGGGAAACCGATCGGCCAACTTCTCTAGGGCTTTGTGATATTTCGGCTCGCCCGTCCCCAAAATGGCCCACTGAACGTCGCTCGTCTGCACCCAACGCTGCATGACGTCGATGACCAGATCCAACCCCTTCTGGTCGGCCAGGCGGCCGACGAAGCCGATCAGCGGGGCCGACGACTCCCGCGGCAGCCCCAGTTCCTTTTGCAGCGCGGCTTTGCAGATCGGCTTCACCCGCTCGACCGTCTCGGCGTTGTAATGGGCCGGCAAGTGGGGGTCGTTTTGCGGGTCCCACTCCTTCGCGTCGATGCCGTTGAGGATGCCGAAGAGCGAATCGCGGCGCGCCTGCAATACCCCCTCCAGACCGCTGCCCAGGGGGCTGCTTTGGATCTCCCGCGCGTAGCGGGGACTGACCGTGCTGATCGCGTCGGCGAAGACCAGCCCGGTCTTCAACAAGTTCAAATTGCCGTGGAACTCCATCTGCCGCCAGTTGAAATACTTCCAGTCCAAGCCGGTCAGCAGCATGTCCCAATGCCAGAACTGCCCCTGATAGGCGATGTTGTGGATGGTGAACAGGCCGGCGATTTTCTGGTATCTGGGCAGTTTGCCGTATTCGAGCTTCAAGTAGGCCAGCGCCAAGCCCGTCTGCCAATCGTTGGCGTGCAATACGTCGATCTTCAGGTCCAGCAGGCGGATGGCCTCGAGGACCGCCCTGCTGAAAAACACGAACCGCTCGCAGTTGTCCACATAGTCCTTGCCGTCGGCGCCGTAGAGTTCATCGCGGTCGAAATACTGGTCTTGTTCGACCAGATAGACGGGCGTGTTTCCGTCGGGCATGACGCTTTTCAGCAAGTGCCCGGACACCATCTTGCTGCCGATCGGCACGATGAAGTCGATCCCCAGGGGTTCGATCGGCTGTCCGCAGTAGCGGGTTTTTCTGTAATGTGGCAGAATCAGCGCGGGCGGATGCCCCAGTTTGGCCAACTCGACCGGCAAAGCCCCGCAAACGTCGGCCAAACCGCCGGTTTTCGAAAAAGGGACCGCTTCGCTGCTGGCAAACAATATGTTCACGGTTTCGAGTCCTTCGCCTCATCGGCAGGGAGAGTAATTATCGCCTATTTCCGCTGGAAACAACAGCCGAGGTCCGCAAAATCGGCACATTTCGCCCATCCATATTCATTTTAAGCAAACAACACGCAGTACACCAAAGCCGCGCTCGGCGGTTGCGGATAACCGCCAATCAGCTCCCCCCAGACTGCCCGTGCTACCTGGAAACCTACCCCGACAAACGCATTCCTCGCGCAGATTGCCCGCCCTACGCTATCGTTACCATCGGAATGCCGACGGCTTGGAGTTAATTCTCGATGAAATAGATACAATTATCGGGGTTCTCGGGTTAAATGGGGCGATCGGCACGAACTGCCCGACGAGCTGTGCGAGCCAATCACCCGGCGATGGGACAAGTACATCGAGTGCTACGGCTACGGGCGGGATTCCGACTGACGCGACGAGGCTGTGAAAAAATTGATTTCAATTCATTACGAACACAATATGTAGGGTGCGTGAAACGCACCATTCACTACCGGTTGTGGTGCGTTTCACACACCCTACAATTTTTTCACAGCCTCGGCGGTGCTGGCTGCTTCTTCCGCATCGTTTACAAACCTAGTCAGGGTGCAGCGAGCAACTTTTTCAGCTTTTCCAAGGCACCCTTGGCGCGAGTGGCGTCAAAAGCATTCTGGGTTTGATTGTTATAAGTGTACGTCAGCCCAATCGACCAAGTGTCTTTGCGGAGCAACTCGGCCACGCGCCGAGCTTCTTCGTAATGCTTTCGGGCATCTTCCTTTCCGCCCGCCCATGCGAGTTGATAAGCCCGAGCACACTGGTCGTAATAGCGCAATGTCAACTCGGCGTAGGTAAAAACCCGTTCGTCCTCGGCGAGGCGCGCGCGGATGCGATCGACGGGAGCTGTCCCAATTTTCGCAGCCGAGACAACGTTGCCAGGCGATTCGGTTCCGCCGCGAAAATGGGATTGTCCCCTTTGGGCGACGATCGCCATCGCCTCGTCGATCAGCTTGCGGCAATCCTCGCCGTGGGCGACCATTTCTCTCAGCGTGGGGCCTTTGCTCTCCACGCCCGGCTCGCGGCTGTATTGCAGGTGCGGGCTGGGAAACAGCGGTTTGATGCCCTGGTCGAGCGAGTAGGTGAAGCGCGGGCGGCGCCGGGCCTTGAGCGCCTCAAGGTTGCAGAACATCTTTTCCAGCGATTCGTAAAATCTCCGCATCGTAGTCGACGCCGGGCCGTAGCGGCGGGTAAAGTAATCGGCCCACAACGCCTCGCAATCGGTTTCCACGTCCCAAAGCTGCCGGGCCATCTGATAGTTGGTCAGCGACTTTGTGCCCCAGCGGCCCGTGGTCGCGTGCATGTAATGGAATTGCCGGGCGCCGAGGCCGTAATAATGGGGAATGTCGTGTGCCATCACGTGCATGAAGCAGCCCGGCAGACAATCGAACCGCGAAACGTTGTAATACTCGCCAATCAGCACTTTTCCCCGATAGTGACGCGCCGGATCGGCCGTCCAGCCGTCGAGTTGCCGTCGATACGTCGAATTCATGTCGCACGCCGGGTCGTCGAAATTATGCACGTAGCAACGGCCGATGGGAAAGAATGCCGCCGTGCAGCTCTCGTAATCGAAGTCCTCCGGCAGCGGCCGGCTGGGCGGCTCGACCACGTCTGAATAGGCCATGAAAACAATCCGGATGGGCCGGGCAAGACGGCCCTCGCGCCGGGCGCGTTTCACCGCCCGGTCGAAATGATGCACCACCAGCAAATTGCGGTCGGTGGGGGTGCCCAACGCCTTGCACTTCTCGCACTCGCACCACCTGCCCACGTCAAGCATCCACAGGTTGATCGCGTCCGCCCCGCGAAATATCCCCTCGCCAATGGCTTGCGCGTGCTTCTTGATGCCGTAACCGTCGTCGCCGTTCCCATCGAAGGGGCGATAGTCCCCCTCGCAAAACGATCGAAGGATGTTGCCCGTAAACTCCGCCATCGCGTCGGGGTTGGATGTGCAGAAATTGACCGACCGGCTTTGCAGCCGGTCCACCCCGGTGATCCGCCGTCCGTCGAGCAGCGGGTACCATTCGGGATGAGCCTCGAAGTAGGACAGCCGTCCGTCGCCGTCGGCGTCTCCGCGATAATCCTCGCCGATCGCGTAAGGGTCTTGCGGATTTCCCTCGTCGCCGACGAACTTGCGGTGATCGTATGGATACGGGGCATCGGCGTGCATGAACAACCATTGCAACAGATGTCCTCCGCAAGACATCTGGATGCCCAGCTTGCGCAACAAGGCTTGATCGTGGACGTAAACAGTCCAGAAATTCAGCCGGTTCCGGGCCATCCAAAGGATGAACTCGGGCGTTTCGCGCTTCTCGACGGCGTGGAAGCCGCGAAGCGAAAACGACGGCCGCTCGACAACGTCGAACGATGGATTCCACTGAAAACGGGGACTGGCTCCCTGGTGTTTGAGGCGCCTGTCCCCGTTTTCCGATGGCACGTCGGCGTCGAACTCGGCTGGGGAGAACCAGCGGCAGCCCATGCGATGCAGGAGGTCGTAGGCGCCATAGAGCGTTCCGACGCGGCCGCCGCCGGCAATCAGTGTAGCCCGCCGACCGTCGATCTCGCCCGTCTTGATGCGGTAGCCCTCGGGGCCTAGTTCTTCGAGCTGTTTGAGCGATACGCTCAGCTTCGAGGCGAATCGCTCGGCGGCCGCGTTGTTCGCGGGCGAGCCGACCACGATCAACTCTCCCTCGGGAATCTTGCCGTCATCGACGATGGCAAAATCGTCCTCTCGGCCAGTCAAAACCCGCAAGTGCTTTTGCAGTTCCATGGCGGCGAAAGCCTCCGTGCAAATCGCGTCATCGCGGGGGTCGTCGTCGAGCCAATCTACGTTGGCCTCGTCATGCCCAGCCGCTTCGGCCGTGGCATATTCGCCAAGATTCACGATTATCGAAACGCCCGCCTCGACGCGATCGACGAAGATCGCAGCCAACGTCAATAGTACGACCGTGAATAACCTATCCATTGTTGGGGCCTCTTTCAGAACCGGAGCGGATAACGCGGATGATTGAATTCTAGTCGGCGGGCGAATTTTTAGAGCAGGAGCCACTCGACTTTCGAGAAGCCGAACATGCCGGCTGCCTCGGGATCGCCGCCGGCCGACATCATGAATCAGAAAACATCACCCCGCGACCGCAGTCGCGGGGAATATCTTCCTACACTAACCACTAGCAACTGGCCGCTCAATACGCCCCGCCGGCGACGATTTCGCCTCCGGCGATGGTGCTCAACGCCTGATACACATTAAAATTGATCGAGTCGTTGATGAACGTAACGTGCCCGTCGGCAAAGACGAAGTGGGCGCCGCCGCTGTGATAGCTGCCGAAGGGGACCTCGTTGTCCACGGCGTTGGTGAGGCTGAGCGTCGAGTTGAGCGGGTTCTTCGTCGAACGGACGCACCGGCCGATGTGGTGAACCGACGTCCCGCAACCGTCGTTCCTGCCGTTCGGCGCGCAGGTTCCGCCGTAGAACCAAGGAACGTAGCCTCCCTCGGCCGTTTGGTAATGCGAGTCCATGCCCCCGTCCGGATCCAGTCCCATGTACGACGTATGGACGCTCTCGCCGATGGCGAAGGTGGTCGACGATCCGTCGGCGATGTCGGCGAAGCGGCGCCAACGGTTCGTGGCGAACAGCCCGTTGAGAAACACGTCGCCGTTGGTCGCCGTAAAGTATTCGCCGGGAATCTCCCGGCCGCCGGTGCAGCCGAAGTAATCCTTTATGCCGGGCGACCACGAAACCCGATCGTCGCTGGGACATTGATATATCGACAACTTCATCAAAGCCAGAGGGTTCCAAACGCTCGGATCGCCGGAGTGTGACACCCCGTCGACCGTTCGCATCCAGATCACCCAGCCGCGGGTCATGCAACCGTCCAGCGATTCCCCCATGCTCAACTGCTCGATGTAGGGAAGCAACGTGAAATACAACGGCGTACCCCGGCAATCGGTGCCGCATTGTTCGGGAACGGAAATCGTGTCGGAGGCCGGAAACATATTATGGACCGAATGATAGTTGTGCAGCGCCAGGCCGAGTTGCTTGAGGTTGTTTGTGCATTGGGTCCGCCGCGCGGCCTCGCGCGCCGCCTGGACCGCCGGCAGCAGCAGGGCGATGAGAATTCCGATGATCGTGATTACCACCAACAACTCGACCAGGGTAAAACCGAATGTATGACGTTTGATGTATGACGTATGATTTTTCCGTCGCATGACATTCTCCATTTTCAAGCTTAAAGTCGCTCCGGGCGCCGCCGATACGTTTCGCTCGGCGACGCCGGAGCTTGTCGCATTCATAAATCCCACATCCTACATCCTACATCCTACTATTCATTTCCGCCGTCGCCAGGCATAGGCCAGCAGCGCCGCCAAGCCGCAAGCCAGCAAGGCGAACGTCGACGGTTCGGGAATCGACAGTAGGAACGCGCGGGTTTGCCCGCCGATCGTTCCGTATCCGGTGATATAGCCCGTGTCGCTGATACTGTCCGCGTGCGTCAGCGTCCAGCCTAAAGCGGGATCGATCAGGTCGTTCAAATCCCTGATGCCGTTAGCGCTATCCCAAACAAAGGCGTGGCTGGTGCTTGCGCCGCTGGTATTGGAATATCCAACGACCCAGCCGTTATTGTTGATGTCTTTGGCGTAGCTATTGTCGCCGCTACCCAGCACGCCCAGGCTTTCCATGCCGTTGTCGGCGGTCCACAGGAAAGCGCGGGTGGCGCCGGTGCCGCTTGTGTCTGAATACCCGACGACTTGCCCGGCGTCGTTGATGCTTCTAGCCCAGCTTCGGGAGTCATCGTTTCCGAGCGTGCCTAATGAGACCATGCCGTTTGTGCCGTCCCATAAGAAGGCGTGGATCGGAGTGCTTTTGTCTGAGATAGTGGACTCGCCGACGACTTGACCGAGGGAATTGATTCCGCGGGCAATGCTTGAGTTGCCGCCGTCGAGCACGCCGAGGCTCTGCATGCCGTTCGTGCCGTCCCAGATGAAGGCCCGAGTGTTGCTCGAGCCATCGGTGGTCGAGGAGCCTACGACCTGACCGGAGTTGTTGATGGCGTAGGCGTAGCTTTTCGTGCCAGCGCCGAGCGTTCCCAAGCTGGTCATCGTTCCGCCGCTGGAGATGAAGGCCAGCGTCGAAGAGGGGCTATAGACCTGGACGCTCGTCTCGCCGACGACCTGTCCGCCGTCGTTGATACCCCAAGCCTTGTGAACTGGGTAGCCGCTCAGTTCACCACCCAGCGTCGACATTGAGCCTCCGCTGTACAGCGAAGCATAATAGGGCGGATACATGCTGCCCGACGACACTTGGCAGTGGCCGGCTACTTCGCCGCCGTTGTTGACGGCGTTGCCGTAGCTTCTGTCGGCGGCAACCAAGCCGGGCAACAGACCGAGATCAATGATCTCGTAATAATCCGCCCACGCGATTGATGGCGCGGCAAGCGCCGCCGCCAGAAACAACACCAACATAAATTTGTTATTCATGATAACTCACCTGCGGATGATATTTATGCACAAAACTCCCTGAACAAGTCCGACACAACGCTCTTGCCTCGTGGCTTGTTCATAAAAACCAACCTCCCGGCGCAGCCAGCCGATCGCCGCGCCGGGAGCAAAACAAGATCATTTACGCTTCCGCCAGGCATAAGCCAGCAGGCCGAAAAGCCCGCAACCGAGCAGTGCCAAGGTGGACGGCTCGGGCACCTTTGTTATCGAGATGTCGTCGATGAATGAATGTTGCGTATAGTTGTTATAGGCTTGTACGAATCCATGAAGGCTGTCGAAAGTGATTTCTCCGCCGTTCATCGTCAAGTCCATGCTTATACCCTGTATTACGCTATCAGTGGTAAATGTCTCCTCTTCGGCAGTGATATTGCGATATTGCAGGGTGATCTTGCCGGCTCCGTCGGAAAAGTCCATCATGTACTTCATCTCGTACCAGTTTCCCGAGATAAGGGAATCTCCATAAGTCGCCACGGCGGTGTAGGAGCGAAAATAGGTGCGGGGTTGTGTCTGAGACGAAGACAGGTAGTACATGCCCATGCCTCCGTTAAGATCATTGGCGATGCCGTCGTACCACATGTTGACGCAGTTGTTTGAATAATCCCATGTGTATTCGCCGCGGTCATTGTAGGACAAAAAGCTGAACTCGACGTTTGTGTCGTCGGTGGTGAAAGTCAGCGGGGTGTCGAACGGGCGCCGGGCATCGGAAATTTTGGCACCGACGGTAGTGCCGTTTTCATCGACCGACATAAACACATTGGACGTGTTGACTCCGGTTCCAACGCCCA